>JGI2924J29684_1077278_pt1 | contig 15347 bp, 13 predicted proteins | sample BenlonsequencITS_FD_29684 | JGI IMG/M metagenome (IMG submission 29684)
AACGTCTACCTTGCTATTGTCCTTGGCTATGAAGCGGATTCTCCTCCAAGTCTTGGGTTACAGAGCTTGTTGATCCTGCCACCAGTGCGCCCATCTAATCTACGAGAGACATTCTCTAAATGCTCCAGTAAATCTTCTTGTAAGCATTCGCAGGATGGTAATAAAATCCTGGCCTGGTTAAAGGAATCGGAGTGGGACTCGATTTTTACCATTGACCTCATTTTACGCATTTTTGCTCCATACCCATACCGATAAGGCGAGTAGACCGATGTCTTTAATGATAAAAAAGTCCGTAACAGGTATTCCATCCACTGTCCTCCATTCACCGGGTGTCGTAAATAAGAATGAAATGGTGGTTAGAAAAATAATTGTAGATGCTATACCAGCATATTTCCCTATTTTTTTTGTCCAAAAGGATAATATTAGACCTATTCCGACTGCAATTTCTGATGCTCCAATGACGTTGGAGACCATTTGAACTGAACAAAAGTGGTAAAGCCATCCCATGGCGAAATGATTTTCCACAAGGGGCTTGATGGTGGCAGCTTCGGTAGGGGTAAATTTGAATATTCCGATCCAGAGTAAGGGAATGGCAAGTCCTGCGATACCTATCATGTAGGCAACTTTTTGGAGTAGCGTAGAAGAGTACATGTAAATTAGTTTTGGTTAAGAATTTATAAATGGAAACAATACTGATATTAACTGTTAGTGGTGAAAAATAAATGGTTTAATATATTCATTGATAGTTACTTGCGGCGACAAAGGTATATCCCTTAAAAATAAAAAAAGATGCCAAAAACTTGGCATCTTCATGATTTTAATCAACAAAAGATTGAACTTAATTATTTACTTCTTCTTCGATTTCTTCAGCTTTTTTCTCTACGTCTTCAGCCGCGTCATCTACAGCTTCACCGGCATCTTCCATGGTGTTTTCCACGGCATCGCCAGCTTCTTCCATTTTGTCTTCTGCGTTATCACTTTTGTCATTACCACAGGAATATAGTGAAAGCATTCCTGCTACTGCGAATAATGCTAATACCTTTTTCATCGTTTCAATAGTTAAAGATTAGTGTTTAGATTAATTTATTAATGCATGTACAAAGCCTGTACCAAATTTTAATCGATTATATAAATTTTGGAATTATTTTAAATGTTCCTTTCAAGTGGTCAAGAGAGATTAGACCATATTTTTTGAACGGTTAATCCCATGGAATGCTAGAAAATCTCACTTACCCGATCAAAATCTTTCAATAGTTACCGATAATAAGTCTAAAAATAAGATAAAATGAATAAAATACCGTGTTATTGGTATTTTTTAAGAGGTTAAAATCTTGTAAATTAGGTAGATATCAACACATGTTTAACACCACACTTTTATTTCAGGGCGAATGGTCTGCTTAATCTTTCATGATGGCCTTCATCTTTCCAGACGAGAATCTTACGGCTTGACAGTGGTCATTCCTGCTTAACAAATTTTACAACTAAAATGTGTCTATATGGTAACCCGGTGGAGTTTAATGGAGTATGTTGCTAACCGTTATGGGAAAGTTCAGCCGGTTTTTGAAGAAGCGGCCAAGAAGTTACAACGTGTGAAAGCCAAAGAGATCCCTCTCTTAAGCCTTGAAGATGACTTGGAAAGGGTCAAGCTTCGCATGGCCCGTGAGGAGGGAGAGATGCCCATTATCATGGAGCGGATAAATGGGGGAGTGGATTTTCAGGATAGTTATATATTGGAAATGCTTTCTACCTTATCCAAGGCCGTCTGTAGGATCACCCAGCATGGTCGCCCCATCGGTACCGGCTTTTTGATTTCCGAAAATGTTATCATGACCAATAACCATGTCATTGATCGGCCTGAAAATGCACAAGGCATGATGGCCGAATTTAATTATGAGTTGGACAGCAATAAAAATATCAAAAAGAGTTTTTCCTTTTCGCTTGATCCAGACAAGTTTTTTCTAACATCATCCTATACTGCAAATCCAGAAGTTCCCTATTCGGGTTTGGATTTTACGATGATTGCTGTCTCCGAAGGCAGCCAAGAAAATGTCCCGCTGTCGACCGTAAAGCCGATTTATTTGGATGGTGTCAGGGGAAAGATTATCAAAGGGGAATCCTGTGTCATTATCCAACACCCCAGGGGAATGCCCAAAAAAATTGTGCTTAAAAACACTGCATTTTTTTCAGAGACCAGGACCAGGATTGTGTATGAGAGTGATACCCTGCCGGGATCTTCTGGATCGATGGTCGTGGCATTGGGAACTGGTGAGATTATCGCTCTTCATCATGCTGGTCTCCCGAGAACCGACAGTCAAAACAGGATTCTTACACGCTCAGGAGCTATTGCCACTGCCAGCACCCCAGACGAGGAAATTGATTGGATCGGAAATGAGGGCATCAAAATCAGCAGGATAATTAATGCCTTGAAAGATTCAGCCCTTCCTCCAGGTATGCAAGCGGTAAAAGAAAGGCTTTTACACAAAACGACACAGACCCAAGGCGAAATCAATGATGGCAGGGATAATAGAGAAGCTAGTTTTAATAAAGCCCCCATTCCCGTTAATCCAGAGAAGGAACAAAAGCCCAAAATAGCCATGAAATCATCTCCAACATCACGACAAGACTATATTTTTACTGCAATCAATAACCCAAAAGTGTTGGGGACGATTGCAGAAATCTTAAAAGCACGATATGGAGAAACTCCACTAATTAAGTTATCCATGCCTTCTTTTGCGGCTGTGGACAGGGTGGAGCTGTTTAGTCTAAGTGCTCCAGTGGTGGGGAATATTGAAGATGAGGCCAGAAATCTATCAACGATTCCTGGAATTATCAATGTAGAAACAGATGTGCCTCTCCACCTTAACACAGGAAAGGATCAAAAAGATCCTGATCATTCCATCTATGAAGGAATGGTAGAGGATGGTTATGGAAAGTTTAATGAGGATGAGTTTTTAAAAAAATACCGTCACGAACGGCAAAGCATCTATGTTCAGGATAAAACGCCGCAGTATCACCGTAAGTGGAATTGGTATGCGACTGCTTTTGATTCAGTCCTTGCAGATAAGCAGGTCGTTTCTCCAGTGGATAAGGGAATTAGGATTATCCAATTTGATACGGGATTTACGGATCATGCAAAGGTCCAGGGAGGATTTGACAAGGACTTGGATATGGATTTTGTGGATCAGGATGATGATGCTACAGATAGCTTTACCGCAGGAATATTAAAGCATCCAGGACATGCCACTCGAACGGGGAGTTTACTGATAGGCAATGAGGTGACGTTGATCGAAAAAAATGGTAATAGCGGTTTGCTTTCACAGTTTGGGTTTCAGCTGGTTCCTTACAGGATTTGTAAAAGTGTCATTTTGATTCGCCGGCAGCAGGAATTGGCCGATGCATTGGATCTGTGTATTTCCCAGCGTTACCCCATTATTTCGATGAGCCTTGGACTTCCGCCTACCATGGCCACGGCAGCCATGGCCAAGAAAGCCTATGATGCAGGGGTGATCTGGTGTTGTGCTGCAGGTAATGTGGTACAGGTCGTAGTGGCTCCGGCAGTTTACCCAGGCACTATCGCCGTAGCTGCATCCAATCCTATGGATGAAGAATGGAAAGGTTCTAGTCGTGGCAGCACGGTGGACATCACCGCGCCGGGAGAAGATGTGTACGTTCCGATCTTTTTGGAGCCTGAAAGCAATGGCACACCTGGTGAATCGTTTGCCTACGGAAATGGTACGAGCTATGCCACGCCTCATGTGGCTGCTGCAGCCGCCCTTTGGTTGGCCAAGTATGACGATACCTTAAGCAATGGAGAATATGCAGGTTGGCGAAAAGTAGAAGCTTTTAGGAAGGCTGTGGATGTTTCTGCCAGAAGAAAAAACCGCCTCCCAAGAGTGGGCTTTGGGCATGGGATATTGGACGTGGAGAAATTGCTCAAAACACCCCCCGTGGCGCCTGTTCAATTAGAATATGCCTACAAAAATACAGATCAGGGAAGGTTAGGGGAAGTTACCCAAGCCTATGGCGAGATGGCCAAGACCCTTTGGAATAAAATCCATGGTTGGGCTTTTGGTATTCCGAGGGGAGGGCAGGAGGCTTATGCTCCGGATAGCAGGGAACTTTCCGATTACGCAAAGATGCTGGAAAGAACCTTGATAAATGAAAGCACCACTTCCCTAGAATCAGGCGATGATGTATCCCAGGAAACACTTTTAGAGCTCTTTTCCAAAGTGCACCAAAAAATTGAATCTGAATTAAAGAAATAAGCCATGCAAAAGATATTTGATTTCCATTTTCATTTATTGTTTAAGCATTATATCGCAGACCCGAAATTAAAACTGGATTTTAGCAAGAATTTTAATACTACCGGGGTTGCAAAAGTGCTAAACGACCTGGTGGGCGGTTCATTTGACAGTCAATCTTCCCCCGCGCAGGTTAAGGAGAGTCAGCTCTATTTAGGGGTGGTCTCCCTGAGCAGTATTGAATATGCCTTTGCAGAAAGGATCTTACATATTTGTGACAAGGATTTTTCTTTTGTTCTTCCCATCAATGACCGGATTTTTAACCGTATTAAGTCCCATCAAACCACCTATTGGCAGGATTTTCTGGAGCTTGTAGATCAGCATCAAAAGAGTTTTGACAAGCTTTCAAAAGAGCCATATAACATCCAGTTTTTAAAGCGAAAGGACTTTAAAGGAAAAGGGATTCATGAAATAGAAGCATTGCTCACCAAGGGAAATAAGCGGCGGTTTACCTTAGCAATAGAGGGTGGCCATAACCTTTCCGATGTTCCTGCGGGAAACGAAGAGTGCATCCTTTCAGCTTATCCGCATCATCAAATGAAGACCTTGCAGGAAATGGATGATGTGGACTTTATGGCCATAAACCTGTGCCATCTGAGCGATATTCCGGAACAACGGCTTGGAGGATTTGCCCAAGGCGTCAACAAGCTTTCCCAAATTGCCTTTAGGAGTGATCATTTTCTACCTACTGTAGGATTGGGGTTGACGGAGATTGGGAAAAAACTGATTCGTCAGTGTTTGTTACATCCTAGCAGATCAGTGCTCATTGATGTCAAGCACATGAGTCTGTATACGCGATTGGAGTATTATCGGTTTAAGGACCAATTGGCAGATGAAGCACCGATGGTAGACCGGTTGCCCATCCTTTCCAGTCACACCGGATTTACGTTTACCTCCATCGATGATTATCTCAACCGTCAAACCTATAGAGCTGATGTATCGGAAACAGTGGCCGGCAAAACGGTCACCATAGCCCCGGAAAATAGAAAGATCGGCCGTACGAATGATAAGTTGAACAAAGGGCTGTACGCCAATCCTTGGACCATCAACCTCTTCGATGAAGAAATCATTGAGATCATGGCTTCAGGAGGCATGATGGGGATCAGCTTAGACCAACGGATATTGGGGGCATCCAACCCTGCTTTTGATTCCATAAGGGATAAGTATTACGAAAAGGAACAGGTGTCGTACCATGAGTTTAAAAAACTTTATAAAGAGGGGAAATTGCCGGGAGAAGAAGGCTTTTTCGATACATTGAACTTGATTCCTTCCAAGGAGGAGCGTCATGTGATGTTACTGTGCCTTCATATCGTACATGCCGTAAAGCTGGGGTATGAAAAATTACCATGGCTAGAGGAAAGCTCTCCTTGGGATCATATCTGCATTGGATCTGATTTTGACGGCTTGATCAATCCGATCAATGGATTTGAGGATGTGACGAAGCTAGGAGATCTATCTTCATCGCTTCAGAAATATTTGCCCTTAGCTGATAAATACCATTTGTTTTTCCATAGCGTAAAGGCCTTGAAATACCATGAAAATGGAACGGTGGACCAACAGTTTTTGGAGGAAGTTATCGACAAGTTCTTATTCTCCAATGGATTAAGGTTTACAGCTCGTTTTCTGTCCAATTGGTCTGATGAAGCATTGGAGAAGGTAAATAAAGCTAATACCACTACCACCGTGGGGTAAAGCATATTCAGGGAAATCGCTTTTAAAAGTGATGTCAGCCTGAGCGGAGTCGAAGGCTAGACATTGGACCTCGACTCCCTGCCCGCCGGCCAGGCAAGCGCTCGGTCTGACACTATATTGCTTGAATTATATAACACCTTTGGTTAAAAGCGATTTCCTGAGAAAATATTAAATCACGTAAATCGCTTAATTCATCTCCTGGCCTAAAAAAATAAGCTACAGATAGAGACGATGCACCCAATTTTGATCATCAAAAATGAGCGTATCAGAAGCTATTTGTCGTCGAATAAAAATGAATGGTTTGGCAAGGGTAAGGCACTAGCTCCTGCTTTTGTTGCTGGATCCAACATTGGTGCAATGTACACTTCAGATAATGTCTTTATCTGCCTTACAATTCCCAACCGACACCTGTTTGGAGAACATAATCGGCCTTTCCGGCTCCTTCCACAGGTTGGTTATCGAAGTTAAGCGTAAAGCCCACTTTAAAGTAAAGATCCCAAGGAAGGTCATATTTGGTATCGAGGGAATAGTCAATCCTCCATCTTCCTCCTTCGGTGATACCTGGGAATACTATTCCCTTGGTGAGCAATGTAAGGTCTCCTACGTCATATAAATTTAGTTCAGCCCCAAAGTAGGCTTCCATACTGTTCTTACTGGGATCATCGCTAGTATATACTTCATTTAGGTAGGAAATACCTGTTTCTATACCAAAGTAGGAGTCATTGGTGTGGATGAGGTATTTACCGAGACCGGCAGAAAAAGTACTTCTGACATCTATCAATTGTTCGGTGTTTGATAGAAAGGCGTAGTTTGCCGGAACATAAAAATCATGGGGAAGGAATTTTTTATAGTTCAAATTGGCATCTTCCCTACGGGTAGGTTCCACATCATCTTGATTGGAGCGGATGAGGTTGTATCCAGCACTAGCCGACCAACTTGAAGCCACATATCCCAAGGAACTCCTTATTCCGGATTGGGTGTAGTTGTTGGCTTTGGTGAAGCTGTAACTAAAGTCTATAGATGCTGACAACCTACTCCAGAAGTCATTTTCATACGTTTTGAAGTATACGATGTCCTCAATCCTGACCTTTAGGCTATCCCCTGTAGTCAGGTGTAAGGTAACATGTGCAGGATCATAAGTCCAAAGTGAACCGTTATGTCGCTCTCCGGACATTAAGGTAATGAGGTAATTTTGTTTGGAATAGACTTCTTTTACTTCTTGCCATTCGATTTGAAAATCGCTATCACTATAATCTGTTTCAATAGTGACGACCCCCTTATCCAGTGCTTTGATCTCACCAACGATGACGTTATCGTTTTTAAATATCAGTGAATCCCTTACTTCTCTGGCAAATGCAGCATTTATGATGAGTGAAAGGATCAAAAAGGTAAATAATTTTTTCAAAACTGAATTAATTTAAATTATAAGATTAATTACGACGTATGTTTACAGTAAAACTGTGCCTAAGACTACTTGTTTGGGTTTTTTATAAACCCTGGAAATCTATAATTTAGATTTAACAGGAATTGACTCCTTTTCCCAAAAACACCTAATTCACTTCTAAGCATAATGTTTTTGTTGAATTGATACTGGGCGCCAAGGATGATGTTAAATGGTGAAGTGACTTTTTTATCCAATAAATAATCAACATTGGCATTTCCCGGGTCAATTTCATTTGACATGTCTTCTATTTTACCAATGATTTGATTGGCCACGATTCGCTGGGCTGGCGGAAGACCATTGGCCCATTCGTACATATAATCGATCAGAATACCTTCTCCTAGCTGGGGGAATATTTCTTTAATACTGATACTTCCTTGGGTATCATTTGAAATATTTTGGAAAAATACTCCAGCCCAAACGGAAAGGGCTTTTTCGGGATTTACCGGGTTAAGGATCGAATGGCCGACACGTAAACTACTGTTAAAAGCTGGAATCGGCTCTACCACTACATCTACATCTACAAAATTGTAATTATTGTCCCAAGCAATCCACAAAGGCCCTACAGCACCGGATAAGGTGGCACCCAATCCGAAAGAGCTGGCCTTAAAATGTTGGTCTGTCTGTAGCCCAACCGGCTTGAGAAGGCTTACATTGGTTTCGGTTGTTCCTCCTCCGATCATGCCATAAACATTTAAAAATGGGAGTACCCAAATGTCAGGTCTAAAGGTATAAGCGTTGGTGGCTGCTATCGTAGGGCCGAAAGTGATGAATTCACTAAAATCCACCATGTTACTTCCATTAAATCCAAGGAGTATAGATTGGATGGTGATTTCCTGGGTTTGGGTGAAATAAATGCCACTTACACCGTAAGCATAGGGAATATCGTAACCTCTTTTATATACTTGCTTCCCTAAAATTGGCAATTTATAGGGCCATTCCATGTTTTTTAAACTGTCAAAATAGGGCTTATAATAGGGGTTTTCAGAACGGTTCATTCCTTGGGCGGATGAAGTAATGACAATGCCTAAGCAGAATAAAATAAGGATACCGATTTTAATGCATTTCATGATTGTTTATTTTGAGGGTCAATAAGCCGTAGTTACATTATTTTTTTCTGCCTTACCAGCTCCAATGGGAATTCCCACGGTCAAGTATAATGAACGGTTATAGAGTGGATCAGGCATGGATTTGCTGATATCTATGACGCCAAGATAATAGCGCAGTCCCAAGTTCATTCCATGCCCTTTCATCAAGCGATAGCCAAATCCTCCCGTGAAGCCAATATCCGCCCTTTTAATTTCACCTTTGATGTTATGCTCATACGATAAGTCGTTTTTTTCTAATATACTGTCCGAAAATTCATCGTAAGCTTTATTCCTCCACCCAATCTGAGGACCAGCTTCTACATAAAAATTACTGTTCCCAAAACGGTACTTGAGGAATATAGGAATACTGAAATATCCTAATCTTCTGCGTACGTCAGCCGTAGAAAGCATTTGATCCAGCTCTTCATCACCTAAGGAGTAGGAGGGGATCCCCTTGGCTCCCATGGTGGATTTGACGATCACTCCGGTATGTAGTTGTAAGCTTTCTTTGAGGTAAAAATCAAAATAAAACCCTAAATGTAAGGCATGGGCCATATCGGAAGTATTGGGGCCGTTGAGGTGGGTAAAGGCAATGCCCCCATCCAGCCCAAACTCAATTTTGTCCGAATTGAGTTTGTCTCCCAGCAGCAGGGAAATAAGTACTTGCCCTTGACCAATATGATATAAAAGGCAAAGTGTAACGGTAAGGAATAGTTTTTTCTTTATTTCTATTTCCATTGGGCAGAACATAAAAGAAAGGTTGGAGGTACATTTTACATGCATTTGGGCAAAACCATCCTATTCTAAAGGCTTATGAATTATAATTCTCCTGTTTTGGCTTCTTCCTTCATCTCTTCGTTGGCGTAAATGGCCATTTCCACACGACGGTTTTTGATGCGGTTTTCTTCGCTGTCATTGGGGTATTTGGGTTGACTTTCACCATACCATTTTTCGGTTAACCTGGATCGGTCGACACCATTATCGGCAAGGAATGCAGCGACCGCATTTGCCCTTTTCTGTGAAAGCTGCATGTTAAATTCTTCCGATCCGGTATCATCTGTATGCCCTTCAATTAGGATATTGGTGTCTGGGTATTTTTGGAAAACAGGGATGGCATTAAGGAGATCTTCCTTGTAGTTATCACTGAGGGCAGCGGAATTGATTTTAAAGGCCAAACTAGCATCGAATGTAACGTTAATGCCTTCATTCACCCGGTTTACTTCTGCGGTGGGGATGGCTTGTTGTAGTTCTTTTGCCTGCTGATCCATTTTTCTCCCGATCAGGTTTCCTGCTGTACCGCCAATGGCCGCACCGGCCAATACTCCCCAAACACTACCTTTGGACACTGCTGCGCCGACTGCAGCACCACTGGCCGCACCGATTGCGGTTCCTTTTTGCTGATTGTTCCAGTTGGCGCAACTGGCCATTAGGAAGGCGATCATGGTAAAAATTGCAAGTTGTTTCATCATGGTTGTTGGTGGTTAAATAGTGAATTTATTGGCAGATCATTGCCGAAAACATGTCCATACTCATATCTCTCCATCCTAGGTCCAACGCTTTTTGGATATCTGCACAGAGCATATTTTTTTCTTCTTCTGTCATTTGTTTCCGGAGCTCTTGGGTTTTGTTGGTGCCATATTTATTTTCCATTTTTTTTAGGCCTACTTGTGTTCTGCTTTGATACACCACCAAACGGTCATGACCATTGGCCAAAGCCTGATCGTACGCAGCGTAAGCATCTTCATATTGATCATAATAGAGATATAGGTCTCCTTTTTGGATCAAAAAATCAGACTGTTGTGGATCCAAGGCAATGGCTTTATCCAAATACCACATCGCGGAATCTTCTTCATTGAGTTGGCGGCCATAGATCCTGGCCATTAAGGCGTAATTATTGGCACGTTCACCAGTATTCTGGTTCATTTCGGTCAGCTTGATGACATTGGAAAGGGCCTGCTTGGATCCTTCCACATCCCCCAAATTTTGCAGGGCTATGCCTTTTTGGAAGTAAGCGGCCAAACTTTTATCCTTGGTGATTTTTAGGGCATTATCAGCCTCGGAGATGGCTTTTTCATAGTGCCCCAAGTTATTGTAGGCTTCTGCTTTGCTTACAGCTCCTAGTTCTTTGGCATCCTTAGTTTTGCAGTTCCCTGAAAATTCATCCAGCTTTGCCAAAGCTTCAGCATAGGCTTCTTCGTTTAAGAGGGCGTTCGCTTCATCAAATAATGCCCTGCACTTTTTGCCCATGGTGAATGTCTGGGCATAGGTGGTACTGCTGATAGAGACCCCTAAAATAATGCATATTGAAATTAAAAAACGCTTCATACGAAATAATTTGTAATTGAGAATTTTCTTATATCAAGATAGCACTAGGTGTTAAAAAACCTGCTCTATCACCTTCAGATCATCATTGATCTGCATCCTGTACATCCGCCACTTCGTATTTGTTTTTTCCTTCTACCTGGACAGGTTGGTAATATGTCTCCCCATACTTCACATAAGTTTGGTCGCCCACTTTTACTTCCTCGGCACCATCTGGAAGATTGGTTACGACGGATCCTGAGGTCGGGGGGACGACCGTATAGCCATCTTCTGATTTTTCGTAATATGTGCCACCATAATAGTAATTGTTGGTAGTTTCATTGATGATGACTTGTTCAGAATCACCTGGGATGGTTTTGACGGTGGCACCGGAAGGGGCTTCCACTACGGTATAGCCACCATTGCTTTCTTGGTAAAATACCCCTTGGTCATAATGATACTTTTCATTCTCAATCGAAATCACAATCGCAGTAGCGGCCAAAGAGGCTACGAAAAAGCCCCATGGGTGCCATACAGGGCCCCAATAGTAAGGTACAAATGGATGGTAGTAATAGGGGTGGTAGCAATAAAAGCTGAATCCACCGTAGCGGTAAGGTGGCCTATGATATGGGCGCGGGTTTCGGATGACTACTGTACTTCGTCGATTGACATTTCTTCGGACATTTCTGTTTACATTTATATTGGTACTGTTGTCGATGTTGATCCGGTTATTACTACCTGTCCTGTTATTGCTTTTTATATTCGAAACGCGCGTATTGTTGTTTCGACTGTTATTGGTCCGAACATTGTTATTTCTATTTCCTTGATTGCTAAAATTGTTATTGGTCCGGTTTCTGTTATTGGAATAATTTCGTTGTTGGAGGTTAGTGGGTCTGGAGGGTGAACGGTGAGCACCTCCATTGATCGTTCTGTTTCCTGCAGGTCTTGCTGCAGCAGGTCTTGATCCTCGGGATGTTCCTCCACCATGACGGAGTCGTTGGGCCTCTGCGATATTAGGAACCCCTAGCATGGCAATGATGCCGCAGCATATGATCAGTGTGGATAGTTTTTTTAGCTGACTTTTCATATCAAAGGGATTAGTGAGGTTTTGGTAAAATGGCGATCAATCTGGCTCCTGGAGGCGGTACAAATTCAAATATTGTCGGAGGTAGATCAGGATTGACCTTCCAACTACTAAATGATGCCTCGTATTGTGGAGCTTGTGATTTTTGCTTGTTCACAATTACAAACTTTACGGGCAGGTTCATGGCATCATTAGCAATCCAAATTTGGACATCTTGATTTTCATTGCTGGCAGCAATGTGAAAGCAATCTTTGCCATTTACGTACTTTGTCCCCAAATACAGCAGGGTGTCAAAATGAGTAAGCAAATCATCAGTAAAGGTCGGGTAGAAAAAATCAGCAGCTGGAAATTCCACTCCAAATTGATGGTTGATGGAATCTATCATGGAAACGATATCGTCTGGAGCATGAACAGTGGTATAATTATTTTCACTGTATGAATAATGGGTGAAGAATTCTCCATTATAAAAAAAGCCTCTGTGACCATGTTGCCCCTTTTGGTGGACCAACATTTTATCAGGCCCTTGCATAAACACTTCATTTTCCGTGTATTCCTTGGAGTAGCTGATTTCTGCTGCAGGAATGTCATTGGATGTGGAAAGGTTATAGCTACAAGATTTCATGTCTCCAATGACCGCACTCATATGATCCAGAATAAATACGGCTACCGAATCGATTTTTCTTTCCTGCGCATAACTGCTGAGCGGAAGGGTAAGGCAAATAACCAATAATAGCTTTCTCATCTTGAAATAAAGTTAAAAGGCTAATCGTTTCTTAAGAACGCAAATTTCCAGCCTTTGATATTAAACCTTAAGGTACTAACTATTTGGCCACTTGACTTACCATAAAAAAATACACCTGCCAACTTTTATATATTTTGGCATGCAGTGTCATGTAAGGGCTAAAAAAAATGCTTGATATAATCTGAAGGGCTGTACCCCGTATGTTTTTTAAAGGAAGAAATAAAGCTCTTTCGATCTATAAATCCACTTTGCTTGGCGAGCATATCCAATGTCATATCATGATATACCTTTTCTTTGATAATGTTTTGGCTAAAAAGTATACGCTTTAAGTTTAAATATTCCTCAAAATTTACGCCCTTCTTTTTTAGATAGCTTTTAATACAATTATTGGAAACGCCTATTTGAGCTGCCATATGATCAAGAGTGATGTCTTTGTTTAAATAAGGGTGATGTTTAGACACATAACGTTCAATACTTTGTTCTTCAATTGATAAGTTGGCATTCATTTTCTCTAAGCCTTTGGCTAAAAGGTTAAAATGAGCCTTGTCGGAAAAATCCTTGGATTTTATGTCCCTGATACCAAATAGCAAAAAGGGTTGGAAGAATAACGAAAGGCTTAACATAAAACCTGCAATTATCCCTATTATTTCTGGTCGCAACAATGGGGGAAGCGAAATGCCTGTTAAAGCGACCAAAAAATATGGAAAGAACAACAATGACTGGATAGTAATAAAACCTAATGTCCACCGTATCCAATGGGTATTAATATGGATAAGCCCTTTTTTGCTAATAGAGGTTAATTTTATAACAAGGTTTATTTCCAAGATCCAATAGATGATCATTTGTAAATGGACCAGTAAATACGGTAGATCAGAAGTAATGGCGTTAGAATTATGGACATAATGAATAGCCATAATTCCAATAATGGCAGGTAGGACCAGATGGATCAAAATGGACTTTCCGAATGAAGAAAAGGCCAGCGTATGAAAATATAAATAGGTTAATGGCAAAAATAGCGACATGCTGAGTAGTACCATCGTCTTATGAAAATATTGGTACCCTTGTTCCATATATGTGGCATCTAAAAACTGGAAGGTATGCCAGCTAAAAAGGACTAAAAATGACACCGCTAAAATTCTTTTAGGTGTTTTCTGTCCTGGAGTTACATTGGGATACCACCAAAGGATTGCTGCAATCATCATTGCGGTTATCGCAACTACAAATGAAAGTGTGGCATAAATCGTCAATTGATGTGGCATGGTGAACAGATAAATAAACTAATCCAACACTAGTGTTATTTAACGATGTCATGTCTGTATAAACCAGGATGAATTCGAATTCTGGTGAACGATTCAAAAAAACATCATTGACCTAAATTTAAGAATATGTGAAATTAATGTTGACTAATAAAAAGTAATTGATGCCAAGAATTATAATGTTGTGAAAATCAGTGACTATTTGTATTCTTTTATAAACTCAGAAGGCGTTTTACCTACCCATTTTTTGAAGGCGGACGTAAAGGAATTACGGTTGGAGAAGCCACAGTCATATCCAAGCGCTTCCAGGGTGATGTTTTTCCATTCACCTTTTCTGATCTTTTCCTTACAATATTCAATGCGGTATTTGTTTAAAAAATCATTGAAATTCAGGCCTTTTTCTTTATTTATAAAGGAACTGATAATGTATAAGGGCACATTAAGATCATCAGATAAATCCTTCAAATTATATCCCTGATTGAGGTATGGGGTATTGTTTTGGATGTGTTCTGAAAGTTTCGAATCAAGTTCAATCACTCTTGCCTCACTTAAAAATTTTGAAGAATAGTTTCCAGATTTTTCCATCTTAGACTTTTTCACGGGATGGACTGTCGTTTCCTTAATGGGCGTAAGGACATCGGAAAAACCATACAGAATTTCAGGTTTACAGAACAAATATCCCGCGCTAAAAATAACACATAGAGCACCACCAATTCCAGAAAAATTGGCATATGTTGACATTTGGAATGGATTATAACTATCTAAAAAATACGGGTAGAATAACAGGAACTGAAGACTACAAAAGAAGAACAGCCAATTTATGGCGTGGTTGTTTTCTTGTTTTACTTCTGCATCACCATGTTTGATAAAAGCGATAATGACCCAAACTTGCAAAAGCCAATAGATCCCAAATACCATATGGTAGATGAAGAGGTTTACCTCAGTGGGAATTGAAATCAATGCATAGGTCGACAATTCTCCCGTCCCTTCTTGCAGGATGTTTTCCTGCAAAAGACTTATTTGCTTATTCAACGGTAATATCAGATAGGGAATGGTGTTTAACAGGTATAAAAAAAATGGTATAAAATGGTAAATGTCTTTATAGGAGGGGTAAACCTTATTTAGTACCCCTCTTACATACAAATAGGCCATGGGCATAAATAAAAAACACACCACACTCCCTATACTATAAGCGAACGGAACCTTAAGGATAAATTCACTTTTGATAAGAGACACATAAACCAAACTGCTCGTCAAAATGAAAAAAGACCAACTCAGTAACTTCCGAGATTTATTGTTCTTGTTGGGGAATGCCCATAAGATAACAATGGTAATGACACCCACGGTAATGGCGAGTAAATGGTAACCACCTTATAAAGTACATGTTTCATGGCGTGTTTTGACCGCATAGCTTTGTGGAAAAAGCAAAAGTGATGAACCTA
>JGI2924J29684_1077274_pt1 | contig 15305 bp, 14 predicted proteins | sample BenlonsequencITS_FD_29684 | JGI IMG/M metagenome (IMG submission 29684)
CAGTAAAATGCATCACCCCATAAGATATAGTCTTTAGAACAGCGCGATTCATAACCAACTCCCGTTAACTGCCATATGGCAAAAGAACCAATTCTAACCATTTAGTGAGAATGATTCTCATTACTAGAGGTGGGCGATTTATTTTTTGTAAAGAGCGCGCACCCGCTGATTGCCAGATTTTCGGCAACCAGCGAGATCACAAATTTTATTCTTTAGGACTTGCTTCTAACAATAAGACCCAATCTTCCCCTTTCCCTGAGGTAGGTGGAACAAATGATTGAATACCGTGACTTTGCTCGTTGCGAAACTCATAAGACACGCCATAGCGCGGATCAAACCAGACTTGCTTATGCATAGCTGAGCTTAGATTGTTGAGATCTAAAGTCAGCGCCTCTCCACGCGGCGAATACGCAATAATACGCGCCCCATCTTCACTTCGGGCAGCACGTATTTTAGCAGCCCCATGCACAGGGCCATCTAGGATCAAAGACTGATCTGGAACAAGCGTTTCAAAGTGATGCTCTTCCATAAAGCGGCGCATATATCCCATTTGACGCGCTCCCGGATGCTCAATGGCCTCTGACCATGGGATATTTGCCCCAATCGCAGGTTCGTGTTTGGGCGACCACATTTGCCAAACATTATTGTTTCCATATGTATGCCCTGCAGCCCCTGCCAATACAGACCACCAAGCCGCTTGCCTCGCATCATCATCATTGAACCTTATACGGGGATCATGGCCTTTATTGTAAAACCCGACAGGAATACCTTCATAGCGCGGCTCACCATCAAGAGTGGGTTTAACGACATCCAGAGACCGATCATATTCAGCGTATAAGCCGGTGTCATGATTTGGTGCCGCATGGGATGATTGGTTCATATAAAAATCAAGCCATTCAGCATCTTTAAACTGCACGGATGATTGCCCCGGTCCACGCGGATGAAAAGTGATAAGATGTTTGCCCTTATCTCCAACCCCTAACCCTATTGCCATCGCTTCAATGTTTGCACGCTCTGCGTCAGACCGTGCATTTGAATCGCCACCTAATATCCAGATAACATCATTTTCCTGATAGCGTTTGCCTAGAAACTTTCCAAATGTCTTAGCGTTCTCTGGCGTAAAGATAAGCCTGTCCCCATCGCGCCAATAATGGCCCCATGATGGAAGCATCCCGACGGTCATGCCCAATGAATTGGCTTTCTCCACGACATAATCAACGTGCTTAAAATAAGCTTCATTTGGCTGGGCTGGATCTAAATCGGTCAGCGGCATATCACCGTTTGCATTTGGTGTGTAAATGCCATTCAGCTCTGATAGAACAACCGCTTGAATGACAGTGAATCCTTTTTCTGCACGATCGGTTAAATACTGATCCACTTCTTCTTTGTTTAAGCGATGAAAAATGGCCCAAGCTGTGTCTCCCATATAAAAGAACGGCTCCCCCGTCTCTCGCTGCAGATATCGCCCATTATCAGACACCTCGAGCTGATTTTGTGCATATGCCGCTACAAAGGGTGCCCCACTTAAAATAGTGCAAGCAAATAGTGCCGATAGTATTTTCACAGATTATTCCTCCCAATCTGTTTTAATCAAAACTGGCGACTGGCAATAAAATCGGACCATGACACAGCCTCTTTATATTTATGCCCGCACCAGTATCTACTGATCTTATATTTACGCGATAAGGTAACCGGTGTCATAACTATGTGCAACAGGCAAAACGGCCAGCTATTTAAATAACCAAATACCTGATTGTTTTCTACATCACGCAAGGCCGATGCTGTGAAAGCATAAGGTGAGAAGCTTCATTCAATCACCCAAGAAGCTCACTCTTTCAAAAATAATTCGCTCGCAAATCCACCCACTCCAAAACTTCCAATTTGCTCGATTCGTTGATTGACAATGTTATGTTATAACATTACATAATTGATTTCGCTCAATGGGGACATAACGTGAATTTACTTTGGAAAAATTTAGTACTCAGCACTGCAATTTCGATGATTGGCAGCGGTGTTGCTTACGCCGATACAGTCGAAACAAAATCAGAGGGATCTGAAACGAGTGAGACGCAACGCATCGATACTGTCGTTGTGACAAGTACACTTGCAGGCCGAAACGCGATCACTTCTTTGCCGGTAATGGTGCTATCGGGTGAGGAATTAGCAAACAGACGTCTGGGCGGACTAGGTGAAACTCTAGCAGGATTACCGGGTGTTCACTTAGACAATTTTGGCGGTGGTGCATCGCGCCCAGTTATTCGTGGACAAACCGTCCCGCGTATCGAAATATTATCTGATGGCGCAAACCTATTTGACGTGTCATCCGTCGCGCCTGACCATGCAATCACCAGCGAACCATTATTGCTGGATGGAATTGAAGTCCTACGCGGTTCTGCAGCTGCCCGTTATGGCGGAAATGCTCTCAATGGCGCAGTCAATTTAATTGACAGCAAAATCCCTAAATCACTGCCTGAAGACGGTTTTTCAGGCGGCGCAGAAGCGCGCTATGGCATGGGCGATCAAGAAGCCTCCATGGCCGCGCGCGCAACTGCGTCTGTAGGACAATTTGCTTTTCACCTTGAAGGCTTTAACCGTTCCAGCGAAAACTATTCCGTCCCCAAAAATTTTGGCAGCGATGAACTTCGCGACTCTTTCTCCAAAGGCGATGGCTATAGCATTGGTGGGTCTTGGCTTGTTCCTAAAGGCTATATCGGCGCAGCCTATTCTCGATTAGATAGTGAATACGGTCTGCCGGGTCACTCCCACAAAAATGCGGTCTGTCACACACACGGAACAGACCTACACTGTGCCTCCCATGGCGCTTACGAAGACCCTTTTGGTTCATCAGACGAACACACAGCAAAAATCAACCTTCGCGCAGACCGCTATGACGTTCGCGCAGATTATGAAAAACTAATCCCAGGTATTGATCACACACGTATACGATTATCTTACACAGATTATGCACATGACGAGGTCGATGGTCCCTTTATTTTCACCAATTACACCAATGAAGTATATGATGGCCGTCTTGAGCTAACTCATGCAGCAATAGCTGGTTTTTCCGGCACTTTTGGCGTGCAATATACTGATGGTGAATTTAACGGAATTAACGTCAACGACTTGCATAAGGCGTTTCCCGAAAACGGACTTGGGTTTGACGGCCCTTCATACCATCTAACCGAAAATGTCGGCGTATTCCTCAATGAAACGCGTTCATTTGGTGCAGTCGATCTTGATTTTGCAATCCGCAAAGATTGGCGTGAAATCAGTGTCACGATACCTCAATATCGCATACAATTATCACCTGAATTATCGGACCTGTATGACGATATTTTCATTCCGTGGTATGGAGAAAACTGGAGAGAAACTATAAAGGATGAAAACATTGAATTGTTCAAAGAGAGACATCCAGCCGCAAAACATGAACCTCTCTCAGCTTCTCTTGGAGCCACATGGAATATTAGCGACGGCTATGCAATAGCGGCATCTATTGCCCATTCTGAACGCGCTCCAAATATCCGCGAACTATACGCATATGGAAATAACCTAGCGACCAATAGTTATGAAGTTGGGCTATCCCAATCGCGCCGAGCCTCTTCTAGATTCCCTGAAAGCACAACAGATGTGATGGAGTCGACCGATTCCCTTAATCTAACTTTCCGCAAAACTCTGGGATCAATTCAGTATGAAATTGGCCTTTTCCACCAAGACATAGAAGACTACATTTTTGCACGCCTAATCGAAACAGACAGCGAAACAGGCACGCCCCATAATTATCTGCTTTATGTCGCAGCCGATGCCAAATTTACCGGTATTGATGGACAAATCAGCTTCGAGCTTTCTTCAAATGGCCGCGCAACACTATTTGGTGATTATGTCGATGCTGAAATGAGCAAAGAGGACGACAATTTACCTCGTATTCCACCCGGTCGATTAGGTGGGCGCTATGAATGGAACCAAGGTCCAATTGTTGCCGATGTCGAGTTCTACCACACTTTCGAACAGGACAGTGTCGCGTCATATGAGACACAAACAGATGGCTATAACATGCTGAATGCCACAGCATCCTACAAGTTCAATGCAGATTCAGATCAATCAACAGAATTGTTCATTCGCGCAACAAACTTGCTAGATGAACTGGCCTTTGTTCACACGTCCTTTGTGAAAAACCAATCTCCACTACGCGGACGCAATGTCGTGTTTGGCTTGCGCACTCAATTCTAAACAAAATCCTCAAGGCCGAATGATTTTCTCCCTCGGCCTTGAGGCCTCTCCTCATTGTTTTCGATATTCCCATCTCCCCACAGCAATAGACATTAAATAACGAACATCTTATCCTTTTGAGCATTCAAATGATCAGGCCAAGCTCAATGCTCAAATCCATTCATCATGCAGCGATAATCTGTTCAGATTACCAGCGTTCAAAACATTTCTATATTGATATTTTAGGTCTTGAGGTCGTCGCGGAAAACTACCGTGAAGCTCGCAATTCCTACAAACTCGACCTTCGCCTGCCCGATGGTGGACAAATCGAACTTTTCTCATTTCCCGATGCCCCGCCCCGTCCAAGCTATCCAGAAGCCCAAGGGCTTCGTCATTTAGCCTTCTGCGTGGATAAATTAGAGCCATTTATCGCTCATCTTACAGCACACAATATAGACGTAGAGCCCATCCGAACTGATGAATTCACAGGCAAACGCTTCACATTTTTTGCAGACCCAGACGATTTACCACTGGAAATATATGAAAGCTAAAGCGGTCAATTCCAGATCAGGATAAAAAGCTGAAAACTATCACAAAAAACGCGATGGACTTATCCTTAACCACGCAATATCCTCACCCAAAATTACTTCATTTAATAGGGCTATTTGATATGACTGATGCAGCAAAACACGGCTTTACCACCAAACAACTCCATGCTGGTGCAGCTCCTGATCCAGCCACAGGTGCCCGCAACACGCCAATCTATCAATCAACTGCTTATGTCTTCAAAAGCCCAGAGCATGCGGCAAACCTGTTTGCGTTAAAAGAAGTTGGCTATATCTATTCCCGCCTCACCAACCCAACTGTTGGTGCTTTACAAGAACGTATCGCAGCACTTGAAGGCGGTGCAGGTGCTGTCTGTTGTTCATCTGGTCACGCTGCACAAATCTTGGCGCTTTTCCCGCTTATGGGACCGGGCAAAAATATCGTCGCTTCAACACGCTTATATGGCGGCACGCTCACTCAATTTTCTCAAACGATTAAACGCTTTGGCTGGTCCGCAAAATTTGTAGACTTTGACGACACTCAAGCTGTCGCTGACGCCATTGATGATGATACACGCGCAGTCTTCTGTGAGAGTATCGCGAACCCGGGCGGTTATATCACTGACTTAGATGCAATCTCTGCGGTATCAGATAAAGCTGGCATTCCGCTTATCGTTGATAACACCACTGCTACACCATATTTGTGTAACCCAATTGACCATGGCGCAACATTAGTTGTGCACTCCACAACCAAATACCTCACAGGAAATGGCTCTGTGACAGGTGGCTGTGTTGTTGATTCTGGAAAATTTGACTGGATGGCATCGGATAAATTCCCATCACTCTCTCAACCAGAACCAGCTTATCATGGCTTAATCTTCGCGGAAGCGCTTGGCCCTATGGCATTCACATTCCACGGAATCGCCATTGGATTGCGTGATCTTGGCATGACGATGAACCCACAAGGTGCACATTATACGCTTATGGGTATAGAAACACTATCTCTGCGTATGCGCGAACACGTCAAAAACGCTCAAATCATCTCTGCATGGCTTGAAAATCATGATGCTGTCGAGGCTGTCACCTATGCAGGCCTGCCATCCTCCCCCTATCACAGCCGTGTCGCAAAAATCTGTCCCAAAGGCGCTGGTGGATTATTCACTATTCAGCTTAAAGGCGGACACGACGCGTGTGTAAAATTGATCGAAAACTTGGAGCTGTTCAGCCATGTGGCTAATCTTGGTGATGCAAAATCCTTGATAATTCACCCCGCTTCAACAACACATAGTCAGCTATCTGATGCTGAAAAAATTGCCGCCGGTGCTGCACCAAACCTTGTGCGGATTTCTATCGGTATTGAAGACTCAGACGATTTGATTGCTGACCTAGAACAAGCGCTAAGCAAATAACCAACTTACATGCGTCTGAGGCGCTTCTGCACCTCAGACGTAACTTAAATATCCAACAAATTTCATTTTTTTACAAAGACAATACACCATTGTAATTTATGACAATACAATACGCTATTTAACACCGGATCATGCGCCTAGATTGACAAAAAATCTAACCCAACACTACCAAATCAACAAAAAATAAAAACTCGTTTTGATAAGAATATGTCTTAAAAAACATATGCTTGATGGCCATCCCGCCATCTTTCCTTCAACCTTGAAGAACTCTCGTTTTATCTAAGTTAGAAATTCATTCATTTCGTGCTAAGATGGGCTTTTGTGGTTATAAAGTTCATCCTCTTAAAAGAGCGAACCAATTAAAAACCGCTCGCCCATGAAAAGAACGGGATTGACGTAGCCGCTAAGCTGCTTAATCCCTGCTATCTAATTCTGCTGGAGAATGGTTTATGACTAAAGATGGAATGGGTTCAGGCAACTCTGAAGACCTTATTGGCTACAAAGCTCTTTCTGAAGCCGCGTTAAAAGGCGTGATGCGCGAAGCGCTAAGATTTGCAGCCAAAGGTGAGTCTCTTCCCGGCGGACACCATTTCTACATTACGTTCAAAACAGCGGCTCCGGGCATAAGCATGGCTGATGCCATCAAAGACCGTTTCCCTGAAGAGATGACAATTGTTGTTCAGCACCAATATTGGGATCTGGAAGTGAATGACGACAATTTCGAAATCGTCTTGAAATTTGGCGGCGTCCCTCAGCACCTTGTTATTCCGTATGCAGCCGTCACTCGCTTCTTTGATCCATCCGTCAATTATGGACTGGTATTCGAGATGGGCACGACAGCCTTGATCGAAGGGGGTCAACAAATCGAATTTGGTGACGACACAACAGAAATTGCCGAAGCTGTTTCAGAAGAAAAAAGCGACAAAGACAAAAGCGAGGGCGAAGCTGAAGGCACTGTCGTGTCTCTTGATGCTTTCCGCCGCAAATAAACACACGCAATTAACGACACATAAAAGGCGGCTTGATACTCCAGATCAGGTCGCCTTTTTTATTCCTCCATTATGAGGCACAGATATGAGTATCCAATCCCTTTTCATCACCCAGCTTCTGCGCGATAGCCTCACGCAAGATAAAGACTGGGCAGAGCTGAACCAAGACCTAGAAACAGCCTGTTTGCAAATTGCCGAAGATGATGAAGCCGGCCAAAAATGGTGTGATGAAAACGGCTATGATGGATATACATCCTATGCATCCCTCAACGACCTGCCAGACCGTGCCAGCGCCTTCGCAACCTTAAAAGCAAAACTAGACGCCAAAGCGGATGAATTTGCCAAGGCAAGCCATATGGATATTGGTTGCGCCAAATGGGAAATGGATAGTTTCTGGATTAATATCCTCAATCCACTCGCGGCACATTCTGGTCACATCCATCCCCATTCAGTGATCTCCGGCACGTATTATGTCAAAACCCCGGAGGGGGCTGGCGCACTAAAATTAGAAGATCCACGCCTTGCAATGATGATGAATGCCCCTGCTATCGCTAAAGATGCGCCCTTATCTGCCAAACGTTTCGTCTATGAAAAACCCGAACCGGGCACAGTGATGATGTGGGAAAGCTGGCTACGTCATGAGGTGACTGCCAATATGGGAGAAGATCTTCGCATTTCTATCTCATTCAATTATTCTCTGGTCTAAACTTAAATATTGATATTATCCTTGGTGGTAACAGGTACGAAACTTGCTGAAGGTAAAGTGGTTAAATGTCACACTTATCCCTTAGCCATATTGGAATATTTGAAAGCCAGCCTATATTAATATCATGGTAGACGAAAAATCCCCTTCAGAGCCACTTCAAGCTCATGCCGCTAAGGCGGACAAAACAGCCAAATATTTGCGCATGTTAGCAGGGAAAGCTTTGTCAGGTTTTGCTTTCAGCATCTTCTTTGTTGCCATGCTTTTAGCTTTCGATATTGCAAACCTGAGAACACTCATATTTGCTTCTCAAGACAAATGGGTTGCTTTGTTTATATTGACATTTTTCCTTGGCCTAACCTTCGGATCTGTCCAAATGGGCATCGCCATTATGAACAAATTTGGCAAAGATGACGATGATGATGACAAACCTGGGCGCGGCCCTAAAATGCCTGATCTCGCAGCTTTCCTCGAAGGCCTACTCACACCGCCACCAGAACCCCAACCTATACGGGTCAAAGCGCGCCGCCTTTACTAGCGCAACCCTGCGTCCTATTGCCTATCCCTGATTGACATTACGACTGCATCAGAGAGTTGCCAATTGCTTCAAATTCATTGAAAGTCTTGGTTAATCGCAATTTGATTCCACTTTGGAGGGGAAAATTATGAGCAAACGCGACGATCTCATTGCCAAATATGCCGCTGACCTTAAAGAAAAATGCGGTGAAACACCTGACATGGATTTCCTAACAAAGGTGACAATCGGTTGTGGTCCTTCAATCTACAACAAAGACTCTTCAACTGTGTCAGCCACTGACAAAAAAGAGCTTGAAACTGTAAAGAACAACTTCTTGATTAAGAAGCTTGGCCTAAAAGACAGCCCAGAGCTAGACACAGCGATTGACGCAGTCATCGAAAAATACGGCAAATCAGAGCGCAACAAATTCCGCGCCGTGGTTTACTACCTTCTTGCCAAACACTTCAAAAAAGAAGCGATTTACGACAAGAAATAAGCGCTATTCTATCGCTAAAATTTTAAAGCAGGTATTGATACACATTCGATACCTGCTTTTTTATTGGAGAACTGATATTGGCAAAGCATTTCGCAACAATCACATGGTCCCGTGACAACGCTGACTTCAAAGCCAACAAGCATTCACGTGCCCATGAATGGGAATTTGATGGCGGCCTGAAAGTGCCTGCTTCTGCATCTCCTCATATCGTGCCTTTGCCCTATTCCGTTGAAGAAAATATAGACCCTGAAGAAGCCTTCATTGCCTCTCTATCCAGCTGCCATATGCTCTTTTATCTCCACATGGCTCGCGATGCTGGCTTTGTGGTCAACAGCTACACCGACAAAGCTGAAGGCGAACTCAGCAAAAATGCGGCTGGCCGTATGGCTGTGACGAAGGTCACGCTCAACCCTGTCGTCACCTATGAGGGTGAAAGACCATCTCCTGCGCAGATAGATCAGCTCCACCACGCTGCGCATGAGCACTGCTTTATCGCAAATTCAGTCACCACAGACATCATCACCAACACAGAACATTCCTGACATAAGTTAAGCTCTTAGCTTCACCCAGCGCACAAACACGAAACGACTATGTCTTCACATAAGTCTCAGCTGTCTGGCCAATGCGGGTAAGCATTGCTTCGCGAAATTGCGTTTTGGCATCTTGGCCTAATTCACCGACGCGATCATAGGTAAATAGCTGAACGTCCTTGCGCCATTCATAGGCATGAATAGAGGCTAAGGCTTTTTCCCGCGTATCTTCATGCGCAATAAAAACCGAACGCTTCCACATTTGGGTTGCATCCAGCCTTTCTAGCTCCCATTCCGTACCCGCCGTCACATTGGACAAGTCCACGACAATAACATCGGACGAATTCATGATCATTTTGATCACTTCCTGCCACCAATTATCATGCGTGCGCACCATGAAAGCTTCTTTATTGGACGAACAGGAAACAATGAAATTCAATGGAATTCGATCACGCAATCGCTTTGCCAGACACCGATAATTGCGTGCCGACCCCACCCAAACAGGTCCCCATTTTGCGCGGTTAAACTGGCGAAAAAATAGCCGTATAATCATCCAGACCGGCGTGATCGGTATTAATGCCCAATGACGCGGTATGATATCCAACAGCCAAGACCAAGCTGACTTCTTGAAGAATTTATCAGATAAAGTTGTCGTATGCCCAAAGGGCGTAATGTGACTGGAAATAACGTGAGACAGTGATTTTGAAACCTTCTTATCATTGAATTTGCGCAGCAATAAAATCCGCGCCGGTTGCCCCCGAAACACAACAAATACAAACCAAACCAAAGTAGAGATTGTCAGGACGGTGATAGCAGCATACCCCACTCTCTCACCCCACATCATTTTTTGTCCGGCTGGTGTCGTTTCGGCTTTAATCAGCAAATAATCACGCAGAGAATTTTGCGATTGAAATGCATCAATCCGCATGGAATCAAGCGCGCGCGCCGCCTCAAATTCTTCATCGGTTAAATCACGGTCAGCGTTGTAAAATTCTTCCGCCGTTATAAGGCCGACCTCTTTTGCTTGTTGCAAAGCTGTATCTTCATGTTCAACGCTATAAATGATCGCCCCAAATGCACAGATAATGCTAACCAACATCATCCAGCCCGCCCACAAGCGGATTGCGCGCTTCATTCCAAAAAACACTTTTTTCAACTTGGGTAATTTTGTCGTTTTCACAAAACCTGGGACAATAATATCCGCATCAGAAATCTGTCCGCCCATCGCCAGCAACCGATCCGCTGCAGCTTTACGGCCCTGTTCGCAATGGTCGTTATTGCGCGCCGCCGCCGCCAATTCAACATTGGAAAACCCGTGCAGCTTCTCACGGTCTTTATTGGAAAAAGGCTCACGCGATTTCAAGAATCCATGCGTGCGCCATGCTTTCAACCGCAACTTATATTCGGGACGTGCCATACTGATCGGTCCTGATACAACGACTTTTGTATATCATAGCATGATATGAATTTTTCTCTCTAGTTGGAATTTTTCAGCACATAGACAACAACCTAACATTGTGCATAGTAGATTTAAATTTTCTATTTTTGGGGGGGGAATTATTATGCTTCGCATGACCTTAACTATCATCGCATTTCTGATGACCACACATTACACTTCAGCTATAGCAAATCCTGAATCAAACGACCTAAAACCTGTGACAGTGCATGACCCAAGTGCACAACCAACCACCCCACCAAATGTCGAGCCATTAATTGAAGTTTTGATGCAAACTAGAAAGTCAGCAAGTTGCATTGTCACACTGTCGGTAGACATACAGGGAATCCCTTTCGACTTAACGGCTAAATGCGACTTCGCTGAATATGAACCTGCAGCAATAGAAGCAATGCAAAGCGCAAGGTTCGCGCCTAAATTCATATATAAAACGCCAGTCATCCGCGTCGGCGTGGAATACCCAATCGAATTAAAGATGTAGGCCTAAACTTCATTAAATACGCATATCCGCCCCAAGGACAATTTCTCACACACGCTTCCTAGTTGATCCTTTACGCGCATTGGCTTAATCCATATCGCATAAAACAGCCACGCACTCCCCGTGCGCAAAATATACATTCGAGGACAGCCCCAAATGAGCGACAAAACAACACGCAGCGAAACTGATACTTTTGGCCCAATCGACGTTGATGCGTCAAAATATTGGGGTGCGCAGGCACAACGCTCATTGGGTAATTTCAAAATCGGTTGGGAACAACAACCTCAACCTATCATCACAGCCCTTGGTGTTGTGAAACGCGGTTGTGCAGAAGCAAACATGGCGCTTGGAAAAATGGACAAAGACTTGGGTAAAGTCATCGTTCAAGCCGCTAATGAAGTGATTGAAGGTAAGCTCAACGATCACTTCCCGCTTGTCGTCTGGCAAACTGGATCTGGTACACAGTCCAACATGAACGCCAATGAAGTGATCTCAAACCGCGCCATTGAAATTCTTGGCGGCGAAATGGGGTCCAAAACGCCCGTTCACCCAAATGATCACTGCAACATGTCTCAGTCGTCAAACGACACATTCCCAACAGCCATGCACATTGCTTGCTCTGTTGAGATTGAACACACATTGTTGCCAGCGCTAACAAAACTCTACAACGCGCTAAACGATAAAGCCCAAGAATATAAAGACATTATCAAAATCGGTCGCACACACACACAAGACGCGACACCAATCACATTGGGCCAAGAGTTTTCTGGTTACGCTAAACAAGTTGAAAACGGCATTGAGCGCATCAAGCAAACTCAACCTGCACTCCTAGAGCTAGCACAAGGTGGAACAGCCGTGGGAACTGGACTAGCCTGTCCTGAAGGCTTTGCAGAATTAGTCGCTGACAAAATCGCACAAATCACAGGCTTGCCGTTTAAAACAGCGCCAAACAAATTTGAAAGCCTTGCAGCGCATGACGCAATGGTGTTTGCCCATGGCGCAATCACAACTGTGGCCATGTCTTGCTTTAAAATCGCCAACGACATTCGCTTCTTAGGTTCTGGTCCGCGTTCTGGTTTGGGTGAATTAGCCTTGCCAGAAAACGAGCCAGGTTCTTCCATCATGCCGGGTAAAGTGAACCCAACACAATGTGAAGCGCTCACGCAAGTATGTGCACACATTCACGGCAACAACTCAGCAATTTCTTTTGCAGGCTCTCAAGGCCATTTTGAGCTAAACGTGTTCAACCCGATGATGGCATACAACTTCTTGCAATCGGTGAAATTGCTATCAGATGCAGCTATCTCCTTCACAGACAATTGTGTGGTCGGCATTGAGCCGCGTTTGGACAACATCAAAAAAGGTCTGGAAAACTCTCTCATGTTGGTGACACCACTAAAAGAGAAATACGGTTACGACCTTGCTGCGAAAGTTGCCAAAAACGCGCACAAAAACGGCACGACTTTGAAAATCGAAGCCCTTGCTTTGGGTATCTCGGAAGAAGACTTCGACGCTATCGTCGTCCCAGCCAAAATGATTGGCCCAACACCGAAATAACTAAGCTTTTAGCGCTTAAATCCAAAGCCGCTTCTCTCACCCAGAGGAGCGGCTTTTGTTATTTTTACGCCATGCATTGGAACAAAATGCTCCCTTGATCGTTTGAAACATGAAACGCCACCTAATTTTCAAGGGGAAAACATGTCCAGATTTTCAATGCCCGTGCTTGCCAGTGCAAGCGTCCTAATCGCTATGCCTGCGATTGCTCAAAAGGCTGAAACTTCCCCCGCAAAAGACAATCGAGGCACATTTAATTTCGTTCTGGAAAATGACTGGTTTGGAGATCAAGACCGAAACTACACAAATGGTTTCCGCCTTGGATATTTATCAGCCCCCAAAGATGCCCAATGGGTGGATAGTGCGCTTGCAAACTTGTTCACCAAAGAAGGCGAAGAAGCCACCATACGCCGTGGGTTTGCTGTGGGACATTCTGTTTTCACACCCCGTGATATCAGCGAAACAGAATTCATTCCCGACCAACATCCCTATGCAGGATATTTATATCTTGAAGCGACCTCACTCATTGAGACTGAAAACGCAATTGATCAGGTATCAATTCGTTTAGGCCAAGTTGGAAAATCAGCCGGTGGTGAATGGCTTCAAGAAGAATTTCACAGCCTCATCAGCGACGACCTTCCTCTGGGCTGGGAAAACCAAGTCGGCGAACAATTTGGAGCTGACCTAGTTTATGATCGCAGATATCGCGCGCTCGCAAACTTTGGTAATTCTGACTATGGCGTCGACCTTGTTCCCAATGCAGGTTTCACTCTGGGAACCCTCAACACCAATGCGCGCGCCGGGTTAACTGCGCGTTTTGGGAATGACCTAAAAAACGACTATGGCCCGCCCCGTATCCGCCCTTCCCTTGCCGGTGCTGGATATTTCGAACCGGATGATGATTTTAGCTGGTATGTTTTTGGAGGCGCAGAGGCACGCTATGTCGCCCATGATTACATCCTCGATGGCAGCCTGTTTGACGACACTGACACGCGCTCCATCCACACGGAACGCCTCGTCCATGATTTACAAGCTGGCCTCGTCCTGCAATGGGGCAGAAACCAAATCAGCCTCACCTATGTTGAACGCTCAAAACAATTTGAAGAACAAACCACCCCGCAAAGATTTGGTGCAATCGGCTGGTCAGTCAAACTCTAGTTTTGGCAGTCTAAAGCCGACAAGCCCCAATTAAATCCCCCCGCATGGATCTCCCAATCCATGACGAAAAAGCCGTTTCTCCGCCCCAGAGGAACGGCTTTTTTATGCCATGCATTTCACAAAACACCTTCCTCCATCGCGTCAAAACCAGTTTAAACTCACCAATTGTTATGTTATAACATATCTAAATTGATTTCTATTAGCTGTAGATTTTTCTGTTTCACGAAAGACATGACATGACGGACAACGCGCAATCGCCTCCAATCACAGACTTTTTCAATGCTGACATGGCGCAGGCATATGATGAAAGAAACAGTAAGCTCGCGATCATTCAACAAGACATCCACTTTCTCATCAATCTGGTGTTGGACAAGCTTCCCGATCAAGCGCGCATTCTTTGCGTGGGTGCGGGCACGGGCGCTGAAATTCTGGCTCTATCTCGCATCCATCCTCAATGGCGATTTGTTGCGCTTGATCCTTCCAAATCCATGCTGGATGTCTGCCGCAAAAGATTAGAACAAGAAAACTTGTTGGATAGATGTGAGTTCATCCATGGATATGTCGAAGACATAGAAGATGTAAATGCATTTGATGCCGTGCTCAGCATTATGGTCGCCCACTTTATCCCGCCAGATGCGCGCACATCATATTATAAAAAAATCTACAACTTATTGAAACCAGATGCATATTTCATCTCCACCGAGATCAGCTATGATCTAGAATCTGAACAATTTCACGCCATGCTTGAAAATTGGGGGCAAATACAAAAACTCATGGGTGCCACTCCTGAATCTCTAGAAAATTTGCCAAATACTTTGCGCAATATCCTCAGTGTTATTTCACCCCAAGCAACAGAAAGTATGATCAAAAAAGCAGGGTTTGAACTGCCCGTTCAATTCTTCCAGAATTTCATGGCCTATGGTTGGTACGCAAAAAAATAGGTGAGCAACCGGCTCGCTAAATGACCTCAAAACTGTTGGATAAGAATAATTAATCACAGCATGAGGATTGCAGTTCTGGTCTGATTTTGTTTGAACATCACAAATTCAATAAAAGTCGAGCAATCCTCATGCCCACCATCCCCTCACTTGAAGCTGATTGTTCCAAATGCGCGGCGCTTTGCTGCGTGGTATTTGCCTTTGATAAATCAGATGAATTCGCCATCGACAAAGAGGCTGGGGAAACATGCGTAAATCTGGAAACAGTGGGCAGCAATTGCGGCAAATGCAAAATCCACACAACGCTTAAACAAGACGGTTTTGGCGGG
>JGI2924J29684_1077273_pt1 | contig 15299 bp, 15 predicted proteins | sample BenlonsequencITS_FD_29684 | JGI IMG/M metagenome (IMG submission 29684)
GTGGATGCCCGGAAGTTTGCCGACTTATTAAATAATGCCGGGCTGCCGGGTGTGGTTTTTGTTCCTGAAACAAAGGGCGAAAGGGGTGGTGTGCGGTTAAATATTACAGACTATCATGCCTTTAACCCGGCTAAAACAGGTATTTACGCTTTAACCTATGCTCACTCGTTAACTAACTTTACAGTGCCCAAAAGCGGCGCAACCGTGGTAATGTTTGATAAAATTATGGGGACCAATAAAATAGGCCAGTACCTGGAGCAGGGACTGACACCCCAGCAAATAGAAGCGCAATATGCCGGGGCGCTGAACCGTTTCAAGGAACTGCGGAAACAATATTTGATTTATGGCGACGGGACCGGGCAGAATGCCGGTGGTGATGGCGGTTCGAATGCCGATCAGGATACCAATCAAGATGCTGGTCAGGTTCAACAGCAGCCCATCAGTGTTATAGTTGAGGGCCGGGCCATAGACTTTGATGCGGCTCCCTTTGTGGATGCCAATAACCGCTTGATGGTTCCGCTCCGGGCCATTGTCGAGGCTCTGGCTGCGACGGTGGACTATGACGAAGAAACAAGGGAAATTACCATCGTCAAGCAGGGCCAAACAAACATATTTATGCTGAATAGTAACATGGTGCTGGTAGGTGGAGAGCTTAAGAGTATGGATACAATGCCTGTGGTTAAAAACAGCCGCACCATGGTGCCGGTGCGCTATGTAGGTGAATATTTCGGCGCGCAGGTTAACTGGGATCCCGCAACCCGCATAGTTACAGTTGACTAACTGTAGGCGTTTTAATGGGTTTCTGATCAACGGTAAATTGTTGATGGTATGTAAATAGGCGTTGTTGAAATCCTCTGATTCACCTTGGATTTCTACAACGCCTGCTTACTTGTTGGAGAAATCAATACATAAAGTTTGCCAAATATGTTTGCATATTATCAAAAATCAGTATAAATTGTACATGATAAATATTATATCAGCAGGAGGTTTTGTTATGGAACACACCACCAATACAAAAGTTATTTTCGCCGATGGCATGGAAGAGGCAAAGGAAAAATATCTGGCGCTGGGCTTGAAGACCGAGGACCCCAAAGCGGTTTTGGAGTGCTATAAGGTTTCCGAGTTGGATGATTTTGATTTAGCCGAGGATTTTAATTTTGTTGGTGAAATTTCGGTATCCCCTGAAGTTATGAATACAATTCGCCAGGACCCTGACAGGGCCTATGTTTTATACTACATAGAAAACATATGATGCAGCAAATGTCTTGCCATTAATTTTCCAAAGTATTAAGCCACGATGCAAAATATGCATGTAATTTATGCTGTAAAACTGGCCATAATATAAGTAGATTAATTTACAGGAGGAAAGTATATTGCAAGGAACAGTAAAATGGTTCAATGACAGCAAAGGCTATGGATTTATTGAAGGTGAAAACGGCAGAGATGTTTTTGTTCATTATTCGGCCATTCTAACCGATGGTTTTAAATCCTTAAGCGAAGGACAGAGGGTGGAATTTGAAGTTACTGACGGTCCCCGTGGCCAGCAGGCATCCAACGTACAGGTGCTCTAGTCAAAAGCCAAAAAAAACCCCGTGTGACCGGAGTCGCACGGGGTTTAATTTTTTTGATGCAAAAATTTCAGCCAGTCGCCATGCTCAATTACTTCCGCGCTTTCCTCCAGCCAGTGGGCTTTGGTGGGCGGCCATAAATACATATGAGCCTTGACCGTTTCACCGGTTTCCAAATTTGTAACATCCCTGATTTCCCTTATCAGGTCACTTTGGCTTTCAACGCCTGTAAACTTATGGATTTCATCGATTTCCGGCAAAATTACCAGCAGCTCGGGTGATTCAAAAATTACTCCCTTTACTTCCCCTTCGCCATCCTGTACTATCGGATAGCCGTCCTGCAGCAGGTGATACATCACTCCTTTAGCCTTGGCCGGAAAGGTTTTAGGTTTACACGACTTTAAATAACGATCATAATTGGCCAGGCCCGGGAGCAGGGTGCCGTACACGAACAATCTATTTAAATACACAAGCGCCACCACCTTTGTATAGGGTTTGAATAATACTTTCTGTTTAACAAGGGAATTTCCTTTATTATTGTAAGAATATTTTAAAAAAACCCGGACTTTTTTTATTTACTGTTGGATATGCCGCCAGGTTTGTTTTTAAATTGGTTGCCGGTACTGATATTGCCCCGGGCCAGAGATGCGAATATGCCGGCCAAACAGGTGGCGGCGAAAACAATAAAGGCTGTTTTAATGCTCTTGGTGAGCAGGCTTACGTCGGCTTGGTTAAGTTCCACATGACCAATAAACATGGCCATAATTAATGTGGCTATGGCCATGCTGATGGCCTGCCCGGTTAAACGCATGGTGCCCAGGGTGGATGAGGCGATGCCGTAAAATTTCTTTTCCACCGAGCCCATGATGGCATTGCTGTTGGGCGAGGAGAACAGGGCAAAGCCTATTCCCAAAAGGGCCAGGTTTATAAGCACAAACCAGATGGGGGTTTGCTCGGTTAAAAAAACAAAAATAAACAATCCCAAAGTGGTCAAAGTCATACCCCATGAGGCCACCACCCTGGGCTGTACCCGGTCGGACAGCTTACCCGCAAAGGGTGATAATAGCGCCATGAGCACAGGCTGGGACAATAAAATAAAGCCGGCCTGCTGGGAATTGTAGCCCATGACTACCTGTAGATAAAGGGAAAGTAAAAAACCCACAGCAGAGGTGGCGCTATAGTTAATGAGTGCCGCCAGATTGGAAAAAGTAAAGGTGATATTTCGACTAAACAGCTTTATATTGAGTACCGGGAACTCGGTTTTCATTTCATGCCAGATGAAAATAGCCAGTATGATAAGGCCGGCGATAAGCAGGTAACCAGACCAGGTTGCGGTGGTGATGCTGGATATGCCGTACATAAAGGCCACCAGACCAACTGAGTAAAGGACCGCTCCGGTAATGTCATAGCTTTCTCCCCTGGCGCCCGCCCATTCTCCTTTGAGTTTGGTTAGGCTCATAATAATAACGGCTAAACCAATTAGTACACAGAGATAAAAAATAGATGGCCAGCCCAAATTATGGTTTAAAGTACCGCCTAGCACGGGACCCAGGGAGAGGCCGGTATAAACCGTGGCTACATTGATGCCCAGTATTTTGCCCCTTTCCTGGGGGGGGAACACCGAGGTCAGTATAGCCATGGCGGTGCCGAAAACCATGGCGCTGCCGATGCCCTGCAATAACCTGAAGGCAATAAGCATTTCAACTGATGCGGCCAGGCCACATAACAGAGAAGACAATGTGAAAAAGATCATGCCGGCAATGAATACTTTTTTCCGGCCCACAATGTCCGCAAATCTGCCGAAGGGCACCAGAAAGGCCGCCGAAGCCAGTATGTAACTGGTGACCACCCAGCTTAAGTGCATGGCGCCGGCGTTGAACTGTTCACCGATGGAAGGTATGGCCAAATTTACGGCGCTGCCCATGAAGGGTGTTAAAAATGATGCCATGGTAATGGTAATCAGGGTATGCCTTTTAAATTGCGCATCCTGGGTCAAATTCCAACACCTCCGGTTAATAACGAGCCTAACGAGCCTGGGATGAATATAATTGGCTACACCATTACTTTATAACTAAACTTATAACCTGTAAAGCGGTGCGGTGTTTGTTCCTCAGGCCGGTTGATGGAGATTTTTAATTTCCAGGATGCGGTTGTGGGTAGCGGTTGTCTCAGTGTCCTGCCAGAAACAGGTAACGTGCTAATATCAATATACTGAGCAGCCACATCAGCCAGTGAACCTCCCGGGTGCGGCCGCTGACTGCTTTGAGCAAGGTATAAAATACTATGCCGGCAGCAATGCCGTTGGCAATACTGCCGGTAAAGGGCATGAGCACGATGGTTAAAAACGCAGGCAGGCCTTCGGTAAAATCGATAAAGTCAATATTTTTCATAGACTGGGCCATCAGCAAGCCAACGATGATTAGCGCCGGGGCTGTGGCCACCCCGGGTATTAGCCCGGCCAGCGGGGCCAGCACCAATGCCAGCAGAAATAGTACGCCTGTGGTGACAGCGGTGAGGCCGGTGCGCCCGCCTTCGGCAACGCCGGCCGTACTTTCCACATAAGCGGTTACAGAGCTGGTGCCCATAAGTGCGCCGAAGGATACACCGCAGGCATCAACCAGCATAGCCCGGCCCAGCCGGGGTGACTGCCCGTTTTTATCCAGCAGACCTGCCTTTCCGGCTGTGCCTACCAGTGTGCCGAAGGTGTCAAATAATTCCACGAAGGTAAAGGTGAAAATTATCGACCACAGACCCATCTCCAGCGCACCGGCCAGGTCCAGCTTGCCCACCGCCAGTGTGGAAAAATCGGGCAGGGCAAAGGGTTGAAAGCCGGTGGGTATGCTGGTTACACCCATGGGCAGGCCGATTAATGTAGTGATAAGGATGCCGAATAATATGGCCCCCTTAATCTTTTTGGCCATTAAGAGGGCGGATAGGGCAAGGCCGATCAGGGCCAGCAGCGTGCCGTTATTGCCAAAGGAGCCCAGGGTGATATTCCATTCAAAAGAACGCAAAGCGGCCACGCCCCCGGCTTCATTCAATGCATCCAGGGTGGGGGGGATCACCGGCCCGGCCTGAATAACCATGAATTCAGCCATTTTCAAACCCAGCATGGTAATGAACAGGCCAATACCCACAATGATGGCGTTTTTCATTGATTGGGGTATGGCTACCACCAGCAGCTGGCGAATTTGGGTAACGGTTAAAATAATGAACAATAGGCCTGATATGAATACCGCACCAAGGGCGATGGGCCAGGGGATGCCTACGTGTTGGGCGGCCACGGTGGCAAAGTAAGCGTTGAGTCCCATACCCGGGGCCAGGGCAATGGGGAAGTTGACAAGCAGCCCCATGGCGATGGTTACCACCCCGGCGGCCACGGCGGTGGCGAAAAACACCGCGTTTTTGTCCATGCCCGTGGCGGCCAGTATATTGGGGTTAAGGAACAGTATGTAGGCCATGGTCATAAAGGTTGTTAAACCGGCGATTATTTCCGTGCGGGTGTTGGTATCGTGTTCTTTTAGTTTAAACAATTTCTCCAGCATGCTTGTTCCCCCGGTATAATTTATGATCACGCGGTAATGTGCCCGGGTGTGCAGTATGAGCATTATTTGTATTGCTGCTATTCATTAGCCCGAGCTTTTACTTTATTCTTCCTAAAAATTATCCCATTATTCCGGAGGAATGATAGCGCTGTTACACTAATAAATCAGGTATGCCACGGCAGGTGTTGCCGCATATGTTAGTTCGGTTTTGCGATTGGTTGGTGCTTATTTAAGGATTGCTTAGCAGGGCTAGTCTTTTATGCAAGAACATGCATTACCAATTAACTGGTAATTTGCTTGTCTAAAGATATATTGTTGTCTTACAATATATTAAGACATCATGGTAGTGACAGAAAGGAGTTGTATTATTTTGCGTAAAACAGTTGTGCTGGTTGTGGCTTTACTGCTATCGCTGACAATGGCTTCTGCGGCTTTTGCCCACTCCAGCGGATATGTGACCTATTTTAATAACGGCGGCAGTGGCTGGGTTAGCAATGGCCAGCATGGTCATTACTGGTCCGGATTTGACGGCCCGGTGATAGTTAAAGGTATTTCTAACGATGGTCACTTCAATGCTCACGACTGGGGTTATGGTTATTCCCGCGGCGGCAGTTTGTATCGTTACAACGATGCTAATGGCAAAGCGCATTATTACTATGATTGGGATAACGATGGTGACTGGTACTACTACAAGGACGATAACGGCCGAAACCAATATGTCTACATTGACCCTGATCGTGAAGGTGAATGGTATCGTTATTACGACAAAAACGGTAATATTCAATACTATTATGATGTTAGGTAACTATACCCAGTTGACTTGTTGACTGTAATAAGCAGCAAGGGAAGCACGGGGCGGTTCTCGCGGGGGAAGCAAGAGAACCGTACCCTTTGCTTTCCCAAGCAGGTAACTTAAATAAATACGGGCGAACCATGTGGTTCGCCCGTATATTATAATTTTACTTAATTTAAACAATCTTTTTCTTTAGCTTAGGGTGCATCAATACTTTTTCGGAAGCGTAATTTTCGCAAGGTATAGTGAAATTAGGTACCAAGCTCTCTACACCGTGGTTGTAAAGCTCCATTTCCATAGCGCGAGCAGTCTTTATCATAGCGAGGACGTTGAAACATTCTATTCCATTTTTGTAGTGACAATTTTCGCAAGGAGCATTAATAATTCGTCTTGACATGAGCATCACCTTCTTTTGACCATCAAATTTTGTCTGAGTAAATTATACTAGTGATGTTGTTTGTCTACAAGTTTTTTGTATACAAAATACAGATGTTTATATTTTTTGAATGTATTTTATATTCATCTTATATGCATTTTTTCATCGAAATAGTTAATATGACAGGGGATTGAGGACGGTCCGGTTTTGGCCGGTAGTAAACTGCCCAGCAGGTGATGGTGGCCAGACAGTACCAAGAATTAATGTCTAAGTCTTTTAAAAATTGTTTTACTTTTAACTAATAATGTGGTATTTTAATATAGATTAAATACTTGAATAATAACCATGGAGGTTATGCATCACAGGAAGTGAAGGCATTATCACATGGTTTTTTATTTTTTTGGCGGTTGTTTGGCGGTTATTAAGTCCCTATCAACTTAGCAGCGGTGAAATAAACAATCTTAGTACAATTTCTTAGTATGAACTCGATGTAATTTAACGTGAGGTATGTAAAATGCTTAAAAATAAATTGTTTCGCATTGCTGTTATTGATGGCCAGGGGGGCGGTATTGGATCGCAAATAGTGGAAAAATTGGCTATGGCGCTGCCCGCCGGCAAGGTAGAGATTATCGCTCTGGGTACCAATGCCCTTGCGGCAAGCCGCATGCTCAAAGGCGGAGCCAACGAAGCGGCCAGCGGCGAGAACGCTATTGTTTTCAACGCGCCGCGAGTTGATTTGTTTGCCGGTACAGTGGGCATGATTATGCCCTTCGGTTTTGGCGGGGAAATGACCACAGCTGCTGCTGAAGCAGTGGCCCTGTCTCCGGCCCCCAAATATGTTTTACATTTGAACCGGACCGGGGTGGAGCTGGTAGGCAGCATAAATGAGCCTCTTCCGCATCTGGTGGATATGCTGGTGCAAAAAGTGCGCGAGTATTTGGAGCTGTAATCATTTAGATGCTGTAATTAAGCAAGCTGGAAGATGAATAATATATACGATAAAAATGCCGCACTTGAAACAGTTGAAGATGCCATGAAGGTATTGTATCTGCGAAAAGCAGATGAGCGCTTTCATGGCTTTTAATTTTTGGCAAAGGCTTTACCTTGGCAGGAGCCTTTGACCTCCTTAACATATTTCCACCGCTGGATTTGACGTGCGCCATCGGTGGAAGACACTCCTTTCGATGGGTGAATGGGGACGGCCAATCTGAGCTATCCCATTCACCTTTCTTTTTTTATATGTATTTCTTGCTTTCCTGCATGTTACCAGGCGACAGGCCATTGCAGTGTGATACTTATCACAGCGGTTTTGTGCGGTGTATGACAGCAATTGCTGCCATATTTAGTTATGATCAGCTTAATAAGGCTTCTCTCGCCTGTATAGGCGGGAGTTCCCAATGCTGGTTGTAATAGATTTATTTTCGGGGGTGATAAGGTTTATGCGGGATATCGTTAAGCAGGATGGCCGGGTAGCTCAGTCTGATGTTGAAGGAAAACTTTTTACTTATCTGTGTAAAATGAAAGGCGGCAAGTGTGCAAGCTTGCCTAAAATGTCCTTGTCCGGTTTGTTGTGTACTGCGCTGGGCAGTTTTGTGGGGATAGGGTTAGTGGCTGCATTATCGGATATTTACAAATTATCGCTTCTGCTGCCTTCTTTTGGGGCCTCAGCCGTACTATTATACGCTGCCTGCCACGTGCCTATGGCCCAGCCCAGAAATGTCATCGGCGGTCATCTAATATCGGCATTTATGGGCGTGCTGGTCTATCAAATGTTTGGCGATGCCTGGTGGACCATTGCTCTGGGGGTGACGTTGGCCATTATGGCCATGACGGTAACATATACACTGCACCCGCCCGGAGGAGCTACCGCTTTCCTGGCTGTCTATACCGGGCAGGATTTTGGATTTATTATGTCCCCCGTTGGGGTTGGCGCCCTTTGTTTAATATGCATTGCCTTGCTGGTGAATAACTTGTCCGGTGAGCGAAAATACCCGGATTATTGGTACTAATAAAACATAACATATTAATAACCAGGTTGTACTACATACCTTACTGGATGATGTTACAAAATGGTCCTGCAGGGATCCTACTGGTTGGAAATTTAATATAAAGGGGTGTTAATGTTATGGAAATAATTAAAATGGGCGAGCTGCCTACTTTTAAAAACCCGAAGGGTATAACCGTGAGAAAACTTTTGGATATGGATGGTCTGGTGTTAATGAATTTGCTTTTTAAACCGGGTGAAATGTTGGAAATGCATACCACTCCCCAAAATGTAGTCTTTTATGTGGTAAACGGTGAGGGAACGGTTATGATTGGAGATGAAGAATCCCGGGTAAAAAAAGATGAGCTTGTTTATAGCCCTAAAGGAATCCCGCATGGACTAAAAGCTGCCGAAGACCAAGAATTTCACGTATTGGTGTGGAAACTGCCCACTGCATAAAGCTTGCCAACCGCAGTACCTCAGAATAGCCGCGCTAATCTGGTAACCAGATTGCGCGGTTTTCCTTGCTTAGCAGACAGAGGGGGCGACAGGGGGACGTTTCATTTGTCTTATTTCGATATGCTAATCACTCGAACTGTCTAATTGTTGATAGGCGACTTGCATGCCACTGGATTCGTTATCTTTGACTGCAGCTCTCGCACGGTCTGTTCCCCTTGGGGTAGTTTTGGGAACCGTAAAGGCCAGGCCCAAAACTGCTAAAGAAAGTAATTAAGAAAATTTTTTAAAGATATTCATAAACTCGTTTAACGATTCCTTGATGTCCCTGCCTTCTCCCAGGTCGTTTTTGATATGGTCGGCCAGGTGGCAACCCAGCATGGTAATGCCCACCCGGTTGACGGCGGCTTTGATGGCGGCCAGTTGAATGACGATATCGCCGCAGCTGCGGTAGTCCTGTACCATCTTCTGCACGCCCCGTACCTGTCCTTCGATTTTTTTCAGCCTGCTGAGTACTTCCTTTATGGTGGCTGGGTCTCTTTCTAATACCATGCTATGGTCAGTTTCAGCCGGCCAAGTTCCATTGGCAGCCGTTTCCCCGTCATAACCCCCCTGGTTAAGCTGTTCCTGCTCACTTTGGTTATTGTGATACTGGTCTATGCCGGTTCTTTTATGTGCATAGTTCTGTTTTTCTTTCATGTCTACCTCTCCGTTAATCAGAGTATTAAAGTAAATTGTTTCTATCGCTACAGCAATTTAATGGTTAGCGAAGCAAAATAAATAACATTACGCTGTAGCGCTATGATTGTGTGATGAGTACCTAAAGACCTCCTGCGCTTATTTTAAATACATACCCTTACCCCGCAGGGTATGTATTTATATTATATCCAATATTTTAACTCTGTTCAATGCTAAGACTGATTAATTCGTATAATATTGGTCTTGACGGATACTCAAATATGTAGTAGTTTAATAATATACCCATGGGGGTAGGGGTACACATAAGTCGGAGCAAGCCGAATTCCAGCAGGGGCACAGCCCGGTAATTACAGCCCGGACAAAGCTACAGTTATAATGCCACCAATGTTTATAGTTATAGTTATAGTTGTAGCATGAGTAGCTTCGATTTGATACCCTGGTACAGTATCTGATCTTCCAGAATTTAACGATAATTAATTAAGGAGGCAATGCCCGATGACACCTGAAGAACTGAAAAACATGCAATCCGACAAGGTGGTGGATGCTAGAGGAACTTCCTGTCCCGGACCGATTCTGGCGGCTAAAAAGTCCATTGTGGAAGTGCAAGTGGGCCAGGTTATGGAAGTACTGGCCTCGGACGCTGGAACCAAGAAAGACCTGCCGGCCTGGTGCAAAAAAACAGGGCATGAATTCCTCGGCATGTGCGAAGACGCCGGCGATATTAAACTATTTATCAAAAGGACGAAATAAATATGGCCGGGACAACCAAAGAAGGCAAGGATTTTGCACCAAAAATCCTTGCCTTTTCCACAAACAATATCTCCGACCCGGGGATTGACCTGGCGGGTAGCTCCCATATGCACTATCCCCCCGGCGTAATGGTGGTTAGCATGCCCTGCACCAGCGGAATTAAGCCCGGTTGGATTTTGCACGCGGTGGAAAAAGGTTTTGACGGTATTTTCATTGCCGCCGACGGTGAAGAATGCGCCTACCTGCCGGACTGCTCGGAAAGGGCTTCGAGTATTGTCAAGAATGCCCAGGAGTTACTCAAAAAAAGCGGTTATGAACCCGAGCGGATCAAAATGTCGGCTATTTGTTCAGTATGCGCTGAGCCGTTTACCAATCAAATTAAAACATTTTATCAGACTATTCAAAAACTAGGACCAGCCAGGAAGGGATCAAACTATGAACTATGATATTGTCGTTATCGGCAGTGGCATCGGGGGCATGGAATCGGCCCTGAAGCTGGGCGACATGGGTTATAAGGTGCTGGTGGTGGAAAAGGAACCCAGTGTGGGCGGTAAAATGATTCTGCTCAGTAAGGTGTTCCCCACGTTGGACTGCGCCAGCTGTATTTCTACCCCCAAAATGGCGGCCACCACGCATCATCCAAATATTGACGTATTGGTATATTCGGAAGTCGAACGAATAAAGCGGGATAAGGAGGGCACGTTCAGGGTGCAGGTGCGCCGGAAGCCTACCTTTGTGAACCAGACTCTGTGCACGGGCTGCCGCCAGTGTGAAATGAACTGCAACGTAGCGGTGCCTGACCAGTACAACTTTGACATGGTGGCCCGGCGGGCGGCTTATATCGCTTTCCCCCAGGCCGTGCCCAAAAAGGCGGTTATTGAGCGGGCGGGCAGCTCACCGTGTTCGTATACTTGTCCGGCGGGTATCAAGGCTCACGGTTATGTGGCCCTGACCCGGGGCGGCAAGTATCAAGAGGCTTTTGAGCTGATTCTGGAAACAACTCCGGTGGTTGGCAGCCTGGGCCGGGCGTGCTACGCGCCCTGCGAAGCGCAGTGCACCCGGAGCGACATCGAGGGCTCGCTGCCCATCAGAAAGATTAAGCGTTTTATAGCGGATACTTATTATAAAGAACATCCCGTTAGCCAGGGGCATCTTAGCCAGGAGCAATCTGGTGTCCAGCCTGGCTCTGCCCCGGAATATAACGGCAAAAAAGTAGCCATTGTGGGCTCCGGCCCTGCGGGCCTTACCGCGGCGCTGCACCTGGCCCGGCGGGGTTATCAGGTTAAGATACTGGAAGCGGCGTCCCGGCCGGGGGGCATGCTGCGGTTGGCAATACCGGCTTACCGGCTGCCCAAGGATGTAGTGGACCGGGATATTCAAAACGTTACCGCCCTGGGGGTGGAGATTGAAACCGGGGTTAAGGTGCAAAACCTTGATGACTTAAAAAAACAAGGCTTTGATGCCATATTTATGGCCACCGGTACTCCGGGCTCCAGAAGGCTCCAGCTGGAAGGAGAGGATTTGCCCGGCGTGGTGGCTGCGCTGGATTTCCTTAGGGAGGTGAACCTGAGCGAAGTTAATTGGGGCGGAATCAACCTGCGGGAAGCCAATTCGGTTGGAGCCAAGCAGGGTGAAAATAAACCGGGCCAAGTCAACTTGCGAGAGAATCCGGCCGGTGCTGTATCTCTCCAGGGTAAAACCGTAGTAGTGGTGGGCGGCGGCAATGTAGCCATCGATTCGGCACGGGTGGCCGTTAGGCTGGGTGCACAAAAGGTGATTGTGCAGTACCGGCGCAGCCGGGCTGAAATGCCCGCCCACGACTGGGAAATTGAAGCTGCCGAAAAGGAAGGTATCGAGTTTCGGTACCTCAGTGCCCCGCAAAAATTTATCGGCCCCAATGGCTATCTGGCCGAAATTGAGTGCATTCAAATGGAGCTCAGCCAGCCCGGCGCAGGGGGCCGGAAAAAACCGGTGCCGGTAAAGGGCTCCGAACACCGGCTGCCCGCGGACCTGGTGATTACCGCCGTGGGACTGGTACCGGATACCGAATGCTGGGCGGATAGCCTGAAATTGCAACCCAACGGCACCATTGCTGTTGATCCGGAAACGCTGCAAACATCAACGCCATATGTATTTGCGGGCGGGGATGTGGTGACCGGGCCTTCCATGATTGTGGATGCGGTGGGCCAGGGCAGGCGGGCCGCCTTTTTCATCGATCGTTTTCTAAACGGCCAGGATATGCAGGGGGTGGATTATGATTACCGTTTGCCTGCTATAGATAAACAGCAAGTGCTTGACCGGCAGCAAAGTTACCGTGTGCTGGCCCCGGTGGCCGGGCGGGAAACGCAGCCATTGCAGTCCGGGCAGGTCAGTGGCTTTGCCGAGGTTGAACGACCCCTCACCGAAGAAGAAGCCCGCTACAGCGCGGGCCGCTGCCTGGATTGCGGCGTATGCTCCGAGTGCCACCAGTGTATATCGGTATGCCCGGCAGGGGCTATCGATATGTCCATGAAGGAAGAGCATATTGAGGTGGAAGCGAAATCAGTTATCGTGTCCACCGGCTTTAAACTGTTCGATGCCGCTCTCAAACCCCAGTATGGCTACGGGCAGTATAAAAATGTGATCAGCGGCATGCAAATGGACAGATTGCTGGCTCCTACCCGGCCATATAACACCGTACTGCGGCCCTATGACGGTAAGGTGCCCGACAACATTGCCTATGTGCTGTGCACCGGCTCCCGGGATTGCACGGTGGATAACCCGCTGTGCTCCAGGGTGTGCTGCATGTACTCGGTGAAGCAAAACCAGCTGATTATGGGGGCGCTGCCTCTGGCGGATGTGACGGTTTACTACATCGACGTCCGAGCCTTCAGCAAGGGATACGAGGAATTTTACCAGCAGGCCGGCGCTATGGGAGCCAACTTTGTTAAAGGCCGTGTGGGCCGTATTGAGGAAAAGGAAGATGGCAATCTGGTGCTTTTCTATGAAGATATCGACAATGGCGGTCAGCTGCGCCAGGCGGAACACGATTTAGTGGTGCTGTCGGTGGGATTGCTGCCTAATACCGAGACCTTGCAACTGTTTACCGGGGAGCAGCTTGAGAGCGATGAATTCTTCTATGTTAAAGAGGTTAATGAAGATATCAATCCAGGCCAAACCAGTATTCAAGGCGTATTTGTAGCCGGGACCGCGTCCGGCGCCAGGGACATCCCCGATTCCATACTGCATGCCGGCGCGGCGGCGGCCCAGGCCGCAGCTTACGTGGAAAGGACAAGGATGAGCAAATGAGTGACCGTAGAATAGGCGTTTATATTTGTCACTGCGGCGGAAATATCTCCGATTACGTGGACGTGGAAAAGGTACGGCAGGCTGTGCAGAGCGAGCCGGGTGTGGTGGTAGCTAAAACCGCCATGTTCACCTGTTCCGACGCCACCCAGCAGGAGATGGTGCAGGATATTCAAGAGCAGCAGCTTGATGGGCTGGTGGTGGCGTCCTGTTCCCCCAAGCTGCACTTGTTCACCTTCCGGGAAGTGGCCAAACGGGCGGGTTTAAACCCTTACCAGTACACCCAGGTTAATGTACGGGAGCAGTGTTCCTGGACTCATACCGATGACTACGCCGGGGCCACGGCCAAAGCCATCCGCCTGGTGCGGGGCGGCATTGCCCGGACGCGGTTAACCGAACCTCTGCAGCCTATTAAAATTGACACCGTACCCAAGGTGCTGGTGGTGGGTGCGGGTATAGCCGGTATGCGGGCAGCCGTGGGTCTGTCGGACCTGGGCCTGGCAGTGCTGTTGATTGAGCGGGAACCTGTGGTTGGTGGTTGGGTGGCAGGTTTGGGTAATATGTACCCCCATGGTAAAAACGGGCGTAAACTAATTGCCCAGCTGACTGAAGAAATAAAGCAAAGAAAGAATATCACCCTGTTCACCGGTGCCGAGCTGGTGGGAAAATCGGGCAGCATTGGCAACTTTAACGTGAAAATTCGGGTGGGTGGTAAAGGCGGCCAAAGTCAGGAAGACATAACCACCCAAGTAGGTTCCATTATCGTGGCCGCGGGCTTCGACAATTACCAGCCTGCGGCAGGCGAATACGGCTACGGTATTGACGGGGTGCTCACCCTGGCGGAGTACAAGGAGTTGCTGGATGGTGCTGCAGGCAAGTTATCTTACCACGGGCGTGAAATCAAAGACATGGTATATGTTTACTGCGTGGGCAGCCGGCAGCAGTCCGGGGAACACCCCAACCGCTACTGCTCCCGTTATTGCTGCAACGCGGCGGTGCATGCTTCCATTGAGTCCGCCGGTAAAAATCCCGGTCTGCACCAGTACCACCTATTCAGGGATATGCGTACTTACGGCAAGTTTGAGTTGCTGTACAGCCAGGCTAGGGAAAAGGGTGCCGTGTTCCTGCGGTTTGACCACCAGGAGCCCCCGACGGTGGAAAAGGGGGCGCACGGTAAGCTAACGGTTAAGGTCAAGGATTTATTGACCTACGGGGAGCAAATCGAGATTCCTGCCGATGTGGTGGTACTGGTGACGGGCATGGTACCCCGCAGCAACGCTAATCTGGTGGATGTGCTCAAGCTGCCCCTGGGGCAGGATAAATTTTTCAATGAAATACACCCCAAGCTGCGCCCGGTGGAAACCGTGGTGGACGGCGTGTTTATTTGCGGCACCTGTCAGGGACCCAAGAATTCCTCGGAAAGCGTGGCCTCGGCCCTGTCGGCGGTGACCCAGAGTGCCTCTATTTTAAAGAAGGGCTTTGTGGAATTGGAGCCCCTGATTGCTGCGGTAAATCCCGATGTCTGCCAGTGGTGCGACGGGTGTGCTGATGCCTGCCCCTATTCGGCCATTGAGCAGGTGCAGTATCAGGGCCGGGCAGTGGCAAAGGTGAACGAAGCGGTTTGTAAAGGCTGTGGCGGCTGCGCGCCGCTGTGCCCGAACGGGGCTATTAATCTCAAAGGCTATACGGATGAACAAATGAAATCCATGATCGATGCCTTTTTAACCTGACTAACTTGGCGTAAGTCTCCCACTTCTATAAATGGGAGTACAACGCCAACTAAGTCATGCATTTTGCAGTTCTAAAATTCAGGGGGAGTTGAATCTCCCCCTGAATTAAGAAC
>JGI2924J29684_1077272_pt1 | contig 15290 bp, 15 predicted proteins | sample BenlonsequencITS_FD_29684 | JGI IMG/M metagenome (IMG submission 29684)
CCCTCGATCAGGTTTCGGTCGATATCCGGACTGTCGGCTCGCCATCCAGGCCAGGTCTAGGACGCTCTCCGGATAAAGCGCCCCCGCTCTACGCATCAACAGGATCCCGCGAAGGCAGACAGATCGGTCAGCGAAATGTCCGCTTGCCCGAGCCGATATCGCCCTCCAGATCAAGGCCAGCGCCAGCCCGGAGCCGACAGCTGTTCGTAGAGATAGGCGCCCAGCACTTCGATCTTGGCCGGACGCTGACGCAAGGTCGGTGTCACGAAATACAGCGCACCGGAACCCTGGTCCCAATCACGCAGAATGGCTTGCAGACGGCCGTCATGCAGATAGGTTCCGGCCATAAATTCAGGCAACTCGGCCACCGCCTCGCCAGCCAGAAGCCAGGGCAGCAGGGCTTCGGCGTTGGTGGCTCGCAGGGGTCCCTGGGGCCGGATCACGACCTCTTCTTCGCCGCGACGAAAACGCCAGGCATCGCTGCGGGCCCGGTAGGCATAGCCCAGGCAGTGGCGCGGATCGAGGTCCTGCGGGTGAAGGGGAATGCCATGACGTTCCAGATACGCCGGTGCCGCTACCGTGAATCGCGTCACATCGCAGAGCTTGCGGGCCGCCAGCGAGGAATCCGGCAGCACGGCGATACGCAGCGCCGCATCCAGGCCCTCGGCGACCAGATCGACCACCGCATCGGACAGATGCAGATCAACGGATATCTGCGGGTAACGGCGCAGAAATTCGGGCAGCAAGGGGGCCAGCCAGCGCACCCCGAAGCTCATCGGCACTGCGAGGCGGATCGCGCCGCGAGGCAGCGCCGATTGCTCCCGGGCTCCGGCCTCGGCCGCTTCCGCCTGTCGATAGACCCGCGTCGCCGGCTCCAGCAGGCTCTCACCCAGGGCGGTCAAGGCCAATTGGCGGGAGCTGCGGTTGAACACGCGGCCGCCCAGTCGCTGCTCCAGCCGGGTCACGGCACGCGAGACGGTGGCCACCGACAAGCCCAGCTCACGGGCTGCACCGGCATAGGAATGTGCCTCGGCCACCTTGGCAAACAAGGCCAGGCCTTCGAAATCAGGAAGCTTGGTCGTCATTTCTGCAATGATAGTTTGAGATTATTGCTGTTTTGCCGACCCAGCATCCTGACTAAGCTGAGCTCCGTCAACACCACTCACTAATGGAGCACCCCGCATGAACCGCAAGCTTGAAAACAAGATCGCCGTGGTCACTGGCGGCAGCACCGGCATCGGCCTGGCCACCGCCAAGCAGTTCGCCGCCGAAGGCGCGCATGTGTATATCACCGGCCGTCGCAAGGCCGAACTGGACAAGGCCGTGGCCGAAGTCGGCAACGCCACCGGCGTGCAGGTCGACTCCTCCCGCCCGGAGCAGCTGCAGCAGCTGATGGATACCATCAAGGCCGACAAGGGTCGCATCGACGTCCTGTTCGTCAATGCCGGCGGCGGTTCGATGCTGCCGCTGGGCCAGATCACCGAGGCACAGTACACGGATACCTTTGACCGCAATGTCAAAGGCAGCCTGTTCACGGTGCAGGCCGCCCTGCCCCTGCTGGCCGCCAAGGCCTCGGTGATTCTGACCGGCTCCACAGCCGCCAGCTCCGGCACCCCGGCCTTCAGCGTCTACGCCGCCTCCAAGGCCGCTGTCCGCGCTTTTGCCCGCAACTGGATCCTGGATGTGAAGGACCGTGGCATCCGCTTCAATGTACTGAGCCCGGGCGCCACCCGCACCCCCGGCCTGGTCGATCTGGCCGGCCCCGATGCCGAACAGCAACAAGGCCTGCTGGATTATCTGGCCTCCCAGGTGCCGCTCGGCCGGGTCGGCGAGCCGGAAGAAATCGCCCGTGCTGCCGTGTTCCTTGCCTCGGATGACGCCAGTTTCGTCAACGGCAGCGAGCTGTTCGTGGACGGCGGCCAGGCACAGATCTGAATCGGCGCAAGATCAACCGGAAGACGGGTCAAACCGCGGGTTCCGGAACTCCCGCAGCCACGACCGGGGTGACATGCCATGGCGCAGGCGGAAAACTTTGCTGAAATGACTGAGATTGGCAAAGCCGACCGCCTGGGCCGTTTCGGTCACCGAACAACCCGCCAGCAACATGCCGATCGCCTGATCCAGACGGATGCGGGTCAGGTAGCCATGCACCGTCATGCCATACACGCCCCTGAAGCCGGCCTGCAGCTGCTTTTCATTCAAGCCCACCGCCCGGGCCAAGGCCGGCACACTCCATGCTTCGTCGCCATGCCGTTCGAGCAGGGCGCGAGCCCGCATCAGGCTGTGATGATCGGTGCAACCTCCCCCGTGCATGGATACATCGCCGACGACCTGGGCACCGTGCTCGATCACCGCCGCCAGCAGTTCAAGAACCTTGCCATGCAGGCATATCGAGCGAGCCCGAGGATGGCGGCAGGGGCATTGACCGATTTCGGCCGCAATCCGCTGCAGGTGTCGACTGATCATGATCGACGTCTGCTGGCCCATGCCGGCGGAAGGCCGCAGACAGGCCGGCAGGCCGGCCGGATCCAGACCGGCGAGATCCTGCAGGAGATGGAATCCCACGTGGATATGCACCATGTGGAAGGCCGTCCGACCCTGCCATTCATGCGTGATGGTGTGGCCCCTGTCCATGGCCACCCACAGGGTGTGCCCCGATTCCAGCATGCGTGGCACACCGTCATCGATCGTGATCTGGATCCGCCCCTCCAGCAGGAGGCTGATCGACAGTGCCGGATCGCACCGGGCCCGGAATGCCCAGTCGCTGCCGGGCCGTCCACGCAGGCAGCAGACATGCATCCCGGGCACCGGAGCATCCCTTTGCATCAGGTGCTGCCATGCACGGGGCATCCCGTCGCAAGATCCGCTCATCAAAGGTAGGGAGTCGCGTGATGGCCCGAGAGCCCTTGCATGCGCGCAGTCACTCATAAGGTTTTTCCGTATTGGACAAATCGCGGCGGAAAACCGTGAGCCAAACCGTGCCGTGATGCCTCATGATTCACCACATAAAATGATGATGCGTCTCATCCGTATCCATCGTCAATGATCTGGCGGCCGGAGCGGAATGCATCCTCCAGCGAAGCGCTTCGATCAGGTCCGTCATTCCCGCCGCTTTGCGGGAGCCGCCAGCCCAGCCAGCTATGACCGCTTCCCGTCAATGCCTAGAAGCGGCTCGCCACCGCAACTGACGCCAGCGCCGTCTCCACCGAAGCCGGTATCGGCTGCCGCCGCTCCCGCCACCGGTCGAGCGCCATGCCCTGCCAAACACATCGCCATGGCGGCCATCCTTATCCTTACCCTTCACCATGGGCCATTCATGACTACCTCTTCATCGTCATCACCCACGGGCAGCTGGGCCATCATGCGGCCGGTCAGAGGCCGCATCCGCCTCGCCATGCTGCTGGCCGCACTGGGTGCGGCCGCGACCCTGGCGACTCTGGCCGCACTGGCCTGGGCGCTGCAGCAACTGCTGCAGCATCCCGACCACTGGCCCTGGCCGGCCTTGCTGGTGGCCGCGACCTCGACCGCACTGGCTTTCGGACTGCGGCTGACCGCCTTCAATCGTTCGCACTACGCGGCCTTTGCCTTGGAAACACAGCTGCGCACCCGGCTTTCCGAACATCTGGCCCGTATTCCGCTGGGACGGGTCCAGCATCAGGGACCGGCGGCGCTGGCCAAGGTGATGATGGATGATGTAAAGGAAATGCACGTCTTTGTGGCCGACAGTACCCCACTGTATGCCCGCGCCTATGTCTCGCCCCTGCTGACCCTCGCCTTGCTGTGCTGGCTGGACTGGCGACTGGCGCTGGCGGCCAGTGGCGTGCTGGTTCTGGGTCTGGCCGCGGTGTCCCTGGCCCTGCTCGGCAGCAAGGAGACCTTCAGGCGCTACCACCAGGCGGCCGAGCATGTCAGCAAGGCCGTCGTGGAATATGTCCAGGCCATGCCGGTGGTGAGGACCTTCGACACCGGCAGCGAAACCTTCGGGCGCTATCAGCAGGCATTGCAGGTCTATCGTGATGTGGTCATCCAGTGGTACCGCGCCAACGGCCTGCCGGCCCGGCTGTCTCAGATCATCCTCAGCCCGTTGCCCAGCCTGCTGGTGCTGCTGTGGCTGGGTACCTGGCTGCTGCAAAAGCAGCAGCTGGCCATCGGCGACTGGCTTGCCGTGCTGCTGATCGGCGGTGGCATGGCCGAATCGCTGATGCCGGTCATCTCGCTCAAGCATATGGTGGCCCGTGCCGAGGTCAGTATCCGGCGCATTCACGAAGTGATGGCGATAACGCCGCAACCACTGCCCCCTGTGGACAAGGCACAACACCCCGCTGACGGCAGCGTTCGCTTCGAGCAAGTGGATTTCAGCTATGAAGCCGGCGGCCCCAAGGTTCTGCAGCAGGTCAGCTTCGAGGTGCCAGCGGGCCAGTTCACCGCCCTGGTCGGCCCCTCTGGCGCCGGCAAGAGCACCATCGCCCAGCTGATTCCACGCTTCTGGGACGTGGATGCCGGCTGCATCCGGGTCGGCGGTGCGGATGTGCGCGAGATGCTGCCGGATACCTTGCTGCAACAGGTCGCCTTCGTGTTCCAGGACAGCTTCCTGTTTGCCGGCAGCCTGCTCGACAATATCCGCCTGGGGCAACCCCAGGCCAGCCCGCAGGAAGTCATGGAAGCCGCCAGGGCCGCGCAGGCCCACGACTTCATCATGGCCCTGCCGCAAGGTTATGACACCCCCGCCGGCGAGCGCGGAACCTCTCTGTCTGGCGGTCAACGCCAGCGCGTCACCATCGCCCGCACCATATTGCAGAATCGTCCGATCCTGGTACTGGACGAGGCCACCGCCTTTGCCGACCCAGAGAACGAGGCCGCCCTGGTGCTGGCGCTGTCCCATCTGATGCGCGGCAAGACGGTGCTGATGGTGGCCCACCGACTCGCCACCATCCGCGATGCCGACCAGATCCTGGTCTTCGAACAGGGCCGTCTGGTCGAACAAGGTCGGCATGCCGACCTGCTCGCCCAGGCCGGCTGCTATGCCCGCCTGTGGCAGGCCGGCGAACGTGCCGGCCACTGGACGCTGCAGAGGGGGCACGCATGAGCACGCCGTCCTCCTCTCGCCCCGTCACGCCGCTGCGCGAGACCTGGCGCCAGCTGATGCGCAGCGCCCACGGCCATGCTCCGCAACTGCGGGCCAGCCTGATCGGCCTGTTGGTGGCCGCGGCACTGCAAGGTCTGGCTCTGGCCTGCATCCTTGGACTGTTTCAGAGCCTCCTGCGGCCCGGCCAACACGTCCTTGGCGCATGGTTCTGGTTGCTGACCATGACCCTGCTCAGTCTGCTGGGACTGGCCGTCCGCTGGTGGGCGCAGGGCTTCGACTACCGGGGCGACATGGTCGAAAACAGCTATGAACTGCGCACAGTCCTGGGCGAACAGCTTCGGCGGATTCCCCTGGAACGGTTGCAGGACCGGCGCGCCGGGGAGATTCATGCCACCCTGCTGGGCAATGTCGACGAAAACCTCAGCTATCTGCTGACCATCGCCACCATGATCAGCCATGCCCTGATCACCCCGCTGGTGGTGGCACTGGTCGCTTTCGGCTATGACTGGCGCATCGGGCTGTTGCTGCTGCTGATTTTCCCGTTGCTGATCCCGCTGTATCGCTGGCGTCGCCCGGCCTTGGACCGGGGCATGCGGGTGCTGGCCGAGGCGCACCAACGCACCAGCGCCGATATCCTGGAATATACGCAGGGGCTGCCCGTACTGCGCGCGGCCTGCTGTGTCGGCGACAAGGCCCTGAGCTTGCAGGCCAGCATGCGGCAACTGGAGACCGTGCAGGTCCAGGGCCAGAAGCGCGGAGCCGGCCCCAATCTGCTGCTGGCCACCATCATGGAACTGGCCTTGCTGCTGGTGATCGTCACCGGCACCTGGTGGGTCGCCGAGGGAAGTCTGCAGCTATCGATTCTGGCCGCCATACTGGTGATCATGCTGCGCTTTGGCGAACCGCTGGCCAACTTCGTGCTGTACGCCAAGGTCATCGAGCTGATCGAGGCCGCGCTGGAAAAAATCGAAGCCTTGCTGAGCATCGCACCCTTGCCACAGGTGGCCGCGCAGGCCAGGCCGGAACACTACGGCATACGTTTCGATGATGTGAGCTTCTGCTACGCGGGTGCCACCGCCCCCGTGCTGCAGGGATTGCAGATCGAACTGCCCGAACGCAGCCTGACCGCGATAGTCGGTCCCTCCGGCGCCGGCAAGAGCACCCTGGCCCGCCTGTTGATGCGCCATGCCGATCCGCAGGCCGGAAGCATCCGCATTGGCGGGGTGGATATCCGCGCGCTGACGGCCGAGCAATTGAATGGCCTGGTCTCGATGGTGTTCCAGGACGTCTACCTGTTTGATGACAGTCTGCTGGCCAATATCCGGATGGCCCGCCCCGATGCCAGCGACGAGGAGGTGCAGGCGGTCGCCCGGGCCGCCCACTGCCACGATTTCATTCAACGCCTTCCGGAAGGCTATCTGAGCCGCGCCGGCGCTGTCGGCGGATCACTCTCGGGCGGGGAACGCCAGCGCATCAGCATCGCCCGGGCGATGCTGAAAAACGCGCCGATCATGATTCTGGATGAACCTACCGCTGCGCTGGATACCGAAAGCGAAGTCGCCGTGCAAACCGCCATCGACAGTCTGGTGAGGGACAGAACAGTGATCGTGATCGCCCATCGGCTGTCGACCCTGGTCGCCGCCGACCGGATTCTGGTCATCGACCAGGGCCGGGTCATCGAGTCGGGGCGGCATGCCGAGCTGCTGGCCCGGGGTGGCCGCTACGCCCGCATGTGGCTGGCGCAGCAGGCCGCCAAGGCTTGGCACCCCGGAACCCGGCCCCATGATGCCGCCTCGGCGATGGAGTCACCCGATACCTGACCGTTCTGACAGGCAGGATCCAGCCACCATGCCGCACCTCGTCATCGTCCGGGCACGGCGACAGCTGATGACGAGAACATGCGCGTGAACCAGGCTGCCCGGCTTCTGACCATGTCCGGCAGATGCCCGTGAAGCCGGAACAAACCTCCATCAGCCCGGATGCCCGGCATCCGGCAGATCCAGCCGATACAGCTCGACCGGCCAATGCACGGTCGCATGCCCGTGATGGAATACGGCCGCTCCATCGAGCTGAGGGACGGGAAGATAGATATGGCCATGTCCGTCGAGAAAGGGCGCGTCCGCCCAACGCAGACGCCGGTCGCGTACCAGCATGGACAAGCGCCCGTCCGGTGCCCGCCGCATCAGGCTGCCATCGGCCAGGGGGGTGTAATACAGGCTGCCGTCGACCGCCATCGCGGTACCGCCTGACGGAGGCAGGGCAAACCAGGGCCGGACATGCTGCGCCAGCGCGGCATCATCCAGCATGTCATCATCCAGCCAGCGGGTTTCGATCTGCGACAGTGGCCCGGTCAGCGGACCGAAGTACAACTTGCGCCCGTCCGGACTCAATTCCAGAGGATCGACCTGTACGTGCAGGGGCCGGCCATCCGCCCCGTTCAATACCTGCCCCTGAACGATGATGCGGTCACCGGGTTTCGAGCGCACCCAGGCCATGCCGTCAAACCGCCGGCGAACACGGCCATCATCAAGATCAAGTACCAGCAATGCCCCTTCACCAGCGTCGGTGAGATAGGCATGATGACCATGGATACGAATGTCGTCGATATAGGTATGCCCATGGATGGCGGCCTCCGGCAGGCGATAAATGTGCCTCACGCGATCCTGCCGCGGATCGATCCGGACGATTTTCGGTCCACCAGCCACCGGCCGGCCACCGAGCGTCAGACTGCCTGTATCCACTACCCACAGATCGCCATCGGCCGACTGATGGATGGCATTGACGCTAACAAAGGCTCGTCCGGCATCCATGCCGGGCACCCATTGGTTCCATGAGGCATCGGGATAAGGGCTCAAATGTCCATGGGCATCGATGACGGCCACTGTCGGGCCGGCATACCCCGTCCAACGTGGCGAGCTGACGATATAGCGGCCGCGTGCATCGACCACCACTGCATTCCACGTCATCTGCATGGACTGACGAACCACCGTCAGCCTGGCCGGGGGTGAGGTGGCCATGGCGCGCCCCTGCACCACGGCACCGCCCAGCATGGCTGCAAGACACACGCTCAGGCGAAAAACAAAGAATGACGACATCACTTGCTCCGAAAATCCTGTGGACAGGGCGGCCTGGATGAGACGGCCGGCAGCACCCGATGACAGGATGATGTCCTTGCCGGGCCGGGCCGAACAGAGGCGGTTCATGCATTCAGATTCATGATAATTTTGAAAATGGCCCGATAACCTGTTCCATGATCGGCATTCCCCCAACTCAGGCCACGCCTCTCATGATCCGACTGGAAGACCTGCAGATCTTTGTGGCCGCCGCCAACCACGGCAGCCTCACCGCCGCGGCGCGGCAGCTGGATCTGAGTCCGGCCGTCGCCAGCGCCGGGCTGAAGCGACTGGAAACGGAACTGGGCACCCGACTGCTGGCACGTTCAACCCGCAGTCTGCGCCTGACACCCGATGGCGAGCGCTATCTGCCCTACGCCGGCTCCATGCTGGAACACCTTGATGCCGGCCGACATGCCCTGGCCCGCGACCGCAACACGATAGGTGGAAGCATGGCGCTGTCGGTTCCCTCCGATCTGGGCCGACATCTGCTGCATGACTGGCTGAATGCGTTCCAGGAACAGTATGCCGATATTTCGCTGCAGATCCGTATCGGTGACCATGTCACGGACATGTTTCGCGCACCGATCAGCCTGGCGATACGCTATGGCATACCCGAAGACTCCAGTCTGGTCGCCTTGCCGCTGGCACCGGACAACCGGCGGGTGCTGTGTGCCTCACCAGCCTATTTCGCACGCCACGGGCGGCCCGGACAACCCGCCGACCTGCGTCGGCACAACTGTCTGCGTTTTGCCTTGAATGACAGCCTGCATGATCGCTGGACCTTTTTCGAGCGTGGCCAACCGCAAGTCGTGCAAGTGGCCGGCAATCGCAGCAGCAACGATGGCGAACTGGTCCATCGCTGGGCGCTGGACGGACATGGCCTGGCCTATAAATCGCGACTGGACGTGCTGGCCGATCTGCGCAGCGGCCGGCTGGAAACCGCGCTGGACGATTGCGACGGCGAACCGGCGCCCCTGCATCTGATCAGTGCCCATCGCAGCATGCTTTCACCCAGCGTCCATGCACTGTGCGAGTACCTCCAGCAGCAGGTGGCCATCCATACTGCATAAGTCCGGCGACAAACGGTCCTGCTCGGCTTCAATTTCTCGTTGAAACTGATTCGACAGCCAGCACCTGTGATCGAAACGCGTGACGATCGATCATCTGCCTTGCCTGGCACGTCCCGGCGGCAGCCTGATTCAAAGCAACGTGATTCAAAGCAGCCTGATTCAAACCAGCGTGATTCAAACCCGTGCCTGACGTCCCGCCGCCATCATCCGCCACCATCCGGAGTCCCCCCATGAAAGCCGTTGGCTATGCCCAAAATCTGCCGATCAGCAACCCGCAGTCGCTGATCGATCTGGAATTGCCTGAGCCGATCCCCGGCGAACATGACCTGCTGGTCGAAGTTCGCGCCATTTCGGTCAATCCGGTCGATGTAAAGATCCGCGCCAACAGGGCGCCAGAACCGGGCCAGACGGCCGTGATCGGCTGGGATGCCGCCGGCGTGGTGCGTGCCGCAGGGTCGAAGGTGAGCCTGTTCAAGCCCGGTGACCGGGTCTGGTATGCCGGCGATCTGCGGCGGCCAGGCAGCAATGCCGAGCTGCAGATCGTGGACGAGCGCATCGTCGGCGCCATGCCGCAAAGCCTGGACTTCGCCGCCGCCGCCGCCCTGCCGCTGACGACCATTACCGCCTGGGAGCTGCTGTTCGACCGCCTGCGCATCCCCGAAGGCCATGCGACCGCCGGAGCCAGCCTGCTGGTGATCGGCGCGGCCGGCGGCGTCGGATCCATCCTGGTGCAACTGGCCCGCCAGCTGACAGGCCTGACCGTGATCGGCACCGCCTCGCGCCCGGAAACCCGGCAATGGGTGCTCGACCTGGGTGCCCATCACGTCATCGACCACAGCCGTCCGCTGTCCGAAGAACTGCAGCGCATCGGCTTCGAGGGTGTCGAGCATATTGCCAGCCTCAACCAGACCGACCGTCACTTTGACCAGATCGTCGCTTCGATCAAGCCCCAGGGCCAGCTCGCCCTGATCGATGATCCCGAGCTGATCGACGTACGCAAGCTGAAAACGAAAAGCGCCTCCTTGCATTGGGAATTCATGTACACCCGCTCGATGTTCGCCACACCTGACCAGATCCGGCAGCATGAATTGCTGAATCGCGTCGCTCGGCTGATCGATGCCGGTACGCTACGCAGCACCCTGAATGAAAGTTTCGGCACCATCAATGCCGCCAATCTGCGTCGCGCACATGCCTTGATCGAAAGCCAGACTGCACGTGGCAAGATCGTGCTGGAAGGCTTCTGATCCGGTTCGCCGTATCGGTCGTCGAGGGCCTCTCGACGACATCCGGGTGATCGTCAGACCCCGACCGCCTGACGATCAACATGGAGCAAAGCCCGGCGGGAGAGGCGTCGCGAACCTCCGCTGTTCCGCCGTCTTGCGCCGGAAGCCACCCTGATGGACTGATTGCATCCGGCCATCTCGCCGGCCAGAATAAATTCGTGCGTCGCGGCCCTCCTTGAGCATGCCGCTGACTCGCCATGCTGCCGAAATGCAATCCGCCGCTGCACGGCATGGTGCTGGTGCACAGTCATTGCGGCCGCGTTATTTGGCCCGCGGGGACCATCTCGCATCCGCGGCCGACATCCTCCCGCTTCCGATATGCGAGAATCTGGACCGACGCCTCATCGCCGGATCCGCCTACGGAGCTTTTCGCATGAATCGTTTGTCCATTCTTGGCCTGACCGGCCTCTCCACGCTGGCTTTCGCTCTGGCCTCGCCGGCCTGGGCCCAGAAGCACACCCTGCCGCCGACCCGGCAGGCCGGGCAGCCGCTGACCGAGATCGCCAGTTTCGATGATGATTTCAGGCTGGTCGGCATCGGCGTCACGCCGGACGGACGCATTTTCGCGACCGCTCCGGCCAATGATCGGCGCTCGCTCTACAGCGTGGTCGAGGTCGACCCCAGGACCGGGCATATCACGCCCTATCCCGATGCCGCCTGGAACCGTTTCTCCGAGTCACGCCCTGCATCCTCGGAATGGATCAATGCCCAGGCCTTGTGGGTCGATGTGCAAGGGCATCTGTGGGTACTCGATATCTCTCTGCCCAGTCTGGACCAGAGCCTGTTTCCGCCGAAGCTGGTCGAAATCGATCCCGTCAGTCATACCGTGCTGCGCCAGTATCCACTGGGCGATATCGTGCACCGGCCGGATGCGCTGAACGACTTGCGGGTCGATCCGCGCGTGGGTGCGGCTTACCTCACCAATGCCGCCAACCAGGGCAGTCTGGTGGTGCTCGATCTGGCCAGCGGCAAGGGCCGCCAGGTGCTGGTCGGCGACCGCTCGACGCGTTCGGACCCGGATCAGCATTTCACCGTCGAAGGACAGCAGGCCTTGAAAAACAGCGGCCAGCCGGTGGTACTGCATGCCGACGGCATCGCCCTGTCACCCAAGGGCGACTGGCTGTACTACCGCCCCCTGTCCGACCACCATTACTGGCGGGTGCCCACCGCCGCTCTTCGCGATGCCTCGCTGAGCCCGGCCACACTCGCCAGCAAGGTCCAGTTTCTCGGCGACTCGGTGATGTCCGGTGGCCTGATCATGAGCCCGGCCGGCACGTTGATCGGCGGCGATCTGCAACACCGCACCGTGGTCGCCATGCAAGTGGACGGCCAGCCACCCCGCCTGACCACGACCCTGCTGGCCAGCGACCCTCGCCTGTCCTGGGCCGACGGCTTCGCCATCAGCCAGGGCAAGCTGTATATCGCCGATTCGCGGCTGTGGGAGGTGTCATTCAAGAACGGATACAAGCGTGCCGGCAAGTTTGCGATCTACAATCTGGAATTGCCCAAGAGGAAAGCTGACTGAGCCCGATATCCGACGCAGTACCAGTCCCGGGGCACAGCATGGTCACGAAACAGCAGGACCGCTGCTTCGAGGACTGGCACTGCAACGCCTCCCATCATCAAAACACCGAGGTGGAGGCCCGGCACCACAGGAGCCTCTTTTGATCATCTCGACTTTGCTGCTTGCGGGTTCAACCGTGCGCCCTCAGACACGTCAGCAGATTCCGACCGTCTATGAAGCGGGTCACTTCTATGCCGTTCCTTAAACAGTTGACCACCAGCGACTGCGCCTGCTGGTCGACACGGGGGGCGCAGGCGGCAGTGGCTGGTTTGTTGTCGACGCCGGTGCCGTACGACGCCTGAAGTTGCCGACAGTCATCTGCTCGCTCGGCGCAGCCAGGTTCGATGTGATCCAGTCGCTCCCTTTCCGCTCTGGACATTCACTGCCCGACACATCCGCGACGCCCTGTGGTTCCGCGGCTCTGGTCAGCCTGACCATAGGCCATGCCACCCACGGCGCGGACGGCGTGCTTGGTGCAGGTTATCTTCCCGATCACGTATGGACCTTTGACTATCCGCAGCGGCAAATCTGGGAGGAGGCCCGAAACTGGCGTCCCACGGCAGATATGCACCGTGCCGATCTGGGTTTTCCACGCAACATGGCCGGCAAGCCCGTCAGCGGCTTCCCGCGCATCACCATCCACGTGGACGGGAAAGCACTGGACATGCTGCTCGACACCGGCGCGACGGCGCAACCCACAACCGCAGGCGAACAAGCCAGTCATATCCCGATCAAAAATGGTATCGGAGTGACCAGCTATATCACCGCCAGCTTGCTTGAGCGCTGGCATCACCAGCATCCCTGCTGGCGTATCGTTGACGACGGGGACAGCTTGCTTGGGCATGCCCGCCTGATCGAGGTGCCGCAGATCGAAATCGCCGGGCTGAAAACCGGCCCCGTCTGGTTCACCGAGCGACCGGACGCCAACTTCCACGACGGCATGTCACGTTATATGGATCGCAGGGTGGAAGGCTCGCTGGGCGCCAATGTCTACGGCTATTGGGTCATGACTCTGGACTATCCGCGTGCCACGGTCTGGTTCGCCACGCAATAAAACGACGCCATCCCGAGACCCAAGCCACTTCCGCCATCACACTGTTGGGAGGAAAGAGGGTATCCATGAGCAACACGCCTCCCCGGTCCCAGGCGCCAGATGAGGGACTGACTGGCCTCTGTTGCGACCTTTGCCGAAGCGATGCTCCCGGTCGCTCGAGCACACCAGCCAATGTATTCATTTGCAATAACTTTGAATACACGTAGCCATCTTGAGGGTCACACCATGCCCCGTTCCACAACTACGACCCTGACCGTGCGCCTCAGCGGACCGCTGAGCGACTTCGTTGCCTCAAACGTGGGGGAGCATGGTGCCTACGAAAACGTCAGCGAGTACATGCGAGACCTTGTCCGCCGCGACAAGGAACGCACCGAACAGCAGGCATTTGACCGACTGGAGGCCGAGCTGGCCCATGCCTTTGCCGCGCCCGAATCCGCGTACCAGCCCTTGACCGCCGCCGACGTCATGACCCGCAACCGGAGATAAGGCATGCCCCAGGTGCGCGTCCAGGCATCGGCATCCCGTCGGCTGGATGAAATCTACCGCTATACACATGACCGCTTGGGCGCGCAGCGGGCGGACAGCTATATCACCGGTCTGTTCGCAACGTTCGACGGCATCGCCACCCACCATACGCTCTCACGCCCCATCCCTGCCGAGTTCGGCCTCGAGGGATATTTCTTCCGCTACGAACATCATTACGTCGATTGGCGCCACCTCTCGAACAGAGATATCGGCATCGTCACCATCCTGCACAAGCGGATGCATCAGATCGACTGTTTCCGAGAAGACACTGGCATCCAGCGCTGCCTCGGCTGAGTAGAAACCGGTGGGTTATTACACCTGAGATGACAGGATCAACGATGCTCGCCTGATCACGATGGGGCCTGGTGTTGAAGCCCGGGCTTTGATCTCCTGAGCTTGCATGGCACTGGAGCAGCCAAATCCATAGGCGGCAACAAACTCGATTCGAGCACCCCTTCAAAGCGGAAACTCATGTGCGTATCACGCGTGCAGCCTTGCGGTAGACCAGCAACCATGTTGCCACCACCCAGAGCACTCCGCTGACCAATGACTGGGCCAGCACGATGGACAGTTTTGAAACAGTCAGCTCGATGCCCTGCATGGCATAGATAAAAGCAAAACCCATAAACAACAAGGCGGAGAAGAAGGCGCCCACCGTGTAGGCGTAGAACAAAAAGCCTTTGCGCAAAATCAAATCTTTCATGTCGATGCTCTCCTTCGCTGGAAGAGTCGCTGTTGGCCTTGAAGCTGAAAATAATGCCAACGAACTGGCTACAGCCGCATTGGCCCTGCAATCGCGCTGTACTCAGCTCAAGGCTACCGCGCAACCAATCGCCGCACCCACAGCACCGATACCGGCTCCAGCTACCAGCCCGCCCAGTCCACCTAACGGTCCTCCGATCAGTCCCGCAAGACCACCAGCTAGTCCCCCGGCGGCAGCTGCACCGCCCAACGTTCCAATGCTGCACTCGCCAGGAAGCACTGCACCACAAACGATCTCCTGTTCGGTAGATGTCAAAATACGCATGTCATATCCTCCTTCGCATTTTTGGAAGAAAAACCATGCTGGCTCCTGCATGGAAAGACCGCCTGGATCGCTCTCTTCTTCGGTACACCCGTGATGGCTCACCAGCACCCGATGGCTGCCGGAGACCACGCTATCCTGACCATTACAGACTTTATCCAAGGTAACGCCGCGTTGCAGGTGCCTATCGACGCGGATATCCATTCTCATCGCCGGGACTGCATCGACGACGAGATGAAATGGTCCCACTCGGTGACTCTGGTGTGGGATCTCATGACCGCGAGGCCGATACCGTCACAACACGGCTGTAGAAGCCGGCAGCGGGATTCAAACTAAGACAAGCTGGGTCAAGCGATTGTGCAGGCCCACTGAGCGGCACGGTAAGCCCAGGCAACGCTCAGGCACCAGCTGAACATGGATTTCAGGGACTCGCATTTTCGGCCTTGCCCGGCACGGAATCCGATGGAGTCGCGTTCGCAAACCAGAAGCAGGAGAATCTCCGGGAGCATCTGACCTCCATGCCGTTGTCCATGGGATCGGCTTGGAACCCGATAAATACTGGAGCGGG
>JGI2924J29684_1077270_pt1 | contig 15278 bp, 8 predicted proteins | sample BenlonsequencITS_FD_29684 | JGI IMG/M metagenome (IMG submission 29684)
GGGGGGGGGTACCCCGCCCAGAACTAGAGAGGGAACGACTTCAGCCACTCGCGGAACTTCGGGCCTAGGTCGTCACGCTTCAGTGCGAACTCAACGGTAGCCTTCAGGAAGCCGAGCTTGTCGCCTGCATCGTGACGCTTGCCCTCGTACGTGAAGCCGTAGACGCTCTCGTACTGCAGCAGCGCCTTGATGCCGTCCGTCAATTGCAATTCGCCACCGGCGCCAGGCGTCAACTGCTCCAGCAGGCTGAAGATGCGCGGCGTCAGGATGTAGCGACCAATGATCGCGTTCTGGCTCGGTGCCTCGCTCGCCTTCGGCTTCTCGACCATGTCGCGAACCTTCAGCAGGCGCTCATCGCCTTCAACCGGTGCGCAATCCAGGCAGCCGTATTGCGAGATCGCTTCACCCTCCACCACTTCGCTGCCCAGGATCGACGATCCGGTGCGGTTGAAGGCTTCGACCATCTGCTTCATGCACGGAACGGTCGCATCGACGATGTCGTCTGGCAGCAACACGCAGAAAGGCTCATCGCCGACCAGTTCCTTCGCCATCAGAACGGCATGGCCCAGGCCAAGTGCCTCCGGCTGGCGAACGTAGGTGATCTTTGCCAGCTTCGAAACCGACTGTGCAATCTCCAGCAACGCGGTCTTGCCACGCTTCTCGAGCGAAGCCTCAAGCTCCGGTGCGCGGTCGAAGTGATCTTCCATCGTGCCCTTGCCACGGCCGGTCACGATGATGATCTCTGTGCAGCCGGCGGCTACGGCCTCTTCCACGCCGTACTGGATCAGCGGCTTGTCGACCAGCGGCAGCATCTCCTTAGGAGTGGCCTTGGTAGCGGGGAGGAAGCGGGTGCCCATACCAGCGGCAGGAAATACAGCCTTGCGAATCGTTTGCGTCATGCTTGCCATTTGTCCAAACACTTTCCGAGAAGTCTTGCAGTCAACTCAATTGCCCAATGCTACTGAACGGCTCTGCAGCAGCCTATACCGAATCCGTTGTACGTCGATGACGTCCATGTGCAGGACAATCATCTACCCAATTCATGCATTCCATTGCAGTTCAAAGCACAGGAGACCCATCGTGAAGCATTGCCTGTCGCACGATCTTGATCGGAACCGGTCCCTGTCGCATCAACGTGTCATGAAAGTCCTGCAGGTTGAATCGAGCTCCCTGCTTCGCCTTAACGTCCGCGCGCAGCTTGAGTATCTCTAGTTTACCTAACGTGTAATACAGATACGTTGCATCCGAAGTGCCACGCTTCGTCTCCACCTTGCCAACCGACGGCGACTGATAACCCTCGGTCACGAAGTACTGCTCAGCCTGATCCGTCGTCCAGCCTTCCGTATGCATCTTGATAGCCACGGTAAAGCGAGCGTTGCGTAACAAAGCATCCTGTAACTGTCCCAGCCGAACCAGCTTCAACGTCCGCTCATCCGCGCCCGGTATCGAGAAGCCTTCGTCCAGCATCATCTGCTCACAGTAGTGAGCCCAGCCTTCCACGTCGGTCGCTGCCATCGTCAGCTTCCGGATCTTCGACGGGAACTTGTCCTGCCAAAGGAACTGCGTGAAGTGACCAGGAAATGCCTCGTGCACGCTGGTGCTCACAATTGTTCCCACGTTGAACTGAGCCATATGTTCTGCAACATGTTCCGGAGTCCAGTCCTTTTCTGGAAGCGTGACATTGAAGTACGCCTTGGTGGAACCTGTCTCAAAGGGTCCGGGCGAGTCCATGCTGGCCGACGTCGTAGCCCGCTCGAACGGCGGTGTCTCTTCCAGCACAGGTCGAACGCTGCTCGGCAGCGTGATGATGTGGTGCGACTGGATGAATGTGATCTCCGCGTTGAAGCTGTCACGGAAAGCATCCAGCAGCTTGTCCGGCGCCGGATGGATGGTCGCCAGCTCTGCCAGTACCTCGGTCGGTGTCTTCTTAGAATCGAGATCTTTCGCAATCCGCGCGAACTCGGCCTGATTGGCCTTCATGTTCGCATCATTCACGGCCAGCAGCTTGTCCAGCGGCGTGTCGACCATCTCGTCGTACAACAGCTTCTTGCGGTACGTATCCACGCCGAACCGGAACTCGCCGCCCGACCGCGGCAGCAAATCCGTCTTCATCCAGGCCGCGTAGCTCTTCATGGCTTCGACAACAGCAGCGTTGGTCTTCGCAAACTCCGCTTTCGCCGCAGCATCGGTCGCGTCCGCAAAGGCCAGCGGAACATCATGCTGGAAGAAGCTGATATTACCGTCGATCTGTTCCAGGGCGATCTCGGTGTAGATCTTCGGTGGGTTCTGCAGGTTCTTGCGAGCCTCCGCAAAGACCTGCGGAATCAGCTTCTCGCGCGCAATCGCCGCACGGAGCCGCGCATTCACCGGCGCGTAAGGACGCTCCATCAACGTGAAGATAGAACCTGTTACACCGCTCGAATAGTTGTCCGGATTCTTCTGCCACATCCGGATCGTCTCCAGACTCAGCAACTGCGACTTGATGGAGTTCAGCAGGATCTCGCGATCCGCGGCAACTGGAGCATCAAGACCATCCGCCGGAATCGCCTCCAGCTTCGTCTGGTACTGATGCAGCGCTGCCGTCTGCTTCGCAATCGCACCAGCCGAGTAATCCTCAAGCTGCGTGTCGTATTGGTGATACCCCACGGTCGTCCCGCTCGTGGGATTGAACTTGAAGTAAACGTCGTCGAAGTATTGATCAGCGACGAACCCAAACGTTTGCGTCGCACCATCCGCGCTGATGCGCTGCGCACGCACAGGAACAGAAAGAGTTGCAAGCAGTGCCAACGAGACGACAACAGAGCGGAGTGAAGAGCGCATAGTTGCGAACATCTTATCGCGGCAAGGTCTTCGCGCAAGCGGCGAGCATGCGCCACTTACAACTTCGACGCACGCTTCTCTGCGGCATCGCACAGCTTATCGATCCGCTTCGCGCGTGACTCAGGCGATTGATATGCCGTGACGGCGAACAGCTCCATACGGCGCTGTGTCGGTGTCATCGCGGGCCAGCCAGACTTCGCCTTCGGCCGCGCATCCAGCGCCTTACGGATCGCAGGTGGCAATTCTGCCTCGGCTTCCATGGTGAAGAACATCCGCTCGGCCATCGTCTGCGCGCGACGCATACGTGCCTCATCACTCTTGACGTCGGAGACCCATTTGCCGATCTCGCGCCGCGTGTACTCCGTCAGCGACTCGTACCACGCACGCAGCCCGTCTTCGTCATCAAGCAACGCATCGAGTTCCTCCGGCAACTCCGCCTCGCGAGGGTCAAGGTCCGGCTCAAGCACGAACATCGCGACATGGCCCGGCGTCACCCCGGCACCAGCCTGCATCGCCTTCGTCACCAGCAGGAAGTACTTTCCTTCTTCACCAGCGAACGGAAACAGCGAGGTACGAAATACGAAGCCGTTGATCGTTCCCTTCACCCGCGAACGAATGCGTTCTTTCCAGACGACGGCTGGGTCGAAAGGCACACGCGCCATCGTCCAGCCCAGCACGCGATCACCTTTCTCCACCGTGGCTCGGAAGTGCTGTTTCATATCAGCTACGAATTGAACCACGAACGGGAACGAGAACCAAGAGTCTCCCACATAACTTTGGGCATTTACGAACGTCACGGATTTGGCAGTGGACATCTACTGCATCAGGACGCTGGTGGCTTGCGTTTCGCGGCTGCGGACCTTCTCCTTTGCGAGTATCCACAAACGGCAGGGCGTCTCAAAGTACACGAGGCTCAGCACGCTGAGTGCTGTCACAAGGCAGGCGTAGGCCAGGAATGCCGGGGTGCCATAGTGCTGCAAGGGACGCCGCAGCATCGTGGCAATGGGCATGTGAATGAGATACAGAGCGAAACTCGCTTCGCCCAACACCACAAGCCACTTCGGCGAAAGCAATGAATCGATAAGGCGGTTGCCGCTGGCAAGGGCAACGATGACGACCGCGAAAAGCGGAGCCAAAAGCCCATGCTGCAAGCCGTTTTCAGAGATCGGAAGCTGGAAGACAGGAATCGCAAGGAAGGCAGCAAGACTTACGACGATCAGGTAAGGCGCGCTCCGCTCCAACGCCCGCCTTCGCTCAGACTCTTCCATGACCCATCGGAATGGTGTTGCAAGGTTGATTCCAAGCAGGAAAACATACAGGTGCGGCAAGGGAGAATAAGTCTGGCCCGAACCATGAAGGGCATGCACCATCCCGGCACCAGTGGCGTAGATCAAGAGGCCTGCTACGAGCGATGTGCGCAACCGCAGCTTCGCCAGAAGTGGACCGATCAAAGGGAAGCAAAGATAGAAAAAGGCTTCCGCAGACAAAGACCAGCCAGGGATGTTCAGCCCCGTCAACGAGGGCGACCATGCCTGAACAAGAGCGACGCTGGCAGTCACGACACCAACCGCATGCATTGAAGTCGCACCACTTGAACGAAACGTATGAAGAAAGTGAGGCAAGTCCAACAGCAGAGCCGCAATATAAAGAGGATAAATGCGAGCGAAGCGGCTAACGAAAAAGCGCCTTGGCTGCACCGGCTTACCCGAGCCAAGGTAGACGATGGCCAGAATAAAGCCGGAAAGCATGAAGAAAAAGCTCACACTTACATACCCCAACCCGATGAAGCGGGAAAGAAGGTCATGCTGATCCCGATGGGAAGGAATGATTAGCCAACCGTGATAGAAGACGACAAACATGGCAGCAAAAAATCGTGCCGAAGTAAGAGGGAGAATCTTGGAACCGAAAGATAGGGGAGCAGACTTCGTCACAGTTTGACCTTCATCACACGGTCTTCGTACGAATGTCGTGGATGCGGCGAGACTACACAGCCGCAGGCGCTAGATCAAGCTGCTCCAGCAGAGCCTTCGTCTCTGCGATTACATCTGCTGACTGAGCCGAAGATAGCGGCCAGCGCAGCACTCCCTGGGGCGTAAACTGTGCGCCCTTCTTCGTATTGCGCGAGACCAGCTTCATCAGCATACCCGGATCGATCTTCGCCTTCTGGTCAAACTTAAGGATCAGCATCTCACGGAACACCTTCTGCCTGTTCTCTTCAAGTTGCACACGCTTGCGGTCAAGCTGCGCGATGCAGATGCGCTCACATTGCAGACGTACTTCCGCTGCAGCAAGCAGGTTAACAACGCTTTCCGGTAGCTCGCCGTAGCGATCGATCATCTCCGCGCGCACGTCCGCGAGCACACCCGTGTCGGTCGCGCCGGCGATGCGCTTGTACATACGCAGACGCTGGTTCTCCTCCGGAATGTATGTCGCATCGATGCGCAGAGAGATACCCAGGTTGAGCACGACCCCGGGACGTTCATCCTGACCTTCGCCCTTGATCTTCGCAACGGCCTCTTGCAGCATCGACGTGTACATCTCGAAGCCGATGGCTTCGATGTGGCCACTTTGCTCGCCGCCCAGCATGTTACCGGCGCCGCGCAGTTCCAGATCGAGTGCTGCAATCTTAAAGCCAGCACCGAGATCGCTGAACTCCTTCAATGCCGCCAGACGTCTGCGAGCAATCTCCGTCAGTTCATTCTCCGGCGGAATCAGTAGGTACGCATACGCGCGTCGATCGCTGCGTCCAACGCGGCCACGTAACTGGTAAAGCTCGCTGAGGCCGTGACGATCTGCACGGTTGATGATGATGGTGTTCGCGCGCGAGATGTCGAGACCGTTCTCGATAATGCTGGTCGCGCAAAGCACATCGTACTCGCCATCCATGAACGCGAGCATCGCCTTCTCCAACTCACCCTCGCCCATCTGTCCGTGCGCGACGATAGTGCGTGCCTGCGGCACAAGCTCACGAATCTTGGACGCGAGTTCGTAGATCGTCTCGACGCGGTTGTGCACGAAGTAGATCTGGCCGTTGCGCTCCAACTCCACCTCGATGGCAGTGCGCAAAAGCTTCTCGTCAAACTTGGCAACGATCGTCTGAATCGCCATGCGGTCCTTCGGTGGCGTCTCGATGACGCTCATGTCGCGCAGGCCGAGAAGGCTCATATGCAGTGTGCGTGGAATCGGAGTCGCCGACATCGCCAACACATCGATGTGCGCACGCATCTGCTTCAGACGCTCTTTGTGCCGGACACCGAAACGCTGCTCTTCATCGACGACAAGCAGGCCGAGGTCCTGAAAGACCAGGTCCTTCGACAGCAGCCGATGTGTGCCGATGAGAATGTCGACCTTGCCAGCGGCCGTGTCTTCAAGGATCTTCTTCTGCTCCTTCGCGGTGCGGAAGCTTGAGATCATCTCGACGTTCACAGGAAAGCGTGCGAAGCGCTTCTTGAATGACTGAAAGTGCTGGAAGCTGAGTACCGTGGTCGGCGTCAGCACCGCAACCTGCTTGGAATCCTGCACAGCCTTCAACGCCGCCCGCATCGCTACTTCTGTCTTGCCATATCCGACGTCGCCGCACAAGAGACGATCCATCGGCTGCGTCGACTCCATATCGCGCTTGATGTCGGCAATGGCCGCTAGCTGATCGTCCGTCTCGTTGTAGTCGAAGGCATCCTCAAACTCGCGCATCATCTGCGAGTCCGGCGTAAAGGCGTAGCCAAGCGCCGCCTGCCGCTGCGCGTACAGCTTCAGCAGCTCGCCGGTCATGTCCTGCATGGCCTTCTTGACCCGGGCTTTGGTCTTGCCCCACGCAGCGCCGCCCATCTTGTTCAGCTCAGGGGCCGGACCCGCCTCAGCGCTGCGATACTTCTGAATCAGGTCAAGACGCGTCAGCGGAACGTAGAGCTTGGCCTGCTCCGCGAACTCCAGGATCATCAGTTCCAGCGGCGTGCCGTCCTGGTCGATGGTGCGCAGGCCCATGTACTTCGCGATGCCATGCTCGACGTGCACGACGAAGTCGCCAACTGTCAGGTCACGGAAGTCGCTGATGAACGCTGAGGTCTTCGACTTGCGCTGCACCGGCCGCGCATTGACGTCAGCTTCGTCATTCAGGTCCTGCGCGCCGACGATGATGAACTGCCGCGCGGTCGCCTTCTCTAGGTCAAGAAACTGCACGCCACTTGCGAGCGCCGTGCGAACAATGACTGGCGTACGAATGTCGCCGGTTAGGTAGCTGCTTTCGTCATAGACGGTTGCGGAGCCGCTGGCCTGCTGTACACGACTTCCAATGCGATAGGCGACACCGTACTCCTGGAACAGGCCGGCAAGACGCTCAACCTCACCCTGGTTGTGTGCCGCAATGAGTACGCGTGCATCCTGGCTTTGCAGGGTCTTCAGGTGTTCTGTGAACTGCGGTATCGAGCCGTGGAAACGCATCGTCGGGCGCGTCGCAAACTCGATCTCGCTCTGCGATGAGCTTTCTGCTTCCAGTACGTCGACCGCGCCGAGTTGATCCAACTCGACGCCGGGATACATGCGCACGCGATCAGCGAAGTCCCACGGCGAAAGATAGACATCGTCCGGCTTCACCAGCGATCCGATGCCGCTGCGGTCGTGCCGCTGCTCGACCTTGTTCCACCAGCGCTCACCCTGGTTCTTCACCATAGCGGGCTCTTCCACGTAGACGCGCGTCTTCGGTCCCAGCAGGTCGAGTACCGTGCCATGTGCACCAGCGACCGGTGCGAAGAACTCCCACCCGGGGAAGACCGAGACCTCACCCACGCTGGTCTGCAACTCGCGCGGCTCTTCCCCGCCCTCGAGCTCGGCACCGGCGCTGCCGCCACGTACCAGCCGCGCATGCACCGCGCCCAGCAGCTTTTCAGTGACAGGCGTTTCGGTGAGCGGCAGCAGTACGATCTCGTCGACGGGCGAAGAGGAACGCTGCGTCTCCGGATCGAACTTCCGCATGCTCTCGATCTCGTCGCCGAAGAAGTCGATGCGCACCGGCCGGTCCATCTCCGGCGAGTAAACATCCATAATGCCGCCGCGCAACGTGACCTGGCCGGGCATCTCGACCACATCCACGCGCGTGTAGCCAACGGTCAGCAGGTGCTCCAGCAGCATGGCCGTGTCGTATTCTTCGCCGCGCTTCAGTTCCAAAGCCAGCGCTGCGTAATAGTCGCGGCTAAACAGGCGCATGCAGGCTGACTCCAGCGGCACAATCACAATGCGGACGGCGCCGGTGCAGATCTTCCAGAGTGTCGCCGCGCGCTGTTCCTGAATCTCTGCGTGTGGAGACAGGTTCTCGAAGGGCAACACATCGTGCGCGGGTAGCCGCAGCACTTCTTCGCACTTTAGAGCACCGGTCAGATCGCACGTGGCGTTCAGAAGCGCATGCAGCGCCTCCGCAGCCTTGTTGTCACTCACCAGAATGAGCGCGGGTGCATTGCTGGCGCGCACCATCAGCGGCAAGTAGATGGCGCGGGCGGTGGCCGTAAGTCCGGACACACGACGGCGTCCACTGCCCGCGCTCAGGTGGCGGCGGACTCGTTCGAAGGCGTCGGTGTGTTCCAGGTCCGCGATCATCTCGCGGACAAACGGCAGAATCATGCTTTTACAGTCTAGACGGCTTGCCGGATGCTGCCAGGGATGGGCCACAGTTGGCCGGTAATCACGCTTACGATCCAGCAGACAAAACGGGGAACGCCTAAGCGCTCCCCGTCTCTCCGTCCGTGATTTGACCTACTTCACGACCGGTGCCTCGATTGCGGCCTTTTCCGTCGGGCGTTTCAGCACAATGGATCCGTGATCCTTCGCTTCGAAATCACCATAGAAGGTGCGAAGACCCTGGTATTCGGTTAGCGGAAAGTACATGTCTCCCATCGTAAGGTCACGCCGCAGGGTAATGCTATTGGGTGTCTGCGATGCGGTCAGTGCGTAAAGCGCCAGGTTCTCGTACTTCGCCTGCTCCTTCGTCGGGGCAGACTCCACCGTGAAACCCGGTGGCAATTTATAGCGGACCGCGTCTTGCAAAAGCTGTGCGTACTCAAAGTAAACAGCCTGGTCTCGCTTTTCATGCGGAAAGGTCGGCCTGGCACCAGCTTCAAAGAGCGATACCGGCAGCATGACCCGCGACCCTACTGCGTTGCCGACGTGGCCATCTACCGTCGCAGTCACCTTCAGCGGCACCTCGCCATTATCGATGCCGGTGATGCCAGTTACTTTGACCTCAGTACCACCCGGCATCCAGCGTTCCAGTGCCTTCTTCATCTGCTCGTGCACTTCCGCTTCGTCGTTCCTCAATGCAACATGCCGCCAGCGCAGCGCCGGGCTGCCCTCATAGGTGAGCGTGACCGTGCCGGTCATGTGACCATCCTGCTCCAGCTGTACATCTGCAACGCGGCTGGTGTGCGAGAATTTAAAGCCCTCAGACGGTGTTGGCAGAAACATCTTCGTCTTGTCTTTGCTGTCCTGCAGTACACCGCCAGTCAGAGTGTGATCCCACTCCAGATGCCCGAAAGGGCAGTAGCGGCTGCCGGGGTCCAGGTAATGTTGCGCTCCGCCGTAGGTCAGCACCGCGATCTCATCGGTCAACTGCGCTTCAAAGTCCTGCCAGTTCACGTCCAGCAGCAGGTAGCTTCGATCGGTGACGATCATACTGCTGGCCTGCAGACCGGCAGCGCGGGCCAGTGCAATGTAAGTCTTGGCAATCTGATTCGAGGAGCCGCGCTTGCGTTTCAGCACATCCTCGGCGGACTTGATCTCAGCCTTATCTTCGGCACTGGAACGTTGACGCGTGTAGTCGGTATTCTCCAGCGTCATGGTGAAGGCGTAGAGCTTGCGCGCCTTCTCCTCTTCGCCAGTCGCGCCTGCAATGGTGGTTGTCGCGGTCTGCCGCACCAGGTCACTCACCGTTGCGAAGTGATTGGCATCGCTGCTCCAGTACTTGATCTCCGTGTTCCAGAAGTCGACCGAGTCATAGTACGGCGTGTAATAGAAGAAGACGTGGTAACGCGAGGAGCGGATCGGCGGCATGAACTCCTCCGCCCGGAATGGAGAGATGCTGGCTACGTCCAGATCAAGCCTTACGCGGTTTGTCGGCGTGTGGGTCAGCTTCACTTCGGTACCGGCCGGGAGGGATTTCGCCCACACCAGCCGCTCGCTGATACTTTCGCGACCGCCGCGGCGTACCCCTATCAACTCTTTATTGGTGGGCTTCCAGGTGAAATGCCCTTTTCTAAGGTAGAGGTTCGTCTGCACGATCCAGTTCGGGCTGAAGAAGGTATGGTCGTCCCATCGGACGGTGTACCGATACTCGATGATCCTGCCGACCTTCACCGCCGGCAGGGAGAACACGCGTGCAGAGTATGAGTTCTCAAAATCCTTCCGCAGCACCTTATCGAACGGCTTCCCTGTAAAAGGGACGATCGTCCCGTCAGGCTGCACCGTCCGGGCCGAGATTTCCCCAATACTGTTGCCGCGCGAATCACGACGCTTGTCGTAATCCAACTCCACGTCGCCAAGCTCCAGGCCCTTCTCCGTCAGAATCTTAATGCGGAAGTAGATGGCGCGCATGTGGTTGTCGTCGTCGTCGAGTTCATCGCGATTCAGGATGATTGCTTCCGAATCCGGCGCTTCCGGCGCCGACGTCATATGCAGCTCTTCCTGCGTCGGCGGGATGAACCAGGACTGCGCCTCCATGCTGCGTATTGAAACTGCCGAAAGTAAAAGCACCGCATGGATCCCAACGGACCACCATCTGAATCTCATCCTGCCCTCCTCGAGGCAATGAAGCGTTTTGTTTTGGGGGCTACTTTGTGCGTTTCAGTACGGCGCTGCTTTGTTCGTCGCCGGCGATCGTCCGTGCCAGCTTCTGGACATCCGGATAGCGATCGGCCGGCAACGTAAGTTCCCGGACGGTATACGTGCGCGTGTAGTGAATGCTGTGGTTCTCTACCTTGCTTGCGCTGCGATAGGAGGCAAAACCGAGATCGAGGTCGACGGCTGGCGGCAGTTCATCCACGTCGTATCCGGCGGGCAGCCCAATGGTGAAGTCGTCATGCACCTCACGCGTCATCTCCAGATCGATGGGCACTTCGCGCTTCTTCGCATCCACGCGCAACGCCTCACGACCGAGCACGCGCGGACGGACGCCCAGCAACTCACCCATGGGCTGTGCGAAGCGGTCGGCCTTCACGGAATAGCTGAAAAGAAGATCGTGCTCCAGCTCCGCTGCATGCTCCAGCTTTACATCACCCACGTGGAAGCTGAGGAGATCACCGGCCAGTGCGTGATCAAGAGAATCCTGCTGCTGCTTCTCGTCTTCCATCGAAGAATAGCGCCGATCCCGGGCGATGTCCCCAAGCTGATTCTCAGTCACTTTGCCGTCGAGAGAGCCGTCCGCCGCAAGCTGAAAGCTCGCCCTCCGCTCGACCCGGTTCTGCTCTGGCTTAAGGATCGGAAGACGGATGGCCTGGCTGTTTGCGCCGTCCACCAGCAGCGCATCGCTGCCCTGCAACTCGCGTTCCAAGTGGCCGAAGGGCGTCTTCTCCCATGTCGGATCGAAGATCAGAAAGCGCTTGCCGCTATTCTCCGTAACGATGCTGTACATCCCCTCGGGCTTGTAGTCCGCAGGCAGTTCGATGGCAGCGATCATGTGATTGCCCATCAACGAAGGAGCATCGCTGCTGATCATGCCTCGCTCCGTATCCACCAGCACCCATGTCGATCGGATACCGACCGCGTTCAGCATTGCGCTCAGCAGTGTCGCCTTGTCCTTGCAGTCACCGTAGCGCGCACGGAAGACGTCCGACGCATTATGCGGCTGCATCCCGCCGATAGCAATCTCGATGGCCACGTAGCGGATGCCGCTCTGCACGAAGCTGGCGATGGCATCCACGCGTTCGCGGAAGCCCGCCTTGCCAGCCACCAGTTCCTGAGCCTTCGCGGTGATCGCAGCGTCCGGCTTGTTCCGATCCTTCGCCAGTCGCTCGAACCACTCGCCGATACTCTGCCAGTCGGCCGTCATGGCGCCGTACTGTCCTCCAGCGCCAGGCCCCTGGAAGTACAGATCCATGCGAGCGGCGGACGCAAGCTGATTCGGCGCCAACGGAGGAGCGTCCTTCACGTGCAGGCCGGCCTGATTCAGCACATCCCACGCCGTCCTGCCGTGCTCCAGGTCCTGCGACTGCGCCAGAGCCTTGCCCTTCCAGTGGGTCTTCATGGTGAAGCCAGGTGGCAGATCCACCTGGAAGTGCTCCTGCGCGACCGGTACGTTCTCGCCCGGGAACCACAGAATGTGGTTCGAGTAGGGATGCTCCACAACCTCATATTCGATGGCTGCGACCGCGCCGGGATCGAGAGCGGGCGGCTTCCCGCCACGGGCACGGCTGTCGCTGTAGAGCTCAAAACCCTCGCCGCGGCCCACCTCGGTCAGTTCGTTGTCCTTGACGGCGTACTCCTTACCGTCGGGACCGATGCTCCAAAGATGCAATGACTTGATCTTGGAAGTGCTGTTGAATCCCGCAAACATGCTGCCGTATCTGCGGCCCTGGGGCCTCAGGATGCGGACTACCTTTCGCACGTGTTGGGTGATGGTGCCGTCCGTAGCGACCGTGTAGGTAGTGTCTTCCAGCAGAAAGACGGCGTCGCTGTCCGCCGGAATCTCCGGCGTCTTGGTTGCCGCCGCTGTGCGGACCCAGTCCGGCACCTGGTCCTTGGCATGCACAGGAGCGCACGCGGCGGCGCACAAGACGCTCGCGAGCAATAGAGACAGGGGGCGAGAGGAAACCTGGGGTAGTGAAAAAGGCAGCACAAAAACCTCACAGCAAATCGAGAAAGACGTGATGCCTTCAGCGCAGCCGGAAAAGGGGAATCAATGGATAGTGGAGTGATATCCCAAAAAGCAGGTGATAGCAAGAACTCTTCGTCACGCAGGGGGCAAAATTATTCCGTCGCGCCTCAGGACGGAAGCGGCGCGGGCATTTCGCTAGAATCAGAGGTGATATGTCTCTCACCGCCGCACTCTCTCCGGATGTTCTCGCGAAGTACCAGCCCGTCATCGGGCTTGAGGTTCACGTGCAGTTGCTGACGCAGACCAAGGCGTTCTGCGGCTGCATCAACCGCTACGGCGGCGAGCCGAATACGCACGTCTGTCCGGTCTGCCTGGGCTTGCCCGGTGCGCTGCCGGTGCTCAATCGCCAAGCGGTCGAGTTTGCGGTGCTCGCGTCGAAGGCTCTGAATCTGACCATCAACGAAGAGAGCATCTTCGCGCGGAAGAACTACTTCTATCCGGACTCACCGAAGGGCTACCAGATCTCGCAGTTCGACCGGCCGCTGGCGGAGAACGGCTGGATGGACGTCAGCGATGGCAAGGGCGGCACACGCCGCATCGGCATCACGCGCCTGCACATGGAAGAGGACGCCGGTAAGAGCATCCACGACGGCTTTGCCGACTCCGCGCGCAGCACCTACATCGATCTGAACCGCTGCGGCACTCCGCTGGTGGAGATCGTCAGCGAGCCAGATCTGCGCACGCCGGAAGAAGCCTACGAGTACCTGACCAAGCTGAAGGAGATCCTTCTCTACACCGGCGTCAGCGACTGCAACATGGAAGAGGGTTCGCTGCGTTGCGATGCGAACGTCTCCGTCATGCTGAAAGGTGCCGCAGAGTACGGCACGAAGGCTGAGGTCAAGAACGTCAACAGCTTTCGCTTCATCCGCGAGGCGATCCACTTCGAGATCGAGCGTCAGATTGAAGTGGTCGAGAGCGGCGCGCGCGTCGTGCAGGAGTCGCGTCTCTACAACTCAGCCGAAGGACGCACGTACAGCATGCGCAGCAAGGAAGCCGCGCATGACTATCGCTACTTCCCTGAGCCGGATCTTCCTGCGCTCTTCGTCGACAACGCGTGGATGACGAAGATTCTCGCTGACTTGCCGGAGCTTCCTGAGGCCCGCCGCGCACGCATGATCGCGGACTACGATCTGACCGCGCAGGATGCAGCGACCTTCGCCAACACGCGCAGCTTTGCGGACGCCTTCGAAGCTGCGGCGAAGACGGCGAAGAGCCCGAAGCGAGTTGCGAACCTGATCCTTGGTGAACTCGTCGGCCGCTTGAATGCTGCAGGCCTCGAACTCTCGCAGTCGCCCGTTTCGATGCAGGGCATTGTGCAGGCTGCGGATCTTGTCGAGGATGGCAAGCTTTCGAGCAAGCAGTTGAAGGGTCTGTTCGACATCGCGTTCGAGAAGAGCGAAGACTTCGCTGCAGTCTATGAGCGCGAGAAGCCGCAGCAGATCAGCGACACCGGTGCGATTGAAGCGATGATCGATGAAGTCATCGCTGCAAATCCAAAGCAGGTCGAACAGTTCAAGGGCGGCAAGACAACCGTCTCTGCCTTCTTCGTTGGCCAGGTGATGCGGCTGTCGAAGGGACAGGCAAATCCCGCGCTGTTGAATGAGCTTGTGATGAAGAAGCTCAACGCAGCATAGTCGTTCGAAGGACTGCAAGACACGAGGCACAACGATCATTCGTTGTGCCTCGTGTGTTTTGTGGTGCATCGTGTATCGCCGTGGCGATGCAATGTTGCATCGTAGATGTTGCATGCGTACATCGTCTTACCTTCGACTGTCTTCCCTGTTGCTGCTCGCCGGATGCGCGAGCAACGCTGGCGTTGAGCGTTCGATCGCTGGCGATGCAGCTGCAGTTCCACCGAACACGGTGATGCTTTCGCAGATGATGCGTGAGCTATCCGCGCAGCCGGGCTTCACGGAACAATTGCTCAGCTTCATCAACAAGGGCGAGAAGAACGGTGCGTTCCTGACGCCGGACCTCTTCGATACCTTCCGCAAGCTGGTGCTTGGCAAAGACTGGAGCGGCCTCGATCGCTTCCCGGGATGGACCATCCATCGCGTGACGCAGACGGTCCACATCGGCGAGAGCCTGATGTCGAAGAGCAACGATCCGGTTGCGGCGAGCGATCGCGTTCATCTCGGTCCTTATGCGCTCGACAAGACGATGACCGAGTCACTCGATGCGCCAAGCGATCGACCAGCCTTCTCCGATCAGGGTCTCGTGACGAAGCTGACGGCGGACGTGACCAATGGTGATGGTGGCGATCCTAAGATTGCACCGATGCATGCCGAGAGCGCGCGTCTTGCCGAGGTGATGAATCGGCTGTCACTCAACGGCTACCAGTCCACTGCGCCGTTCACCGCAAGCATCAACGGCGAGACAGCGACGAGTCCGCAACAGCTAGTCCAGGCACTTGTGGCGACAGGTCACGAGGTCACCGTTGCCGATGCGCGCTACTTCGCCAACTTCGGTCACTTCCACTACAACGGCAAAGACGTTGAGATGCCGTTCTTCCTCGACAGCCAGATCGCCGTGCCAACCGATCATTGGTGGCAACGCTCGCATCGTCTGCTGGTGCCGGTTGCGCATGCCGAGTACGAGTGGCTGG
>JGI2924J29684_1077269_pt1 | contig 15273 bp, 10 predicted proteins | sample BenlonsequencITS_FD_29684 | JGI IMG/M metagenome (IMG submission 29684)
GGTTGAGTTTATCGCCTTTAGCCCCGATCAGGTGGAGCGGGATATTCGCCTGTTTACTGGTAAGACGAAGCAGTATCTCTTTATTTCCACCGCCTCCGCTTATCGTAAGCCTCCGGTCCATCATGTGATGACCGAGGCGACCCCTTTGGAGAATCCCTATTGGGACTATTCTGCAAAAAAGATTGCCTGTGAGCGGATTCTTGAGAGGGCGTACCGAGCCTCCGGCTTTCCCGTTACCATTGTCAGACCTTCCCATACCTACAGCAGTCGATGGATTCCCACGGCGTGGAGCTCTTCCGATTTTACCGTTGCCGCCAGAATGCTGGCGGGAAAAGAGGTCATTGTTCATGGCGACGGACAGTCCCTTTGGACCCTCACTCATACCAAAGATTTCGCCGTTGGCTTGGTTGGGCTTCTCGGTAATCCTGCGGCCATTGGTGAGGCCTTTCAGATTACCGGGGATCAGGCTCTTACCTGGGAGGCCATCCACATGGCCGTCGCCGCAGCCCTTGGTGTTGAGGCGAGGATCGTCCATGTACCCTCGGACTTTATCGCTGCGGTCGATCCCGAGATGGGAGCCCATTTCCTCGGCGACAAGGCCTGCTCGGCCCTTTTCGACTGTTCCAAGCTCAAACGTCTTGTGCCCGAGTTTCGAACAACCATCCCCTTTCATCAAGGCGTTCGAGAATCGGTAGCATGGTATCTTGCCGATCCGGCCCGCCAACGTGTAAATGAGCAGATCGATGAGGTAATTGAAAGGGTCCTTAGTGCCTGGCACCGGGGAATGCAGGCAGCGCTTTCCTGATGCAATGTGATAACCATCAAAGGAGCTTTGAGTGCGTTTTCAGGTTGGACTTATAGCCCCTCTTTGGTCATCGGAAAGGATCCTTGAGATAGCCAAAGAGTTTTCTGATGACCTGGAGCTTGTTCCTTTTGTCTTTGAACGGCTGGAGGAAATTGCAGATATTCTCGATGAACATATGGAAGCCTTTCCTTTCTGGCTTCTTTCCGGCCCCTTGCCTTTTGCAGTTGCTAAGCATCATGTAGGCCCTGTTGAAAATCTTGTATATTGCCGAGTGACGGAAACCGGACTTTTGATGGAACTCTTGAAGATGGCATTTGAATGTCATTCATTTCTGGAAAAGTTATCGATTGATTTTATTGATGATGCTGCTGATATTGAAGAGGTGCTGAATGAATTGGGCCTCCCGCGACATGATGTTAAGGTGAAGCGCTATAAGATTCCTGTAGTCGAAGAAGAGATCCTCAAATTTCATCAAGATTTGTGGGAAAGCAAAGCGATACAGTACGTAATAACAACAATCCCTTTTGTATACAAATATCTCAAGCAGAAAGGTGTTCCTGTATACGGGGTGCACTCATCACGGCTTGAAATTCGCCTGTCGCTTGAACTTCTTATAGAAAAAATCCGCGGTTCCTATTTCCGTAATACGCAGTCGAGTTTGGTAATGTTTGAGATAGAAGATTTTGATGCGCTTATTGAGAAGGCCCAAACTCCTTATAAACTTCAGCTTTTAGAATTGAAAATTCGCAATATGCTGCTTATGTACAGTGAGGGAATTGGCGGGTATCTTGTTTATAAGGAAAACGGCCATTATGAAATTTTTGCTTCAAGAGGGCGTATTGAACAAAAAATCAGTGAACTTCAGGATGTAAAAACTTCAATCGCCCTTGACTTGGACAGTACCATTACTATCGGTATTGGATATGGTGAAACTGTTTTTGCTGCCCAGATTAATGCATATAAGGCCTTAAAGCATTCCCGGCAGGGGAGACACATTGTTGTTGTAGAAGATGGGCGTGAAATCATCGAATATGATAATGAGGCTGGAACGTTGCAGTATGGTACCTCATCCGATGATGAGGTACTGAATCGTCGTCTGCGTGAAGCAAAGGTCAGTATCAGGACATATAGAAAAATACAAGCTTATTCCCGTAACTTAAGTCCTGCTGGTTTTTCTGCGGCTGAAATAGCGCAGCAGATGGGAGTAACCAATCGTAATGTTCGTCGCATATTGGCCGGTCTTTTCCGTGTTGGCCTCGTTAAGGCTATAGGTGAAGAGAGTATTGGGGCCAGTGGTCGTCCTGGACGGATTTATCAATTTGTAGCGATCGATCAATCTCTTTCATAGTATCTTCAGGTAGAAAAATGTGGACAGGATGGATAGTGTATGGTATAAATTACGGTATAATTAAGGAATAGTTCCTTAATTATACCGATGATAATGCGCATATGCGAGAAAGGAACACACAAAGATGGCAAGTGAGACGCAACAAGTGGAGACGGATATTTCGGCCCTATTTTTCGAGGCCGTTGAATGGAGAAGAAGTTTACATCGCCACCCTCAATCGGGGTGGTTGGAATTTTATGCTACGGGCTTTGTTGCAAAAAAGCTTGAATCTTGGGGGTATCAGGTTTTGTTGGGTGATAAGATAATTGACCCTCATTCGCGTTTGTTTTTGCCTGCTCCCGAAACCATGGATGAGGCGTATGGGAATGCCCTTTCTGCTGGTATTGATGAACAGTATATTCGTCCTGCCAAAGGAGGGCTGACCGGTGTTGTCGGTATTATTCAGGGAAAACAACCTGGTCCTGTGATTGCATATCGGTTTGATATTGATTCCTTAGAAATAACAGAAACAAGCAATCCTGAACTGGCAGCTAACAAAGAGGGTTTTGTCTCTTGCTATAGAGGATATGCACACATGTGTGGCCATGATGCAAATACGGCAACAGGACTTCTATTAGCAAAATATCTCTCACAAAGAGTCGACTCATTATGCGGTACCGTTAAATTGATTTTTCAGCCGGATGAGGAACGGCTATCGGGTGCTAAATCCATGGTTGCCGCAGGTGTTGTCGACGATGTTGATTATTTAATGGCCGGGCATATTGCGGCAACCATGGCTGAAACTGGAGCTGTTGCTTTTCATGTTTCAAATATGCTGTCGGTATCACGTTCTGAAATCACCTTTCACGGTGCATCGGCCCATTCTACAGGAAGACCGGATCTCGGTAAAAACGCAATCCTCGGAGCCTGTAGTGCCGCTTTGAATCTTCACACCATTGCCAGACACGGAAATGGCCTTTCTGTAGTCCATGTCGGTAAGATTACCGGTGGCGACAGCTGGAATAATGTAGCGGACCGCGCCTCATTGTGGATAGAAGTCCGGGCAGCAAGTTCCGATATTGATGCGTATCTTCAACGGAGAGTACAGCGAGTCTTGGAGGGGGCAGCCGAAAGCTATGATTTGCATGTGGAGAGTCGATTGGTTGTGAGTTCTGAAGCGGGCCATAACTCTCCTGAGCTGATAGAGCTTGGAAAGCGGGCAATCGATGGGCTTTCTTGTGTAACTGCTGTTCCTACGGCGCAGGTCAATGCTTCTGAAGATTTTGTGGCAATGGCAAACATTGTCCGGAGGCGGGGAGGGCAGGCCATGTATATGCTTCATGGGAGTCCTGTGGGAGGAGGCCTCCATAGTGATTCGCTCGAAATTGATGAAAAGGTAATTCGCAATGCTGCAGTCACATATGCGGCGATCTACGAAGCGCTTACAAAATTTACTATATAGAAGAATTACAACATTATAGGAGGTTTGCATGAAAGGAGGCAAAGGTACAGATTCAGGAGCATTGGGCGGTTTTTTCGCAGTTGTAAAAGACAGCCGGCTCATACTATCTGTCGTTGGTATCGTTGTTGTATCGGAATTGATAGGAATTGTCAAAATCCCTTTAGGTGCTTCTCTGTCAATAGCACTGTTTCCGATGCTTTATGCCATGGTTTTGGGAATGTTTTCTTATTTTTTGAAAGTGGTGAAAAAAGAACAGAGCCAAAAAGCAGAGAACATGATTTTGTTAGCGATCCTTCCTTTGATAGCGAAACTTGGTATGTCTATTGGACCATCCCTTTCTAAGCTATCGGATATGGGGCTTGCTATCTTGCTTCAGGAATTCGGCCATGTCGGTTCAATTCTTATTGCTCTACCTATTGGTCTTTTGTTTGGGTTTCGCCGTGAATTAGTGGGAATGACCCACTCTATTGGCCGGGAGGCAAATGTATCACTTATTGCCGAACGTTACGGTATCGATTCGGATGAGGGAAGAGGCGTTATGACCATTTACATTGTCGGAACCTTGTTGGGAACCCTGTTTTATGGATTGATGGTTCCCGTTTTTGTAAAAATGATTCCCTCTCTCCATGTTGAAGCGTGGGCACTTGCATCCGGGGTTGGTAGCGGCAGTATGATGGCTGCTTCCAGTGGGGCCCTTAGCACCGTTTTTCCCGATCGTGCCAAAGATATCTTGGCCTATGCTGGGGCCAGCCAGGTCCTAACGACTGCAACGGGATTGTATATGTCAATTTTTATTTTTTTACCTCTTACCAACCGCCTCTATGCGTGGTTGTCGCCTATTATCGGAAAGAAAAAAGATGAGGAGAAAACATATGAGTGATTCCGCTTATTCTCTGAGGTTTGTTTCAACGTTTTGTATCTTGCTGGTTGTTTCTCTTCTGATCATGTTGGGAATTGGAGTTGGCTATCATACCTCTCCTCTGGAAGTGATACCGGGGCTGCTTCTCTTTTCGTTTCTCTCTCTTGGTGGACTTCTTCTTGCCGATATCGTTCCTATTCCCTTTCCCGCTGTCGGGTGGGTGGCTGTTTTAGGGGTCATCTTTTCTGTTCCAGGTCTTCTTCCCTGGACCAATTCTTTTATTGACTATGCAAACAGGATTCCTTTTCTTGCTACCGCCACCCCTCCATTAGCTTTTGCAGGGATAGCGGTGGGCAAAGATTGGAGTAAATTCAAAAAGGTCGGCTGGAAGGGACTATTTGTTGTTTTTCTCGTATTTTCCGGTACATTCGTGGGGTCCGCTCTGGTTGCGGAATTTCTGCTTCGTCTGACAAAAGCTATATAGAAAATTCTTTTTTGCAGTGTATTTCGCTTCTTTCATGAGCCGCAGCAGGACTGCGGCTTTTATTCTTTGTTACAAATAAACTTCCACACTTTCTCCCGCCTTAAGCTCCACCGCTTTTTCAGGCAGTAGGAGTTGTATCGGTTTTCCCTTGCCTTTATGTTCGAAACGGGCCTGCTTTTTTCCCACAGTAACTTCGATTCTGTTACCATGGTAATAAAAGGGGAACGAGAGCTTTTTCCACACTTCAGGTAAGGCAGGTTCAAAGCGGATTCCCCCTTCGTAAGCCTCTACGCCGGCAAAGCCCTGGATTGCCATCTGGCGGGCGATGCCGCATGCTGCGGTATGAATACCGCCGATGAAGGTCCCGCCGCTTATGGCCGGCTTGGAATTGTAGAGGTCGATGAGCCCTGCCTCGAGAAAATAACGGTAGGCCTCATCGGCGAAACCGAGGCGGGCGGCGACAATGGCATGGACTGCCGGACTCAGGGATGAGCGGTGTTGTGTCCGTTTTTCATAATAGCGATAGTTGCGACGCATTGTCTCTTTATCGTACAGGTGGGGGTACTGGTAAAAAAGCTGTATCACATCGGCCTGCTTGATCACCTGGGTTTCGAAGGCAATGCCGTTTGGCCAGCCCCAGTACTCATTACTGTCTTTCAGGCGTCCGGCAAGCTCGGAGGGCGCTATATCCTCCAAATCAAAATAGCCGTCGAATTGAGGAAGTAACCCCGTCGTTGGATCTATGCCAGGAATGAAGAGTTTGTCGGCGATGTCCTTCCAGAGTGCGATTTCTTGTTCTTCAAGTTGTAGTAGCGATGTGAGCTCCTCAAGGCGCTTTGGCTGCTCTCGTTTCAAGCGTTGCAGAGTTTCAAGGGCCTCGGTAAGTGCAAAACGACACTGGACGTTGGTAAAGAGGTTGTTGTTTGCATTCTCATGGTACTCGTCGGGACCTAGTACCTGGTGGATCTCATAGCGGCCCTTGCGGGGAAGCCAGACCACCCTGCTGGCGATAAACCTGGCAACTTCAAAGAGGATTTCCGCCCCCTCTCCAACAGTGAAAGCGTGATCGTCGGTGGCAATGCGGTAGCTTCGTATGGCATAAGCAATATCTGGACTTATGTGAATTTGCCAGTCGTTGAAGTGGTTCCTGATTTTCCTTCCTGTCAGCACATCTTTGAAAAAATAGTCGGGACAAAGCTCGTCCCCGCTGTCCCCGCTGATCCAGGCGTAAAAGGCCCCCTCGAAACCGAGTCGGGCCGCCTTGCGCCTTGCTCCGTCCAAGGTTTTGTAGCGGTAGATTAAAAGCCGTCGCGCGGTTTCCGGCTGGGCGTAGAGGTGTCCGGGGAGGTTGAATATCTCCTGGTCCCAAAATGCCGCCCCCTGATATGCCTGGCAGGAGAGTCCTCTTGCTCCGATGGGAAGATGGTCACTATGGGCGGGGGTGGCAATGACGTTATGATAGGTATTGAAGTTGAGTATGCCCCAGGCATCATCATCGCTATCGACGGAAACAGTGTAACGCTCCCAGATTTTTTTCCAGCAGGCCTCGTGTTCCTCTCGTATGGCATCAAAACCTTGCTCTAAAAACTGTTTTGCATCTTCTTCCGCCTCTTCCTGGGGAGTGGGGAGATCCCGGGAAGAGTAGATACTTACACCTACATCGATGGTTACGCTTTCGCCTGCCCTGAGGTCGAGGTGAAAAGGGCGCAGCATGATGCCTTCTTGTATCGTAAAATTGGTCCCTTCCTTTGGTTTTGTTCCATTCAGAAGAAGTGCCTGGCGGAGGGCTATATCGATACCGGACTGGCCTGTTCTCATATCGATGCCTGGGCCAGCGTTTGTAGCCCTTTGCGCCTTTGCAAGGGTTGCAAAGTGATTGCCATTGAGGCTCCACACATCGGTATCGATACCGACAACCGCGATTATGGAACAATCGGTATCTGCGGAGAGAACTATGCGCTGAGCAAGGAGATGGATGCCGCTGATATTTGCCAGCCGAGTGAAGGAGCAGGTCATGCGCCCGCTTTCGGGAAGGTCGAAATCCATGGAACCTGATAGCAGTGCCTTTTCCAAATCAAGACGTAGGAAGCTTTTTGCCTCGGGAGCAGTTGAGGTTTGTAAGGCTTTTCCTTCTGCATTCTCTACCCGAAAATAGAGGCCGTTTGGTATAGAAGAGAGTTCGCTCCAGGTACCATCAGCGTTGTCCCAGGTATCCTCGACCACACAGGCAACATATGATTCTTTTCGCCAATGGGGAAAGGTTCCCCGGTAGCCGAGATATCCGTTTGCACAGAGGAAGTTGCTACCCATTGCAACGACTCCTTCCTCATTGTGTACACCCTGTTCGAGTAGCCAAGGACCTGCGAAGTGGGGCGAGCTCTTCATTATTTACTCCTTTCGATATATGAGTTTTCGTAGTATAATTGGTTATGCAACCGTGTGCAAGGACGCTTTTTTCGATTATTGCTGCAAATGAAACGTTTTTTTCGCTATACTGACGAAGTTTTTATCAGGAGCTGGAAGATGGAGAAAGAGCACAAACCGGTAACAATTAAAGATATTGCGAGAATCGCCGGTGTTAGCCATTCGACGGTGTCGCGAAGCCTTAACAATAGTTCTCTCATTTCTCAGGCCACAAAGCAACGTATACAGAAAATCGCCAAAGAATTGAATTTTGTTTTCGATTCAAGTGCCCGCAGTCTTTCTACCGGAAGAACGGGAAGCGTTGCGGTAATTTTCCCCGAACTCTTTGATTATTTCGGAAATTCGCTGTACATGGGGATGTTGATTCAAGGGGTTCGGCATGGTTTCGATCGTTTTTCCATCGACAGCATCGCCACTTTTGCCAAGAACGAATACACCGGTGAAAGTAATATAAGAAGACTTATCAGTCGGCGAAAGATTGATGGCCTGTTAATTGTCCATCCCGAGATTGACCCCGGAGATTGGGAATATATCGAAAAATCGGGGATTCCCTTTGTTGTACTTCACTTTAAACCGAGAAGCTATGATTATTCTCACATGAATTATCTTTTTACCGATCACGTCTATGGTGGCGAACTTGCAACGCGTAGACTGATTGAATCGGGGTGCCGAAAAATTCTCTGCCTCAGTGAAGATTCTGTCGAACCGCAGTTTCAAGAGCGTACTGATGGGTATAAACGTGCTCTTGCCGAGGCAGGAATCCCTTTTGATGCTCGACTTGTGAAAAAAGGAATGGTTTCATTCGAATTTGGGTATCGCACGATACTTGAGATGCAAGATCGCCTGCATGAAATTGACGGTATCTTTGCCGAGGCGGATCTTGTTGCCATCGGCTGTATTGAGGCGTTGAAAGGCCTTAGTGTTTCTATTCCTGGTGATATACCGGTTATCGGCTACGATGATACTGAGCTCGGTGCGGTTTTTCATCCACCGCTCACTACTATTCATCAGCCTCGGGAGGAGCATGCAGGACTTGCTTGTGCTCGTCTTGTAGAGTTAATTGAAGGAGCGGGGGATCCGCCTATGCAGCTTATTGTCAAGCCGCAGTTGATTGAGCGGGAGAGCTGCCCATAGTGTCCGGAATCGTGGTGATTCCTTTACCTTTAAGCCCAGGCATAAGAGGGCAGATAGTCAATCGTCCTTTTTTGTATCGTTCTTACTATAAGTAACTACGAGAAAAGGAGATTTTATTCATTTTCCACCACGATTCCGGACAGTCGTTGACTTTACCAAATCATAGAATTTTGGTAAGAAATCATCATGACCAATACACACAACGATGCTGTGGTTATCGCTCTCAGTGGCGGTGTCGATTCCAGCGTTGCCGCCTGGATGCTATCCAGGCAGTCAGGCAGGATCTTCGGTGCCACCCATTACATCCAGGATGACTCTCCCTGCTGCAATACCAAGACGATTTATCGGGCCCGGGTAATCTGCAGGGACCTCGGTATTCCTTATCGCCTGCTGGATATGCGAAGCTCCTTCCGGCAAAGTGTCGTTGATCCCTTTGTGGAAACGTATCGCCGTGCAGAGACCCCAAATCCCTGCGTTCGCTGTAATGAACGGCTTCGTTTCGGTGATTTTTATCATCAGGTTCGCAGGCTTCTCGTCGAAGAGGGGGCTCTTCGTGAAACTGAGAGGCCGCGTATCGCCACTGGCCACTATGCCCGAACCGCGGTGGTGGACGGGGTTTCCTATATTCGCAAAGGGGTTGATCCCTCCAAGGACCAGTCTTATATGCTTTACCGAATTCCAAGGGATGTTCTTCCCTATGTCTGTTTTCCCCTTGGTGAATATACAAAAAAAGAGGTGGTGGAGATTGCCCTCCGTGAAAATCTCCCGACCAAGAGCATAAAGGAGAGTCAGGACATCTGTTTTGCCGACGGTGGCTATATTGATTTCCTTCGCCATCGTCTTGGAACCGAATTTGTTGATCGTCCGGGGGATCTTGTGGATAATTCCGGCAAGCGGCTGGGGCAGCATCGCGGCTACCTGCATTACACCATTGGTCAACGCCAAGGGCTTGGCCTTGGGGATGGGCCTTGGTATGTTTCGCAAATTGATGGTGATGCCAATAGGGTTGTTGTCGCCCGTAAAGGGGAGTTCGGTACCCAACGTTTTAGCCTTTCCGAGGTGATCTGGGATCTCCCTGATGCTCCTCCTTTCGAATGCATGGTTAAAATACGCTATAACTCAGGAGAAGTCCCCTGCCGGGTTGAGGGATTGCCCGAATCCGGTTCACTTCTGGTTGAACTGGAAGAGCCGGCCTCTGTCACTCCCGGCCAGTCAGCCGTCTTTTATCGGGATGATTTGGTGATTGGCGGCGGAATCATCGACCGATAGGCCTCTTTCCCCCTTTACATCCTGCCGGTAAAAATTATAGTTATGTGCAAACATATTTTCATTTTTACGGACAGGTTTAATATATGGACGGAAAAACACTGGTAATTGTCGAGTCTCCAACGAAAGCACGCACGATAAAACGCTTTCTTCCGAAGAATTTCATTGTTGAAGCAAGCGTCGGTCATGTTCGTGATCTTCCTCAATCAGCCTCAGATATTCCAAAAGAGTTAAAGAAGGAGGAATGGGGTCGCCTCGGTATCGATATCGATAATCAATTCCGTCCCTTATATGTCATTCCCCGGGGGAAGGGTAAGATTATCCGCGAGCTAAAGAAACGGATCAAAGAGGTTGATCTCGTGCTGCTTGCCACTGATGAAGATCGTGAGGGAGAGAGCATATCGTGGCATCTTACCGAGGTGCTGCAACCCAAGGTGCCGGTGAAACGCATGGTTTTTCATGAGATTACCAAAAAGGCGATTGAACGGGCATTGGAGAATGAACGCGCTATCGACATGGACCTGGTCAATGCCCAGGAAACTCGACGTATTCTCGATCGTCTCTACGGTTATACCCTAAGTCCCCTTATCTGGAAGAAAATTGCCTATGGTCTTTCTGCCGGTCGGGTTCAGAGCCCCGGCCTGCGTCTCATTGTTCAAAGGGAACGGGAACGAATTTCCTTTGTGAAGTCTGTATATTGGGATATAAAGGCTGAACTCTTTCCTGAGGATGAAAAGAAGAGTTTCGAGGCGAAACTTGAATCCCTCGACGGCAGCAGAATTGCCGGGGGTAAAGACTTCGATCCTGCCACTGGTAAGCTGCTGCCAAATAAAAAGAATGTTGTCGTTGTTGATGAAGCCACTGCCCGAAGCCTGGAAAAGGAGCTTGCCGATGTCCGGTGGGCCGTCTCCGAGCTCTCGGAGAAGCATTCCAAGACACGGCCTGCACCTCCCTTTATCACCAGTACCCTTCAGCAGGAGGGAAACCGGAAACTGCGAATGTCGGCACGGGAGACCATGCGCACCGCTCAGAGGCTCTATGAGCAGGGCTTTATCACCTACATGAGAACCGACTCTCCGACCCTTAGCGCCGAGGCCCTTCAGGGGGCTCGTAGTGCGGTTCAGGAGCTTTATGGGAAGGAGTATCTCTCTGAAGCCCCCCGTCAGTATGCTGCAAAATCCAAGGGGGCGCAGGAGGCTCATGAGGCAATTCGTCCGGCTGGAGAGCGTTTCCGTCATCCCGATGAAACGGCTCTTTCCGGCAGGGAAAAATCCCTGTACACCTTGATTTGGAAACGGACCCTTGCCAGTCAGATGGCCGAGGCACGAAAGGTCTCTGTCACTGCAAAGATCGATGCCGGACGGACGCGGTTTTCGGCAACAGGAACGAGAATCGAGTTTCCCGGATTTATCCGCGTCTACGTAGAGGGCAAGGATGACCCCGAAGCGGCTCTCGACGACAAAGAGACGTTTCTTCCTCCTCTGGCCGAGGGACAGGAACTTAGCCTGAAGGGGCTTGAAAGTCTTGTCCATGAGACCAAGCCCCCAGCCCGCTTTACCGAAGCCACCCTGGTGCGGGAGCTTGAAAGTCTTGGGATCGGCCGTCCTTCTACCTATGCTACCATCATCAACACCCTATTTGAGCGACAATATGTGCGTAAGCAGGGAAATGCACTGGTTCCCACCTTTACCGGTTTTGCCGTTGTGCAGCTCCTTGAGCGCCATTTCCAGGAAATGATCGAATATAGCTTTACAAGCGACATGGAAGCTGCTCTCGACCAGATTGCCGTGGGAAAGCGGAATCGACTTGAGTACCTGACTTCCTTTTATTTGGGAGATTCCGGACTAAAAGCGCGGGTCGAGCATCGTGAAAAGGCGATTAAACCCGAGGAGTCGCGTACCATCGACTTGCCGCATATCACGGAGGGCATCAAGGTCGGTAAATATGGCCCCTACCTTGTGCAGCACCATGATGGTGAAGAGGTCCATGCCTCCATTCCGGAAGATATCGCTCCTGCGGATCTCCGTGAAGAGGAGATCCAGGAGTTGATTCGGGCCCAGAAAAACGGACCGGAACCCCTTGGCAGCGACCCTGAAAGCGGTGAACCTGTCTACTGCCTGACCGGTAGGTACGGCCCTTATGTCCAGCTTGGTGAAAAGAGTGACGACAATCCCAAGCCTAGACGTGCTGCCGTTCCCAAAGGGCTAAAGCCTTCGGAGGTCACGCTTGAGCTTGCTATCCAGCGCCTGAGTCTTCCTCGGGCACTGGGTATCAACCCGGCAACCGGCAAAGAGGTTTTGGTGAACGACGGTCGCTTCGGACCCTATGTCCTCCATGACGGAGAATTCCGTTCGTTGAAGAAAGATGACGATCTTTTTACGATAGGCCTCGATCGGGCCCTCGAGATTCTTGCCGAACCGAAGCGAGGTAGGGGGGGCGTTTCCGTTCTGAAGGATTTTGGAGCCATTGCTGATGGAGGGCGCAAGGTTGCCGTATACGACGGAAAGTACGGACCGTATATTAAATGCGGTGCAAAGAACATTCGTCTTCCGGATGACAAACGAGAGACGGAGGCGATCGAAAAACTTTCTTCGGAAGAGGTCCTTGAAATTATCAATACGGCTTCTAAGGCCAAGGGAAAGAAGTAAGATCAGAAATGTTCTGCCAGCCAGATGGAGATGGCGGCGAAGACCTTTTGTTTTTCCGGTTCGTTGAGAATCTCGTGGTATAAGCCGTCGAAAATTTCCAGTCTCTTGTCTGTTGATCCCAGGCCCTTAAGCAGCAATGTGCTGCATCCGGGGGCAACGATTCTATCTGCACTTCCGTGCATAATAAGGGCAGGCACCTTAACTCGCGCTAGTTTCTCCGCACTCGTTAGTTTGGATATCCTTAACATTTCCCTGCCCATCCGCGCCTTCATGGGACCGGTATAGACCAATGGATCCGCCACATAGGCCTCTACGACGCGAGTGTCTCTGCTGATTCCTGCCGTATCGAAAGGGCGTACACCCATATTCGGTGCCAAAGTTGCAAGCACCTTTGCACCCCACCGCAGGGGAAGGGAGACCCCTGCCTCGTTGCGTATTGCAGCGCCGGAGAGAATAAGTGCATCGATCTTGTCGGGGTGACGGCAGGCAAAGGCCGTTGCAATGGCACCTCCCATGCTGTGTCCGAGTAGAATAACAGGAAGCCCGGGCGTTTTCTTCTCCTGAGATTGTATGACCAACATCAGGTCGTCGAGGTAGCGTTCAAAATGAGGAATATCCGCCCGTCTCCCGCCTGATTGTCCGTGTCCGTAATGGTCAAAGGCTACAACCTTGAAACCGGATGAGGTGAGCACTTCGGCAAGTCCCCGGTATCGTCCCGAATGCTCGGCATAGCCGTGGGAAATAAAAATAGTCCCCTTCGGGGCCCTCTGTTTGAAGGCCTCGGCCGACCATACGCGGAGGAATCGTTTCCCTCCGTCGAAGCCCTGCATCGATTCATTATGTTCTGTCATATTGCGTTTTCCTCTTTCAGAAAAGTATTCAGGGCTTTGCCGAAAAGGTCAAGAAGGAATAGTATTGGGTTCTAATAAGTAGACAAATAAATAATAGAATTGAAAATAATTTTATAGAGTAAATAGAGATAAATAATTAACATAAGTATAAGTTTATACAAATAAAAGAGTTATAAAGCACCTTACTTGACCTTATATGTATAATTATATATTATGTGAGAAGAAATATCCGGGAAATGATATGAACAGTATAGATAAGGACACTGAATGGAACATGAGGTAAAGATTAAAATTGAGAATCTTTACAAGATTTTTGGTCCGAACCCTAAACGGGTTTTTCCCCTTCTTGAGCAGGGGCGGACAAAAGAGGAGATTCTCAAAAAGAGCGGCTGTGTCGTTGCTGTCAACGATGTCAGCTTTGAAATTGGAAAGAGGGAAACCTTTGTCATTATGGGGCTTTCGGGAAGTGGAAAATCAACGCTTATCCGTTGCCTGAATCGTCTGATAAATCCCACGGCGGGAAAGATTCTGATCGATGGGGAAAACATTCTCGATATGGACAAAGAGCAGTTGCGAAAGGTCCGGCGGTATACCCTTTCGATGGTTTTTCAGCATTTTGGCCTTCTTCCGCATCGGACGGTGCTTGAAAATGTGGAATTTGGACTCGAAATCAGCGGCATGGACAAAGAGACCAGGAGGGAGAAGGCCTTATCTTCTCTGGACCTGGTAGGTTTAAAAGGCTACGAAAAGAGTATGCCCGACGAGCTTTCTGGTGGTATGCAGCAGCGGGTCGGGCTTGCCAGGGCCCTTGCAAACGATCCTGAAGTGCTTCTGATGGATGAAGCCTTTAGTGCTCTGGATCCTCTTATCAGGACACAGATGCAGGATGAGCTTTTAACCCTTCAGGCCAAGATGCATAAGACCATCGTTTTTATCACTCACGACCTTGATGAGGCCCTCAAACTTGGCGACCGTATACTCATTCTTGGTCCCGGAGGTGTTATCAGACAGATCGGAACCCCGGAGGAAATACTCTCCGATCCGGCAGACGATTATGTGAAGGCATTCGTTCAGAATGTGGATAAGTCAAAGATCATCACCGTCTCTTCAATCATGCGCAACGCACAGGTTGTAAATATTGATAAAGATGGTCCGGGGACTGCAACACGGTTGATGGAAAAGGCTTCCATGGATCGTATCGTCGTTGTTGATTCGGACAGAAAATTGCTTGGTATTGTGAAGATCGACGATACGGTACGTCTCCAGAAGCAGAAGGTGAAGAGCCTTGAATCGATTTTGTTCGACCAGGTCTACACGGCTCACCCTACAACCCCAATATCCGAGCTACTTCCCGTGGCGTTCGATTCAGAAGATCCTATTGCCGTGATCGACGAGGATGGGGTCTTCCATGGGGCCGTGGATAGGGGTGCGATTATCGCCGAGGTGAGCGACGAAAACGACGACGGTGGTCCTGTTATCCTCAGTGAGTTCATTGAACAGAACGGAAACGGAGGAAAGGACATATGATATTGGAGACGTTACGAGATATTTTGGATGTCGGTGGATGGTTCGAGGCTATTATCGATTGGATGACCCTCCATTGGGACGGCTTTTTCGATGGTGTAAGTGCTATTGTTCAAGCTGTTCTAAGTGCGTTCTTGGCTGTCTTCTCTTTTCCGCCACCGATTGTTTTGGTTCTTTTGCTTGCGGCTCTTGCCTGGTGGCTTGTTAGTCGTGGAGCAGGAATCCTGAGCTTTATAGGGTTCTCCCTTATCTGGATCATGGGCTTGTGGGGGGAAACTATGGAAACCCTCTCACTTGTCGTGACCTCCGTCATCCTTGCTTTGCTCATTGCCGTGCCGGTTGGAATTTGGTCTTCGAAAAAGGATACGGTACAGCGCATTGTGCGCCCCGTCCTTGACTTCATGCAGACCCTGCCGGCCTTTGTCTATCTGATTCCCGCCGTACTCTTTTTCAAACTTGGGCCGGTTCCCGGTGTTATCGCCACGTTGA
>JGI2924J29684_1077268_pt1 | contig 15249 bp, 14 predicted proteins | sample BenlonsequencITS_FD_29684 | JGI IMG/M metagenome (IMG submission 29684)
CCGCGTCGACAGACTGGGCCGTGAGAGCGCCACTTCCCGAAAAGATAAACAAAAGAAAGATGGCGACAGGTAACAACACCCGCCGCCTTCCGTCAGACCTTTTTTTCATTCATTTTCCCCCATATGGAACGTTTTTGGTCCTTATGGCATTTCCGCAGCTTCTATTTTCAATACAGAATAATGATAGACTCTTTCATTGATCTCGAACTCAAGATCCTCACCCTCTTTGTGGTTCCACAGCTTACCTCCGAAGGGACTCAGATAACTGATAATATTCTCGTTCGGGTTCGATTCCCATGGACCAAAGAAGCTGTATGTCTCTTTCTTCTTTGTATCGAGGTTTTCCAAGGTGACTTTTGTGGCAAACGATATCTTAGAAGTATCGCGATCGGCCGGATCGAAGATAACGGCACGATCTATCTCATCCTTAAGCTTCTGCATCTGGATATTCAGCAGTTCCTGCTTCTCTTTTCCAGCCTTGTATTCGGCATTTTCCTTTAGGTCTCCAAGCTCGATGGCCGCCCCAATCTCTTTTGAGGTTTCTTTCATCTCGACATCATTGATGTGCTGTAATTGCTGTTTCTTCGCCTCAAAGGTCTTCCGGGTGACAATAAGACCCCTGGAAACGACTTCCGTTACCTTTTCTCCGTAAAACTTGAAGGAGGGGAAGCGTTCGAGAATCGTATGCTTCAGTTCAATCTTCACCGAGGGATCAAGCTCTTTCACATCATTGATGAGGGTGAAAAGGCGATTAATGGAATCTTCGTCTGACTTTGCAATATATTCTTCAAGCTTTTTCTCTTTCAAGAGAAAGGTTTGAATTTGGCGGTTCAGTTTTCTGTTTTCCGCCACTTCCCGCTTATTGGATATTTCCCGAAAGGTGATGTCCAAGAGGTGCACCATGCCGATCAATACCTTTTCGTATGAAATATCGTAATCCTCATTCCAGCTTTTCTCGTCGATATTGCGGGCGACCCAGATAAAGGCCTCCCGTTTGTCGCGGTATTGATCAACCAGATTGGAGAAAAGTTCTTTCAGCTTTTCACCGTGCCCCCTGCTTTCAAGTTCGTCGGGAATATAGCGCGTAAGATAATGAGGGAAAAGACGCACAAAATAGTCGGGCCAGTTAGAAACGCTCTTTTTCAGACGATCAAGGAAATCCTTCTTGAGATCGGAGTCGTCGATGGCCTGAAACATTCCTTCGATATCGCCGATTTCCTGAATCAACTCCTTGAACTTTATGGAGAAACCGGGGTTGAGAAAAGGGTATTCTCGAATCAAACGGCTGATGATCAGATAACTTGCAACGACCTGTTCATTAACCTGATTGTATGCCTTGAGGAACCCCGCGAAATAGCCGAACATCTCTCCGAAATAATCCGATTCGGGATCGGAGTCTTTCAGGAATTCCCGCATGATTTTAAGACGGCCGAAAAAGTGTTTTTCAGCCCGAAATCGGTTGAAGGTTTTCTCTTCAAAGCTGATGGGCGTATCTCTGACCACAAAATAATCGACCTTATCGGGGAGATTTCCAAAGGAGGGATCGGTTTTTAATACCTGTCGTGCCTGGGTGGACCATGTTGACCATTCGCCCTGGCTCAAGACACTGTCGACCAGTTCCGCTTTTATCTGTTTCATGTTGGCGGCATTATCAAAGCTTTTGATAACCGTCTTAAGGGCCCAGGGGATATCCTTCTTGATCTTGTCGTGCAATTTATCCTTGGGCCAGACAACCTTAAGCACCCAGATATGGTCCTTAGAAAGGCTGCCCAGGGCACTAACCGCCATTTTCAGGCTCATTTCGTGTCCACGCTTTCGAGCAAAATCGATCATAACCGAATCGCCCTTGATCTCCCGAATACGTCCGACCCCCCAAGTCCGGTGACAAACAAAGTTACCGGCATCAAAGGAGATATGCTTCTCAAAATCGTTGATGGCATCATGGACGTTTCTCCAGTTTTGGTTAAGATTGGAGAGACGAATATACTCATCAAGATGACTATGCTCTTTATACTGCTGTTTAAAACACTCGACGATCTCTTTTCTGGCCCAGAGATTCTTAGAATCGTAACCGAGGATTCTCTTTAGAATGGTTATGGACTTATCCCAATCCTCGGCCGCACGGTATTCGGCGTAGAGAGCCTCCAGCAACTGGCCGGCACGCTCCTCGCTGATGGTCTTTGCAACTTTCCGTTCGATATGGAAAAAGAAATCCCCTTCATGGGGGATATATTCGATCAATTTTTGCCAAATATCCTTAACTTGAGTAAAAAGCCGCTTGTTGATGTAACGATGAATTGCCTTTTTATAGAAGTCGACGGCAGCATCGATTTCGCCTTCTTCTTCCTTTTTCTCTGCAAGATGGCGGACGATATCTGCTTCTTCGTAATCAACCTTTATCAGGCGTTCCCAAACGCCATACTTTTTTTCCGTTTCATTTTCATGGTCGTAACATTCCGACAATGTGCGAAGAGCGAATTTGTTTTCACCGAAATCAAGGATACGGTTACACAGATATTCAACAACCGTCCACTTATGGTTGTCCGAGAAGATGGTAATCAACTTGACGAGGTTGGAATCATCAATCTGCTGTCTGCTCAGTGCAACAATACCGGCAATATAAAGTGCAATAATACTATTTTTCGTGTGGGTCAGATGCTCATCACAAAGCTCTTTTACCTCATCCTGGGCATCTTCATCTTCAAGAGCATCGATAAGGGCATCAAGCTCCTCAAAATTGCCAATAGAATAATTATTCAAGGTAGCCCTGGTCCATTTTTCCTCATTCAGAAGTTCGCCAATTTTCTGCATCTGCAATTCAGACATAATCTGTTCTTCTCCGATTTATGTGGTAAACTGTTCGTACACGGATTCATCAAGAAGCTTGATCTTCCGCAACACTTCCTCGACATTCTCGCGGGAATCTTTCGATCCGATATAATGATCGATAAGCCAGAAGTACCGATTCAGCAGTTCCGGTACAAGCAACGCCCTTCTTTGTTCGTCACGCTGCTCCCGAAGTTCTGTCTCGAGGGAATAGATTGCCTGTTTCAGGCGACCATATTCAAGGGGGCGCAACTCCCGCTTTATGTTAAACACCCCATACAGGACAGCATATACGGGCAGCCACACCTTTAACTCATTACCAGAATAGCCTAGAATGCGGATTCTTTCAATAAGCCGGACGATTAACTCTGATTCGATAAAATTGATGTCCACATCAAGCGGATTTATGAAAAAAGCCTCACGAAAGAAGGCCTTTGCAGCCTTCGTCTCATTCAAGAAGGCATAGCAATCGGCAAGTTCGGCAATGATTTCGGCATCCTCTCTTCGGCTCTGGCGGGCACTTTCGAGGAACTCCGCTGCCCGCTCATAATCTCCGGTTGCCTTTAGGCATCGTCCCATACGAAACAGCACATCGGGATCGGGAACAGCCGAATTTCGTAGGGCCTTCTGGTAGGATGCAAGAGCGGAGGAAAAAAGCCAAAGCCGACAGGCGTAGCTTCCCCCCTCAAAACGATAGTCACAGCTTCGGAGATAGTTTAGAAAGTTCACCCACTCGCGAAACAGATATTCACCCCGTTCCATGACGTCGGTAATTGTTTCAAGGCGTGCGGCTCGGGGACCCCAAAATTTTACATATTTCAATGCAGAGATTACATCGACGTGCTCGAAATCGATCTCAAGGCAGGCTTCAAGCTGCTGCTCGGCTTCCTCAAAACGGCCGCTTTTCATCTGTTCGAGTATTTCCGTCATTCGTCGTCCAAGAATTTCCTGTTGTTGCTGTTTCGTGGAAAGGCTCCCCATAACCGGTCCGTATATTCGTTTATTATAACACGATCAAGGGTTTAGTCAATGAAGTGGAATCAGGAAACAGGATGTTGCATTTTGTTGCGGTATGCCTTTCCCCATGGTACAATAATGAAAATGATACAAAAATATTAAAGAGGAGGAAAGGCTATGGAGGTGTCTTCCTATGTGCGACCTCGGTCCCTTGATGAAGCCTATACGCTTCTTACCCAAAAAAATGCTTTTGTCATAGGCGGAGGCGCATGGTCCAGGATGAGCTTACGACGCGTTGAAACAGCCATCGATCTCTCGTTACTTAACCTCAGATTTATTAAAAAAACGGATACGTATATCGAGATTGGCGCAATGACAACGGCACGGGAACTTGAGACATCATCAGAACTGGAAAAGACCTTCGGTTCCCTTTTTAAGGATACGGTCGCCCACATCGTCGGTGTGCAGATGCGGAATATCGTCACGATCGGAGGGACCGTGGCCGGAAAATACGGGTTTTCCGATCTGAATACCACCCTCCTTGCCTTGAACGCACGCATTGTCCCCTACAATGGAGAGGCTGTCGACTTTGAACAGTTCCTCCTCGAATCACATAAAGAAGCGTTTTTGATTGAGAAAATCGTGATCGACACCTTCGACACAAAAGGCGCATTTCAGTCGATACGCAACACTCAGGGAGATTTTTCCATTCTGAATGTTGCTGCTGCCAAGGCGGGAGGAAGCTGGCGTATCGCTGTCGGAGCCAGGCCCGGAGCAGCCAGACTCGCACGGGAAGGGGCGAAGGTTCTTGAAGGCCACGACACAATAGAGCTGGATCTGGCGGAAAAGGCGGCTAAAGTAGCGGCACAGGAACTTAGCTTCGGAAAGGATCTGCGGGCAGATGCAGCGTACCGACAAAACGTCTGCCTTCCCCTTGTCAGACGTGCCATCATGGAGGTTGCCGAATGATCATCACCCTTACCGTAAACGGACAGGAAAAGGTCCACATGATCACCCCGGGTGCCATGCTCGTCGATGTACTTCGCTCGGCAGGGTACACCGAAGTCAAAAAGGGCTGTGATACCGGAAGTTGCGGCGTATGTACCGTCCTCCTTGACGGTCTACCCATCCTTTCATGCTCCTATCTGGCAGCAAAGGCCGATGGCCACGAGATTACCACCATCCGTGGTATGGAAAAAGAAGCCGCGGAGTTTTCTGAATTTCTGGTCGGCGAAGGAGCAGATCAGTGTGGTTTCTGCTCACCAGGGCTTGCGCTTACGGTCATGGCCATGAAAAAGGAATTGAAAGCCCCCAGTGATGAAGAGATCAAACACTACCTGGCCGGTAACCTCTGCAGATGCAGCGGTTACGAAGGCCAGCTGCGCGCTATCAAAAAATATCTGGAGGCCTGCCGTGGATAAGCACTTCAACGAGGTTGGAAAAGCACGCCCCAAAATAGACGGAAAGGGCTTGGTCACAGGGCGCCCCGCCTATACCGACGACCTGGCATGCGGGGATGCCTTGGTGGTAAAAATTATTCGCAGTCCCCATGCCCATGCACGCATTATCTCGGTGGATACAAGTGATGCTCAAAAGGTTTCAGGATTTGTTTTGGCGCTGAGCTCTAAGGATGTCAAACGCATTCCGTTTACCCGTGCCGGCCAGGGCCATCCCGAGCCGAGTCCCCATGACAAATTCATTCTGGACGAATATGTTCGTTATGTGGGGGATGAAGTGGCAATAGTCGCGGCAATCGACGAAGAGAGTGCTGCCGAAGCCGCACGATTGGTAAAGGTCACATATGAGGTCCTCGATGCGGTCCTTGATTTTGAAGAAGCAATGGATAATCCTACCGTCATTCATCCCGAGCCGGAGATCCACGACATGTTTCCCATCGGCTTTGAACCAAAACGCAATATTGCCGCTGCCTATGCAATGGAGATCGGTGATGTGGAGAAGGTGCTCGAATCAAGCGAGGTAAGCATAAAGGCTTCCTACCATACCCAGGCCCAGGCCCATGTGGCTCTCGAACCCCATACCGCATACACATACCTTGACCTCCACGGAAGGCTGAATGTGGTCACATCCACACAGAACCCCTTTCATACGCGACGACTTTTGGGCCAAGCCCTGGATATGCCTCTGCGTAATATCCGTATCCAGAAGCCGAGGATAGGTGGGGGCTTTGGTGCAAAGCAACACCTGCATGTCGAACCCTATGCCGCTTTGGTAACCCTTAAAACGGGAAAACCTGCAAAGGTGGTGCTAAGCCGCAAAGAGGTATTTGAGGCCACCTTTTCCCGCCATCAGATGCGAATAGATGTGGGCATAGGTGCTACTCGAGATGGGCATATACGGGCCATCGACATGCATGTCCTTTCCAACACCGGAGCCTACGGCGAGCACGCACTGACCGTTTTCATGGTCGGAGGGTCCAAAACGCTTCCGCTTTACAATAAGGTTGAGGCAGTCCGTTTCGGTGGACAGATCGTCTATACCAATAAGGTTCCGGCAGGAGCCTATCGTGGATACGGAGCCATCCAGGGCAATTTTGCCTTGGAATCTGCCATAGATGAACTGGCAGCAAAACTTGGTATGGATCCCGTAGAGCTGCGGAAAAAGAATATGATCGCCGAAGGTCAAACCAGTGAGGTTTTCAAGATCATGGGCGAAGGCGGCGAGGGGGTTGAGATGATCGTCGAAAGCTGCAAGCTTGATTACTGCGTCAAGCGAGGCTGCCGGCTTATCGACTGGCTTCCTTCACGACTTGCTTACGAGGTGGCTCCGGGTAGGATACGGGCAAAGGGAATGGCCATCGCCATGCAGGGATCCGGGATTCCTCTGATCGATATGGGTTCCGCCAACCTCGAACTCCAGGACGATGGTTTTTTCAAACTGCACATGGGGGCCACCGATCTGGGAACCGGCAGTGACACGATTTTGGCGCAAATTGCCGCCGAAGAGCTTGGCGTAGACAGTGACGATATCATCGTCTACGCATCGGACACAGATCATACTCCCTATGATGTCGGAGCCTATGCATCAAGTACCACCTATGTTTCCGGTAATGCGGTTATCAGGGCTGCACAAAACATGAAAAAAGAGCTGTGCGCAGCCGCTGCGACGAAATTCTCCGTCGATGCAGACCAGGTGGAATTCGACGGAAAGGAGCTGAGAACAAAAGACGGTTCCAAGACAATCACGCTCAAAGAACTCAGTTTTGACCTGCTCTACCATGATGGGCTCAACATGAAGACCGTAAACGCCTCGGGCTCCTTTTCCGGAGAGAAATCCCCGCCCCCTTATATGGCGGGCTTTGTTGAGGTGGAGATCGATCTGGAAACCGGGAAGGTCGATGTTCTGGATTACGTTGCCGTGGTTGACTGTGGTACACCCATCAATCCGCAGTTGGCCAAAATCCAGGTTGAAGGGGGGCTTTTACAGGGTATCGGCATGGCCTTGTACGAAGATGTCCAGTACACCGAGAATGGGCGTCTGCGTACCAATAACCTGATGCACTACAAGATTCCTTCACGGGAAGATGTTAAGAAGCTGACCGTCGAGTTTGCCGAAAGTTACGAACCCAGCGGCCCCTTCGGCGCAAAATCGGTGGGGGAGATCGGAATCGACACCCCGCTTGCCGCAATAGCCAATGCCATTTACAACGCAACGGGTGCGAGAATTCGGGAACTTCCCCTTACGCCTCCCAGGGTTCTTGCTGCAATCAGGGAAGCTGCACAAAGCTGAACATCTGTCCAAGGGAAGCAATAGAACCCTTCTTTTCTGCCTGTTCTCCCTTCCGGGGAACGGGCAGATTGCCTTTTGAGATCGAATCTGGTAAAACCTAAGGTATGAACAATCAACCTTTAGTCGCACCATCGGTTCTTTCCGCCGATTTCGGCGATATTGCAGCTGCCATCGACCGAATTGAGGCATCACAGGCCGATATGGTCCATCTCGATGTGATGGACGGACACTTTGTCCCCAATATTACCTTTGGCCCCAAAATGGTGGCCGATATACGCAAGAGAACGAAATTGCCATTGGATGTTCACCTCATGGTCGATAATCCCGAATCCCACGTCGATGCTTTTATCGACGCAGGGGCGGACTATATCACCTTTCATCTTGAAGCCGTTACCCACGCACATCGCCTTATCCAAAGGATCAGGGATGCGAAGGTGAAAGCCGGCATATCCCTTGTCCCTTCCACTCCGGCCTCTGCCATCAGCGAGCTGCTTGAGGATCTTGATCTGGTTCTGGTCATGACCGTAAACCCAGGCTTTGGGGGACAGAAGCTCATTCCCGGCTGCCTTAGGAAGGTCACGCAGATAAAAACCATGTTCGAAGGAGCCTCGCCGATTCTTCTTTCCGTGGACGGAGGCATCAACCGGGATACGGTAAGGGCCGCAGTATCAGCCGGAGCCAATCTCCTGGTAAGCGGAAGTGCCTTTTTTCGGGCCGAAGATCCCGCCGAAGAGGTTCGATTTCTCAAAGCCGCTCTTTCTTCGTAAAGAAGCGGCCGTACAGGCCGATATATAGGAACGGGAGAGTAGATGATGTCAGAAAGCAAACGAATAGTGCCGTTCCTGCTCCTGCTGTTTATCGCTGGTTCGCTTCCACTTTTAGCACAGGAAGCCGGAGCAGGACGCATGAAAAGTGCCCTGGAGGCCTTCGGTTCAGGAACCTACCAGGATGCGCTTCTTGGTTTCCGCGAAGTTATTCTCGACAATGATGCGCAAAAGCTTCATGGAGCCGCCTATTATTGGTTGGCCCGTTCCGAAATGGCTCTGAAGAATTACGATGATGCAGCCCGGGATCTTGAGTATTTTCTCGAGAATTTTCCGAAAAGTAGTTTCTACCGGGATGGGAGCTACTGGAAGGGCAGGCTTCTGTTTCTGCAAAATGATTTTGATAATGCAATACGTGCCCTTTACGATTTTATCGAGGCCTACCCGGACCATGAATTTGTTGCAAACGCCTACTACTGGATCGGTGAATCGCTTTTTGCCCTCGGTCATTTGGAAAAGGCCCAGCGAATTTTCAATCTGATCATCACCGATTATCCCGCCAGCTTCAAGGTCGAAGCATCGAGATACCGGCTTTCACTGATAGAGATGAAAGAGCGGGAAGAAGAGTTGATGCGTCTTTTGAAGATGAGTCATGAAGAGTATCTTTCAGCCCTTGAGGAGTTTCAGCGGCGGGAGAAGATGTACGACCAGGCCATCTCCGGATACCAGCGAAAGCTCACGGCCCTTACGGCCAACGATAAAGAGGCTCTGGTGCAGGAACTCTCTTCCGATCTCGATGCAAAAGAGCAGGAAATTGCCGATCTTAAACGCCAAATTAGTCAGCTTAGTCAAAGGGGCAATGAAGGAGTTGGATTTATTTCTGTCCCTGAAACGGCCGATTCGAGGGAAGAGCTCCTATCGTTAAAAATGAAGGCATTGACCCTGAAAGAGCTCTATATTGAGTGGCTCCTCGACCAGGAGGAGGGAAAATGAAGATTATGAGGAATCGAAGGCTTTTGATGGCAACAGCCATCATACTTTTTTTCTTTACATCCTTGTCTTTGCTTTCGGCTCTTGAGCTGAAAGATGGACGAATAAAGCTTGTTCTCAACGAAAACAACGGGAAGTTCGCCGCCTACTATGAAAAGACGGCTGCCTCCGGCGATTATATCCCCTTCTTCTTTGCTCGGGATCCCAGGACCACTGGCTTCGGTTTTCTTGTCGGCAACAGAATCTACTCCATGGGCGAATCTTCAGGGTTTTCTTTAAGCACAGGGAAGGAAGCGGGCGGAGGCTATTTCTTGTGGAAGTCCAACGCCTTTACGGTAAAAGAATCCTTTCGCTTTATCGAATCGGAAAACTCACCCTTAAGCGATGGTTTCGCAATAACCATTACCATAACCAACATTACCGACAGGCCGCAGACGATAGGAGTGCATTATCTTTTTGATACCTATCTTGGAGAGGAAGACTCGCGTCATTTTGTCACCGACGGGGGGCTGGCTATACAGGGTGAAACCGAATATACGGCGATGTTGCCCGGCTACTGGGTCTCTCCCTCCGAAATATCCGGCTTCGGTGGATTGCAGGGAATGGTGCAGGGGCGAGGTTTGTCGGTTCCGGATAGGATAGTTTTTGCAAACTGGAAACGGCTTCAGGAAAATACCTGGAATTTTTCGGTACAGTCCTCAAGGAACTTTAATATGTTACCCTATTCGGTAAACGACTCGGCCGTATGCTACTATTATCTTCCGAAAAAAGTGGCTCCCGGTGAAAAGCGAGACATAAGCCTTGCCTTCGGCCTCTACAGCGGCAGCCGGTTCTCGGCTTCCACAGGAGAGAAATCATCGGATATTGAAGAGCTCTACAATAAAACGGTGGATAAGGGAGGACTTGCACCCGATGATACCAGAGGCCAGGTGACCGAGGATCTGGCAACGGTGAACGACCTCATCGATAAGATAGATGAATTGCTTACATATCCAGAGAGTGTAAACGAAGAGGATATTGAAGTCTTACATCAAATTTTCTCGACCCTTGACCAGCGCAAAGCGACCTACGAACGAAGGTAGTTATTTGGTATCATGGCAACGAAACCTTTCTCGAAAGCGGCGAAATTTTTCAGGCAGCGACATTACGAACAGGTAATCAGACTGCTTGAGCCGCAGGTCTTCCGTTTTCGAGAAAGCTTCAATTTTTACTATCTTTTGGGTTTCTCCTGCCTTCATATGGGCGACTTTGGGAGTGCCTACACCTATCTGAAACGCGGTCACGATATTAAACCTACCGACATCGAAACCCTTCTTGGACTTGCCTCGGTCCATTTAAAACGGCAGGAGACGGCGAAGGCAATTGAGCTGTGGCTCGAAGTCCTTGATTCCGATCGAAAAAATCAGTATGCACTTCGGGGACTGCGATTACTGAAAAAGAACAGTGATCCTGAGTTTATTATCGATTATACGGAATCCGGTAAGCTCGAACGCCTCATACCTCAGCCGGCGAGAACCTTTCCTCTATACCGTCTCCTTCTTGCCATCCTGCTTGCCGGCGTTGTTGCCGTACTTTTACTCGTTGCCCCATTTTCTCCCCTACGTATCACAAAGTCTGTAAGTGAGACATACCTGCCGGCCCTGGATATCGGTGACATCCCCAAGTTGACAGAGGTCGAAAAGAGTAATCATCCCTTCTCCTTCAGCGAAATGGAGATCCAGGAACTATTCGAGTCCATGGGGCGCTATTTTCGTGCCGGCCGGGATAACATGGTACGACGTGAAATTAATCGAATCCTTCTCTCCAACGCATCAGAGCCGGTTCGCGAAAAAGCCCGCTTTCTCATCGCCTCGCTGAAGGCACCTAGCTTCTCCAATTTTAAAGACAACTTTGCATACCGAGAAGTGATAAAGGAACCGGCCCTTTACGCAGGGTGCCATGTGGCTTGGAAGGGTGCTGTCAGTAATCTTCAGATCGGAGAACATGCCATCCAATTTGATCTTCTCGTCGGTTACGAAACCGGCCGTGTTCTTGAAGGGCAGGTCCCGGTAACGCTTCCTTTTTCTGTCCGTATCGACCCCGAACTGCCTATTGAGGTCCTTGGAAGTGTTGCACTCACCGGAAATCAAGACATTCCTTTTTCTCTTACGGCCCTTTCCGTACATCAGTTTCTCAAGGAGCAGCAATGAGAGCGGTAGTACAACGGGTAAAACGATGTACCGTTACCGTAGAGGGGCAGACCGTGGGTGAAATAGGCCATGGTCTTTTGGTCTATCTGGGCGTTGAGCATGAAGACGGAGAAAAGGACCTCTCCTATCTTGAGGAAAAAATCAGCGGCCTGCGCATATTTCAGGACGAGGCAGGAAAAATGAACCTCTCGGTGCTTGATGTCGAAGGTTCCATCCTCGTGGTTTCTCAGTTTACCCTTTGCGCGGATACCAGAAAAGGGAAGCGTCCAAGCTATAACTTTGCAGCCGATCCCGAAATAGCGAGGAAACTCTACCGCGAAATGGCGGAGCGGTTTTCCCGTCGAGGTATCCACACAGAGACGGGAAAATTCGGCGCTTCCATGGATGTTGATTATATCAATCAGGGTCCGGTCACAATCCTTCTCGACTCACGAAAGCGTTTCTGATAGGATAAATCATACGGGCGCTATTGTGCGTATACAGTCGAAGGGGGAGAAGTATGGCAAAGAAAACGATGACGGCTTCAGCTTCTTACGAAAATAGGGAAGAGAAAGAGAAGGCGCTGGAAGCAGCCCGTCTGCAGATTGAAAAGCAATTTGGGAAGGGTTCTCTCATGAAGCTCGGCGGTGAGAATCGTCAGGGTAATATTGAAACAATTCCCTCCGGATCGATTCTCCTTGATGCCGCCCTGGGGGTCGGAGGCTATCCCAAGGGACGTATCGTCGAAATATACGGCCCGGAATCGTCGGGAAAAACAACGCTGGCTCTCCATGCCATTGCAGAATGCCAGAAGCAGGGAGGCATCGCCGCTTTCATTGATGCCGAACATGCCCTCGACCCTGTCTACGCCCGAAACCTCGGCGTCAATATCGATGAGATGTGGGTCAGCCAGCCGGATACCGGTGAGCAAGCCCTGGAGATTGCCGAAAGCCTTGTCAGGTCCGGAGCCGTGGATATTATCGTCGTGGACTCTGTGGCAGCCCTTACTCCCCAAGCGGAAATCGAGGGCGATATGGGTGATTCCCACATGGGATTGCAGGCGCGTCTTATGAGTCAGGCCCTCCGAAAGCTTACGGGCATTATCTCCAAGAGCGGAGCTTGTCTTATCTTCATTAACCAGATCCGAATGAAGATCGGGGTAATGTTCGGAAACCCGGAAACGACTACCGGAGGTAAGGCGCTTAAATTCTACTCCTCTGTGAGAATTGAGGTACGGAGAATCGAGACCATCTCCAAGGGGGCTGATGAGGCGATCGGTAACCGAGTACGAATAAAGATTGCCAAAAACAAGGTTGCTCCTCCCTTTAAAAAGGCCGAACTTGAAATTATCTTTGGCAAAGGAATCTCGGCCAGTGCAAGTTTGCTTGATGCGGCGTTGAAATTCGAAGTCATTCAGAAAAGCGGTTCCTGGTACTCCTACGGTGAAGAAAGAATCGGTCAGGGACGGGAAAATGCAAAACTCTTCCTTGAGACGAATGCCGATGTGGCAGAGGAAATCGATAAAAAGGTTCGTGTACTCCTTTTCCCCGAACCTACGCCGGAAACCAAGCAGAAGGAAGTGCCCAAGGAGGAAGACAAATCCGCTGAACGAAAATTACCGAAATCCAAGAAGAGCGAGCCGGCCGAAGAGACGGAGCTTTTTTAAATGGCAGAATTGACCGAAACCGATGCCGTTGTATCGAGTTCGGAAAGCAAGCAGCGATTCAAACTTGGTGAGTTCGAAGGTCCGCTCGATCTCTTGCTTTTTCTGATCCGAAAAAACGAAGTCAATATCTACGATATCCCCATTGCCGAAATAACCGATCAGTACATCAGTTATCTGGAATATGCTACTAGTATTGATCTTGATGATCTGACCGAATTTTATCTTCTTGCCTCGACATTGCTCTACATTAAAAGTCAGATGCTGCTTCCTGTAGAAGTCGATTTCGGTGAGGATTACGAAGATCCCAGGCAGGAACTTGTCGAACGGCTTATCGAGTATCAGAAATTTAAAGAAATCAGTAAGTTAATGGAAGAAAAAGAGCGTGCATCCGAATGGACCATCGAACGAAAAAAGAAACAGCGCACCCTTCCGTTCTCCGAGGAAGACGACATCTGGGAGCAGATTGAGGTTTGGGACCTATTGAAAAGTTTTTCCACTATGATCGGGACCCTTTCACACGAACGAATCATCGATCTCTATGAAGAGGTCACCATAAATGAAAAAATCAGCCTGATTCATGAATTACTGGAAGGAAAGGATCATTTTTTGTTTACCGATCTGATAAAAAAGGAAACATCGACGATGGAGGTCGTGTGTGCCTTTCTTGCAATCCTGGAAAGCGTTAAAATCAAATTGATTTCCATCTTTCAGAACCGTCTTTTCGGTGATATACAGATTAGAAAACGTGTGCCCCTGCCTGGAGAACATTTTGAGGCCTATGATTTTTCAGACGAGGATACACAGGAATAAGAGGTGATGAAACTGGACCGGGAAACAGCATTGATAGAAGCCATTTTATTTCTCGAGGGAGACCCGATCAATACGAAGCAGCTGGTAAAATTCTCGAACCTCTCCCTTGAGGTGGTGGAGCACGCCCTTACGCAGCTTCACGAACGCTATGCTTCGGAGGATTCCGGCATCGAACTGGTGGAAGTCGGAGGCGGGTGGCAGTTGGTTCCGAAGGCCGAGCTATGGGATTATCTCAAAGATCGCTATGGCAAGCACAACGATAACAAGCTCTCCCGTGCGGCCCTTGAGACACTTTCGATCATCGCCTATAGTCAGCCGATAACTAGAGGGGAAATTGAGAACATCAGGGGTGTTTCCGCCGATAGCATGATCAAACTCCTTCAGAATCGGGGATTGGTCAAGGGCATTGGAAAAAAGGACGTTCCTGGAAAGCCGACCCAGTACGGCACAACAAAGGAGTTCCTCAAGCTGTTCAGACTTAAAAGTATATCCGACCTTCCGAAACTTGATGATATAAATAGGGATCGGTTCGAACTGAATGGATAAGGACGATAAGAAAAAGAGGCCGGATGAGGCCGTGAGGCTTCAGCTCTACCTGGCAAGAAGCGGAGTAGGCTCACGCAGGGCCTGCGAGAAGCTTATCAGCGAGGGATGCGTCAGGGTAAACGGGCAAGTAGCCAACTCCCAGGGAATAAAGGTTGTTCCTGGAAGGGATAGCGTTACCTATCGAGGCAAGCCTGTCTTTCCCACTGGCAAACACTACTACATCGCTCTCAACAAACCTGTTCGTTATCTTTGTACCCATTATGATTTGGAGGGGCGTCCCTTAGCCGAAGACCTTATAAAGGGGAAGTTTCCGGTCCGTCTTTTTAATGTGGGACGACTTGATTTTCTTTCCTCCGGTTTGATTTTCTTTACCAACGACGGCGAATTCGCCAAAATCATCACCCATCCCTCGCACGAGATCGAAAAGGAATATGTAGTGGAGACTGCGAAACGGCTTAGTTCAGAGCTATTGGAAGAGTTCCGCAAGGGGGTCGTTGTAGAAGGCGAGCTCTACCGTATTCATGCATACAACATTATCTCTCCGGTGAAAGTCAAAATCGTTCTGAGGGAAGGCAAAAACAGGGAAATCAGAAAACTCTTTACCAGTAAAAACATAAAGGTAAAACGCCTGCACAGGGTGCGCATCGGCCCCGTTCAGATAGCAGGCATGCATCCTGGTGAGTTCAGAAATCTCAAACCCAAAGAGATTGCCTGGTTCATGAAACAGCAAAAGGGAGAAAAAAGGTGATCGTAGCAATCGACGGACCGGCGGGGG
>JGI2924J29684_1077267_pt1 | contig 15245 bp, 14 predicted proteins | sample BenlonsequencITS_FD_29684 | JGI IMG/M metagenome (IMG submission 29684)
CGGCGAGATGCGGCGCAACGAGATGGTCGAGTTCTTCGCCCACCGCATCGAGGGCTACGAGTTCAACGGCCCCGTCAAGGTGTGGGGACACAACTACTTCGACAAGCCCTCCGTCGTGAGCGAGGTCGAATACGACGAGAGCTGGCTCGTCGACGAGTACGAGTTTACCGCGAGCGCGACCGACCGCCCGGTCAAGGTACCGATCACCGGCCCGTACACGCTCGCAAACTGGTCGTTCAACGAGGCCTACGAGGACGACGACGAACTCACACTCGAGCTCGCCGACCTCGTCAACGAGGAGATCGAAAAACTCGTCGAAGCCGGCGCACGCTACATCCAGATCGACGAACCCGCACTCGCAACGACACCCGACGACCACGCCATCGTCGGCGAGGCACTCGAGCACATCGTCGCCGACATTCCCGACGACGTCCGCATCGGTCTCCACGTCTGTTACGGCGATTACTCCCGGATCTACCCCGAGCTCCTCGAGTTCCCCGTCGACGAGTTCGACCTCGAACTGGCAAACGGCGACTACGACCAACTCGAGGTTTTCAAAGATCCCGAGTTCACGGCCGACCTCGCGCTGGGCGTCACGGACGTCCACGTCGGTGAGGTCGAGTCCGTCGAACAGATCGAGGAGAACATTTTGAAGGGCCTCGAGGTCGTCCCGCCGGAACAGCTCGTGGTCTCGCCGGACTGTGGCGTGAAGCTACTGCCCCGCGAGGTCGCCTACGGCAAGCTGGCGAACATGGTCGAGGCGGCCCGCAACGTCGAGCAGAAACTGGACGAGGGCGACGTCGACGTCGAACGCGGGAATCCGGCACCGGCCGACGACTGATACGGTTTGCTGTATTCACTTACCGCCGATCGCCGACCCCGTTCTGGCGATCGGCGGTAACTAGTTACAGCAATCCGTATGAGACGAACGCTGTCCCGGCCCGCCCCCGTTTTCTCTTGCGGTTGCGTCGTATGGACGGACGCGACTCAGTTCGACGGTCGGAACCCACTATCGCCGTAACGCACTCCGACGAGTATGACCTACGAGATACGGGTCGCCGGCGAGACGCTAATCGACTTCCTTCCCGAAGAGCCCGGTCCGTTCTCGAGCGTCGAACGATTCGATCGCCGACTCGGTGGCGCACCGGCGAACGTCGCCGTGGCACTCTCGCGACTCGAGCGGACGCCGCTGTTCTGGACGCGTGGGCGACGACCCCTTCGGACGATACCTCCTGGAGACGCTCGAGGAGTACGGCCTCCCGGATCGGTGCCTCGAGACCGATCCGACGGCGAAGACGGGTCTCGCGTTCGTCACCCACGACGAGACTGGCGACCGGGAGTTTACCTTCTACCGCGACGGGACGGCCGACACCCGACTCGAGCCCGGACGGATCGACGACGAGACGCTGGCGACCGTCGGCGTGCAGAAAACGACTGTGAGGGAACTCGAGCGGCTGGGCTTCGTGGGCGACTTCCTCGAAGCGATCGCACGGGACGCGATGGTAGCGGGGCCAGCGGTCGCCTTCGTCACCCGTGGGGACGCGGGTGCGATCGCCGTCGGTGCCGACGGAAGCGAGTGGGCTGGCGTCGCGATCCACCCCGGATTCGATACGGACGTCGTCGACACGACCGGCGCGGGAGACGCCTTCGTCGCCGGTGCGATCGCAGGGCTTTACGAGGGTCGGGCTCTCGAGTCGACGCTCGCGTTTGCGAACGCGGTGGGGGCCGTGGCGACGACCGCGGCCGGTGCGATGGCGGCATTGCCGGATCGCAAGGCTGTGGCGTCGATCACATCTGAATTCGACTGACTCGAGCGGGAGACCCGTCCTTGCTCCAGGGAATCTTTGCCAGCGACGCGCCGGTATCAACGGTAAGGACGCGAGTAACTCTCTTTTTCCAACTATTAACTCGAGGCGTGATAAATAATTTACCAGCAGGAGTGCTAGCGGCCGGCATGGATATCGGGGTACACACTCCACCGCTCGCTGACGAATCGCTCGAGGGTGCACTCGACTACCTCTCGGAGATCGGCGTCGACGCGATCGAACCCGGCGTCGGTGGGTTCCCGGGGCAGGACCACCTCTCACGCGAGGAGTACCTCGACGACGAGGACGCCCAGGCCGAACTCGACGACCTGCTCGAGGAGTACGAGATGCACGTCAGTGCACTCGCAACCCACAACAATCCGCTCCATCCCGACGACGAGCGAGCGGCGGAAGCCAATACGGAACTCCGGGAGGCGATCCGGCTGGCCGACCAGATCGACGTCGACGTCGTCACCTGTTTTTCCGGGCTGCCCGCGGGCGGACCCGAAGACGAGGTTCCCAACTGGATCACGGCACCGTGGCCGACCGAACACGCCAAAGCCCACGAGTACCAGTGGGACGTCGCTGTCGACTACTGGTCTGACCTGGCGGCGTTCGCCGACGATCACGGCATCGACCTCGCCATCGAGATGCACCCCAACATGCTCGTCTACGAGCCCCACGGGATGGCGAGACTCCGCGAGGAGACCAACGACCGCGTCGGCGCGAACGTCGACCCCTCGCACCTGTACTGGCAGGGGATCTCAATCACCGACGCGATCCGCTTCCTCGGCGAGCACGACGCGATCCACCACTTCCACGCCAAGGACACGAAAGTCTACGAGGAACAGGCCCGCGAGAAAGGCGTCCTCGACACGACCGCCTACGACGACGAACCCAACCGCTCGTGGCTGTTCCGCTCGGTCGGTTACGGCCACGGCGAGTCCCACTGGAAGGACCTCGTCTCGACGCTGCGGATGGTCGACTACGACGCCACCTTGAGCATCGAACACGAGGACTCGCTGACCAGCAGTCGAGAGGGCCTCGAGAAAGCCGTCGAACTGCTCGAGCGTGCCGTCTTCCGGACGCAGCCGGGCGAGGCCTACTGGGCGGAGTGACGCGATAGACACGACGAAGAAAACCGCTACCTACGACAACTGACACTATGACTGAACCACTCGAAGTCGGTGTACTCGGTTATCGGTTCATGGGTAAAGCACACGCGAACGCGATGGCACGGCTGCCGATGTTCTTTCCGGACGCGCCAGACGTCTCCCGTTCTGTGCTGGTCGGCCGGGACGAGGACGCACTCGAGGAGGCGGCCGACCGCCTGGGCTTCGACTCGATTTCGACCGACTGGGAGGCGGTCGTCGACGACGTCGACGTCTTCTACAATCTCGGGCCGAACCACGTCCACCCCGAGCCGTCGATCGCGGCGCTCGAGGCGGGCACCCCCGTCTTCTGCGAGAAACCGCTCGCGCCGACGCTCGACGACGCCGAGCGGATGGCCGACGCCGCTGCTGAGGCCGGCGTCCCCGCAGGAACCGCGTTCAACTACCGGTTCGTCCCCGCGATCCAGTACGCGAAGGCGCTGCTCGAGGACGGCGAACTCGGCGAGATCCGCCACGTCCACGGTCGCTATCTGCAGGACTGGCTGGTCGATCCCGACGCGCCGTGGTCGTGGCGACTCGACGAGGAGTTGGCTGGCTCGGGCGTGCTCGGCGACCTCGGTGCCCACACGGTCGATCTGGTCCGGTTTCTGGTGGGCGACGACGACCTCGCGGGCGACATCGAACGGCTCAGTGGCCACTTACAGACGTTCGTCGACGAGCGCCCTGTCGAGGACGGAAGCGCCGAGACTCCGGAGGAGTCTCGTGGAGACGGCGACGCCGTCGAAACCCGCCCCGTCACCGTCGACGACGCCTACTCTGCCCAGCTCGAGTTCGCAAACGGTGCCGTCGGCACGCTCGAGGGATCGCGGTACGCGACGGGCCACAAGAACGACCACACGATCGAGATCCACGGCTCGCAGGGCAGTCTACGGTTCTCGCTCGAGCGACTGAACGAACTCGAAGTCCACCGCGAGAGCGACCGTGGCTACGAGACGATCCTGGTGACCGACGCGGACGATCCGTACGTCGACCACTGGTGGCCACCGGGACACGTCATCGGCTGGGAGCACACGTTCGTCCACGAGAACTACGAGTTCCTCGCTGCGGTCGCGGGGAGCGAGGCGTCACAGACGCCTCGAAACGAGGACGGTGAAACCGCCGGAGAGGACGGCGAGTTCGAACCGAATTTCGCCGATGGGCTCGCAGCCCAGCGCGTCCTCGAGCGAGTCGTCGAGAGCGACGAGCGCGGCGAGTGGCTGACGCTAGAGTAATGGCCGGCGGCGACTGGACCTACTTCTTCGTCTCGACCTTGACGATCGTGTGAATCTCGTCGTACCGTGGACTACCCTCGGTGGGCGGATGCCCGTCGATTTCGAGGTAGCCGGACTCGATGCCCGTCACCTCACCAGCGAGTTCGACGTCGTCACTGCCAGTTCGTTCTGTCTTACGGACTTCGACTGTTTCGCCGACCTCGACGTGATCGCGGACGAGTTTCGCAGCCGCTTGGCCGTCGACGTCCGCTGGGATCGTTAGTTGCGTCATCGTCGGAACGACGACGCCCGCGCGGGTAAACGACGCGGCGTCAGGTGACGGGCGCTTTTCTCGTTGCTCGTCGACTTTCGGGGCCTGTGACGACGCTCTCACGATCGGTCAGCTCACTCGTCCCAATAGATCGAAATGTACAGCAACGCGATCAGACAGAGGATCACGACGACGAACAGCGCAATCGTCATGAGCTGCGGAACGGACATATCGGAACTTCGAAACGGTCAGTAAAAGCCCTACCGCATCGGCGTTTGGCTCAAACGGCTGTTTCACCTCTCCCGGCTTTCTTTTCGATCGAGAGCGTCGCTCGAGTATGGCATGCGACCGGCGGCACCTGCTCGCACTGGTTGGAACGAGCGGCGCGCTCGCGGGCTGTCTCGAGGGGTTCGACCACGAACCCTCCCCCGGCGGCGGGGGTGAGGGTACTGCTCCCGTCTCGAGCGGCGGTGAAGATCTGCCGAACTGTCCGGGTTACGGCGACAGGGTCGATCGCGTCGTCTGTTACGACGATGTAGACGACGATCGCGTCTTCCTCGAGCCCTCGTCACGAACGGCCACGATCGGGAAGGACTCGGTCGAATTCACGCTTCGAAACGAGAGCGACCAGCGGCTGGCGACGAACGTCTACAACTGGCGGGTCGACAAACGCGTCGACGGTGAGTGGTATCGCGTCGCGCCACTCGGATACAACCAGCCGCTGATGTACGTCGATCCGGGCGGGAGCCACACGTGGACGTTCACGCCGACCGACGAGGAGATCGACGGCGAGGACGGCCGCCCACGTGGCTCTGGCGGGACCGAAGACCTCACCGTTCCGGCGCTCGGCCCCGGCGACTACGCGTTCCGGGCCCGCGGTTGGTTCGAAGACGAACGCGACGAGGAGATCCTCGCGTTCGCCGTGCCGGTCGAACTCGAGGGCGACCCCTTCGAGTTGACGCCGTCGGAGACGATCGAGGAAGTCGACGAGAAAGGCGGAACGCTCGTCGCTCGCTCGAGTCGGGGAGATCCGAACGGCGAGCACCACCGGCTGGGAGCCTACGAACTCACAGTCCTCGAGTCGGCCCCGGGAGATCTCGAGGACGAGCCACAGCCCACGATCACCGAACAACTGCTCCGCCGGCCACGACTCCGAGACGCGATCGCCCTCGCAGACGACCACGACGTCTCGACCGTCCACCTCGAGGAGTACGACGCGGTGTACCCGATCTTCGGTTCCCGCAGCGACGGCGTCTACGAGTACCAGGACACCTACTACAGGGTGCAGACGCGCGAACTCGAGGACGAGGACTGACAGATGCTCTCGCGCCGGAAACTGCTCGCGGTCGTCTCTGCCGGTGCGATCGGTGGCGGCGTCGCCGCGGCGACCGACGGCCCGGATCGGCCGGACGCCCTCGAGGACGACTGTCCCGACTACGGCGACGACGTGGCGACGACTGCGTGTAACGACCACCAGCGGGTCGGCGTGAGCCTCGAACCGTCCACCACGACCCTGTCCGCGCCAGGGTCGATCGCTTTCACGCTCCGGAACCGGACCCATCGCCGATTCAAGGTCAACTGGTACGACTGGAACCTCCACAAACTGGTCGACGGTGACTGGTTCTACCTGGGTCCGCGACTCGTCCCGATGCCGTTGCACCCGATCCATCCCGGCGGATCGATGACGTGGACGATTGCGGTCCAGCCCGACGGTAGCGGAGACGGCGAGATCGAAGACGAGATCGTCCGAGAACACCTCGGCTCCGGAATCTACGCCTTCGGCGTCGACGGCTGGTCGAGCGACGGCAGTTCCGACGCGAGGACGGCCCTGATCGAGACGTTCGAACTCGAGGCCCCCGAACTCTCGCTCGAGCCCTCGAAAGCGGTCGAGGTCGTCGAGTGGGACGAGTCGAAAGACGGTGAGGAACTCGTCGCCCGGACCGACCGCGCCGGCAAAGCAGACCAGCCGACTGCGTACGAACTCGAGGTCGCTGACTCGTCCGAGTCGGCCGAGCGCGTGATCCTCGAGCAGGTCTGCCGGGACGAACAGTTCCTGACCGTCGTCGCGCTGGCCAAAGCGCACGACGCCGACCGCGTTCGACTCGAGGACGACCCGGTCAGGGCGGTGCCGGCGTCAGCGAGCCGGTTTCCCGGCGTCTACGAGCACGACGGGACGACGTATCGACTCGAGACGCGAGAGTCGTAGGTCACCCGGGCCGTCCCCGAGCCAGTTCGCACTTCTTGACTCGAGTCGCGAGCGCGAGAAACAGTGCAAGCAGCGTGAACGTCACTTCGCCGGCGGCGATAACGCCCAGCGCGTCGGCCTCGAGAAACATCGGTTCGTCGCGTGCGACGGGAATAAACGTGTGGTGGGGTTCGCCGACGATCGGAATAAAGTAGTCGACGATCAGGTTGCTGGTGTACCAGACGAACGCGACGGCGACGCCCCAGACGGGAAAGTCGGTGATCCGGTGGAGGACGTACGCCTGGACGACCATCGCGAGGTGGCTCCAGAAGAGGAACTGATACATAAGCGGGTGGAGGTACGCGTAGGCGTCGGCGAAAGCGAGCAACGTAAACGGCGTCCACAGGCCCAAAATGACGTTCCCGAAGAACGCAAGCGACGTGAGCCAGGGCTGTTCGTAGCCGAGTTTCCAGGCGGCGATCGCCAGTGCGATAAACAGCGTCGCCAGCGGACTGTCGGGGACCCAGGGCCACATGACGACGGCGGTGTCGGCAAGCTGTGGCGAGTAGTACCAGAACCCGAAAGCCGTCCCCGCGAGGTTGATCGCGACGACTAGCCACGCGAATCGAAGCCCGAGGTCTTCGATCACGCGCGGAATCGGCGCGAGGTACGTCGGCAACGGATCACGCGTTGGCAGGTCTGGCGACAAAACCATCGTCTTGTCGGGCGAAACGAACGACAGTCGCAAAACAGTAGCGATCCGTGTCGTCCCCCGAGAGTCCGTTCTCGACGTGTGACGCTCCACGAGACGACGCCACCGGACGGCCGCTTTCGACTGGCTCCGAGGTAGCGTTTCTCTCCAGGCGTCGTCGCGGCCGGCGGCAGCGCGGGGACGGGTCGGGACGAGAACGTGGACGTTTCTCCCGGGCGCTCGTGGCTGTTCGGTCGCCGAACGGAACACCGGAATCCGAGGCGACAGCAAAGACAACTGGAACGGACACGCGTAAGTGCAGTGGCTCCTAACCGTGAAATATGGCCGACAACGCCGATACAGATCTCGAGGAGCTACGACGCGGGACGGACCTCGTCAAGCAGGGGTTCGCCCGAATGCAGAAAGGCGGCGTCATTATGGACGTCGTCGATCCCGAACAGGCCCGCATCGCCGAGGAGGCCGGTGCTGTGGCCGTGATGGCCCTAGAAGCAGTTCCCGCAGACATCCGCAAACGGGGCGGTGTCGCACGGATGGCCGACCCTGCAGACGTCGAGGAGATCGTCGACTCGGTCTCGATCCCGGTGATGGGGAAAGCCCGGATCGGCCACACGAAAGAGGCCCAGATCCTCGAGGCCGTCGGCGTCGACATGATCGACGAAAGCGAGGTTCTCACGCCGGCTGACGACGCCTACCACATCGATAAACGCGAGTTCACCGCGCCGTTTGTCTGTGGCGCGCGCAACCTCGGCGAGGCGTTGCGCCGGATCGGCGAGGGGGCGGCGATGATTCGCACGAAGGGCGAAGCCGGCACGGGTGACGTCAATCAGGCCGTCCACCACCAGCGTTCGATCAAAGGCGCAATCCGCGAGTTGGAGGGCATGACCCACGAGGAACGGGAGGCCTACGCCCGCGAAATCGAAGCCCCCGCCGAACTGGTCCACGAGACTGCGGAGATGGGGCGCCTGCCGGTCGTCAACTTCGCCGCCGGCGGCATTGCGACCCCTGCAGACGCCGCGCTGATGATGCACCACGAGTGCGACGGTATCTTCGTCGGCAGTGGCATTTTCGGCGCGGAGAACCCGCCCGCGATGGGCGAAGCGATCGTCGAGGCCGTCAACAACTGGGACGATCCCGAGAGACTCGTCGATATTTCGAAGAATCTCGGCAAGGGAATGAAAGGCGACGCGAACGTCGATCTCCCCGAAGAAGAGCAGATGCAGGGACGAGGCGTCTGACGACGCCACCGCCGGCTCTTCTGGACGGCCAGTCTCGAGAGCGATCGGCGGGCGTTCAAAAACCGGTCGATAATACAGCCTCTCGTTTTCACCGTCGAGGCGTCTATGGCCGTTCATGACTGGTCATTCTAACAGCCCCCACGGCGGCCGCAGGTACGACCGAACGCCGCTCGTGGTCACCTGGGAACTCACGCAGGCCTGCGAACTCGCCTGTGACCACTGCCGGGCGGACGCGACACCCGACCGAGACCCGAACGAACTCGACATCAGCGAGGGCATCAGCCTGTTCGAACAGATCGCCGACTTCGGCGACCGCACACCGATGGTCGTTCTCTCAGGGGGCGACCCGCTCGAGCGACCCGACCTGTTCGAACTCCTCGAGGGTGCGACCGAGGCGGGACTGACGCCCGCTGTAACGCCCGCGACGACGCCCAGTCTCGACCGAGCGCAACTCGAGGCGCTCTCGGACGCCGGCGTCAATCGAATCGCTGTGAGTCTCGACGGCGCGTCGGCCAAGACCCACGACAGTTTCCGTGGCGAACCCGGGACGTTCGAGACGGCGATCCGGGCGGCACGCCAGGCCCGCGAGGCCGGTCTCTCGATCCAGGTCAACACGACCGTCACGGCACAGACCGTCTCTGAACTGCCTGCAATCGCCGATCTCGTCGAAGAACTCGGTGCCGCGATGTGGGAGGTGTTCTTCCTCGTTCCGGTCGGCCGAGGCGTCGAACTCGAACAACTCGAGCCAGAGCGTGCCGCGGCGGTGACGGGCTGGCTGTATCGGCAGAGCAGAGACGCGCCGTATCGGCTCATCACCGTCGAAGCACCGTTCTATCGCCGCGTCGCGAACGAGATGCGAGAGCCGGACGAAGGGTCGGTTACCGTCGGGACGACGGGTGCGGGCAACGGGTTCGTCTTCGTCAGCGCGACAGGTGACGTCTATCCGTCGGGATTCATGCCGCTGTCTGCGGGCAACGTCCGTGAGGAGTCGCTGGTCTCGATCTACCGCGAGTCTGACCTGATGCAGCAACTCCGAGACCGGTCGTCGTTCGACGGTCCCTGTGGCGAGTGTCCGGCGACCGAGAGCTGTGGCGGCTCCCGCTCGCGTGCCTACGCCGCGACCGGGAACCCGACCGGGAGCGACCCGCTGTGTCCGTGGGCCGTGAGCGATCACGAGTATCGCTTCGAACCGACAGATCCGTTCGCCGAGACGACGAAGACCTCGAGTCGATCGTAGCGAGTTACCACCGGTCCGTCGTCGTCGGTACGATTCCTGTGGCCACCAGTCCGAGCAGGCCGAGGTACGTCACCGTCGCTCCGAGCGCGAACGAGAGTACGATCGACGGCGCGACGACGCTCCCGGCGACGACGACAGCGAGAGCGACGACCAGCGAGCCACCCCTGACTACGCTGTGGGCCCACCACTGCCCGACCGCCTCGGCCCTGAGAGCGAGCACCGCCTCGAGCACTGCTGTCAGGACGCTCCCGAGGAAAAATAACGGTAGCGAGAGCGTCGCGGCGGTGGCCACGAACGCCCCAAGGAGACCGAACAGCAAGACGCCCGCGAGAACGCCGTCGACGCGACGACTCATACAGTTCAGTTCCGAGACAGCCGTGCACCGCTCCCGACGGCCGTCTGATAGGCCCGGCTCTCGACGCCGACCTCGTCGAAGGCGTCGACCATTGCCGACGCGATCGCTTTCCGGTCGCCACGGTGACAGGCAGCGAGCATCCCTGGACCCGCACCGCTTACCGTAACGCCGGTCGCGCCAGCCTCGAGGGCAGCCTCCCGGACGCGATCGTAGCCGTCGATGAGCTCGCTGCGCTCGGGCGTGACGATCTCGTCTGCCATCCCGCGACCGACGAGTTCGGGGTCGTTCTGTGCCATGCCGACGGTGAGCGTGGCGGCGCTGCCGACGGTGTCGACGACGTCGTCCATGTTCGCGCGCTCTGGGACGACACCGCGAGCGTCTCGCGTCGAGACGACCGTCTCGGGCAGACAGGCCACGAGGGGGATCGACGCGTCGACCTGCGTGACGCCGTCGGCGGTGGCGATCGTAAACCCGCCCAGCAGCGACGGTGCGACGTTGTCCGAGTGTGCCTCGCCCGAGACGATCGCCTCTCCTTCGGCGGCGATCGGGACGAGTTCGTTCCGCGAGAGTCCGCGACCGTAGAGTTCGTTGAGCGCGACGGCCGCAGCGGCGGCGCTTGCAGCCGACGACCCGAGACCCGACGAGGGGCGAACTCCCTTGTCGATTCGAATGCGTGCCGGTGCGTCGAGCGCATCGACGACCGCCCCAACCGTGTTCTTGGCGGGATCTTCGGGAATGTACTGACTGCCAGTTCCGGTGACCGTGATCGTGGTTTCCGAGGCTCGCTCGACCCGGACGACATCGGCGGGCGTCCCGAGCGCAACGCCGAAGACGTCGAAACCGCTACCGAGATTCGCACTCGTCGCCGGAGCCCGCACGGTGAGCATGCCGATTTCTTGCCAGACTGTAGGCAAAAAGGTAGCGAACGACGACGAAAACTGACTCGAAACTGCTCTCGAGTCACCACCGCAAGCGAGGTCGGCGATCCACCGTCCTTACTCGTCCTCGGCGGAGTCGAACGTAAAGACGTCGCCGCTACCGCCGGCACCCCCGTCGGCTGACCCGGCATCGCGGTCCGCCTCGAGTACGGTCCCACCTACGTCTTCGACTGTCTCGTCGCCGACGGCGACGGTTCCCTCGAGGTCGTCGGGGTCGGTCTCGAACCGATCGAGGGCTGCCGACAGCTGTGACGCCTGGCCCGAGAGTGTCGACGCGGATTCGGTGACCTCGGTCAGTGCCGAAGTCTGCTCTTCGGCGGCTGCAGTGACGGTCTCGGCCTCGTCCGAGGTCGAATCGGAGATCGTCGCCGCCTCGTCGACCATCGCGACGACCTCCTGGGTGGAGGCCGCCTGCTCTTCGGTCGCCGCCGAAATCTCCTGAACGCCGACGTTGGTCTGCTGGGCGAGTTCGGCAATCTCTCCGAGGGCGTCGACGACATCTGCCACTTTCTTGCTCGCGTCGTCGATCTTCGTGCTGGTCCCCTCGACCTCGTCGACGGAGTGTTCGGTGCGTTCGCGGATCGCCGCCAGTCGGTCCTCGGCCTCGTCGGCCGCCTCGGCGACGTCCTCCGAGAGGGTCTTGACCTCCTGTGCGACCGCGGCGAACCCCTCGTCCTCCGTGGCACTTGCCGACCTGGAGGCCTCGATGTTGGCGTTCAGCGCCAGCATGTTCGTCTGGCGGGCGATCTCGGAGATCGAGACGAGCAGTTCGTCGATCTGCTGGACCTCGTTCTCGAGTCGGCGAATCTCCTCGATCGTCTCGTCGGCGTCGACCTCGATTTCGTCCATGGCGGCGATCGCCTCACGGGCAGCCTCCTGACCGTTGCGGCCCGTCTCGACGGTCCGTTCCGCGATGTCGGCCACCTCGTTCGAGGAGGAAGCGATCTCCTCGGTCGTCGTCGACAACGCACTCATCTCCCCGTTGACCGACTGCAGTGACTCGTTTTGTCGCTCTGCGCCATCCGCGATTTGCTGGATCGACTGAGTCACCTGCCGGGAAGCCGACCGGACCTCCTCACTCGAGGCCGTCACCTCCTCGGAGGCGGTCGCGACAGACGTTGCAAACCGGTTCAGTTCGGCGACGGTCGCCTCGATCTCCGCGAGCATCTCGTTGAACTGCCGGGCGATCTCGGCCATCGCCTCGCTGTCGGCATCGGCGTCCATCCGAACCGTCAGATCGCCGTCCGCTGCGGCCTCCATCACGTCGCTGTAGTCGTCGGCCGTACACTCGAGGTGGTCGTTGATCTCGGCGGTCCGTTCGCGCTCGCGCTCGGCCTCCTCGCGGGCGCGTTCCGCTTCGTCGATCTGCTCGCGCAGGGCAACCCGCATCGAATCGAAGCCCTCGTAGAGTCGCCCGACGTTGTCGATGCGTCTCGTCTCGAGGTCGACCTCGAGGTCACCCTCTTCTATCCGCTGGGCTTTGTCGGTCAGCCGATCGATCGCCGCTGACGTGTTTCGCCCGAGCACGGTACCGATCGCGCCGATCAACAAGACGCCCACTCCCGTCGCGAGCATTCCCCACTCGTTGACGGCCATCACGAACCCGTAGGCCTGTTCGGTGGGTTCGTGTGTGACGACGACCCAGTCGGTGCCAGCCACGCGAGCCGAACTGGCCACGTACTCTTCGGCCGTGACGCCGTGAGCCTCGAGGACGGCGTTCGTCGTCTCCAGTTCCACGGTGTCTGCACCCGCTGTTCGTGCACTCTCGAGAAGCGACTCGTTGCCGTCGTAGGCGAGGCCGAGCGTCTCGTAGTCGTCCCCGTACCCGACGTCGTCGAGCATGACGTCGTCGTTTTCGTCGACGACGACGGTCGTAACGTCTTCGCTGTTCTGTAGTTGGCCGCTGTATGCCTCGATGTCGGCCGTGTAGACGATCGCTCGATTCTCTTCTCCGGGTACCGAGAGGACGTAGGTCACGGCGGCGGTCTCTTCGCCCAGTTCGCCTTCGAGGAGAGACGGACTGGAAACCCAGGGCACCTGTTCGGTGGCCTCTCCGTAGGCCTCGGCTGGCACCTCGTCGATCTCGTCGATCGAGGCCTCGCGATACTCTTCTCTCGTACTCGCGAGCACCTCGTTTCCGCCGGTGTCGACGTAACTGATCGCGACGGTGTCGGCGTCTAAGTGTTCCTCCCAGTCGAGAAACCGTTCTTCGATCGCGTCCGGATCGTCGCTGACGACGACGTCGGACAACGCGATCACGCCGATCGTGTGCTCGTTCTGCTCGTTCCACATCTGTAACCCCTGTGCCTCCTGCTGGACAGCCGAGGTGTGGTCCGCCTGTACCCGTTCTTCTACCTCGTGAGTGATCCCAGCAGTCGCAACGAACCCAATCAACCCCACCGACAGTCCGAGCACGAGCAACGCGATCCCGAACTTGACCGCGTATCTGCGTCGGATGGCTGCCGGCACCAATCGGCGAACGAAATCCATGGCTATCCAACCTGCACAGTCCTCACCACATAAATTGTAATCCGTGATTATCAGCATCGATAACAAACCGACAGCGGGACTTGTAACGCGTCATCGCTGTTAGAACAGCCACATCGGTCGCTCGAGAGATGTGGGATCGTCTCACCAGCCCACAGTAGTAATTATCGCTCTTTTATCCGAAACTATTAATAAATAATGGTCGGAATAACTATCACTATGGCCGAATCTACCCGGGGCCGCGGGCGGCGAGACGCTGTCGACGGCGAGAGCGGTGGTGGCCCGAACCGGCGACGGTTTCTCGAGACGGCGGCGGTCGGCACGATCGCCGTCTCGAGTGCGGGCTGTCTCGACCTGCAGGGAGACGTCGGCGCGGAAGTGTACGAAACAGTCGTCGGCACGACCGACGAGACCGAGACAGTGACCGTGGGGTTGCTCGCGCCGAATCCCGAGAGCGACTTCGTCGGACGATCGATGGCTCGATCCGCGGAAATCGCGGTCGACGAACTCAACGAGAACGGTGGGATCGGCGGTCTCCCGGTCGAACTGACAGTGCGCGACACGAACGCCAGTCCACTCGAGGCACGACGCCAGTACCAGCAACTGGTTCTCGAGGACGGCGCAGACGTAACGGTCGGCATCTTCGACAGCCCCGCGTTACTGAACGTCATGGACGACGTGGCACAACAGGAGACGCTCCATCTCACGACCGGCGCGGCGACCTCGGCGGCGAGTCGCATGGTGAGCCAGGAGTACGAGGAGTACAAGTACCACTTCCGCGTCGGCCCGACCAACGATCGCGACCTCGGTCACGGGGTCGTCGACTTCCTCGACGACATGGGGACGGAGATCGGCTGGGAGTCGGTCGCCGTCCTCGCCGAAGGGTACGACTGGACCCAGGGACCGTGGGAGATCTACCAGAAACAGCTCCAAGACACCGGGCTCGAGGTCGTGGTGGAGCAGCGTTATCCGCCCGCGACCGACGACTTCACAGAGCTCTACGATCTGGTCGACGGGTCCGGGGCCGACCTCGCGCTCATCACCACCGCCCACACCGGGACCGACGCGTTGCTCGACTGGACGACGCCCGAACCACGATCGTTCGACTTCGGCGGTATCCACGTCCCGATGCAGTTACCGTCGTACTACGAGCAGACGAACGGTGCCTGTCGGTACGGGATCGGCCACACCAGCGCGACCGCCCAGAGCCAGAACACAGAGAAGACCCAGCCGTTCGTCGACGAGTACCAGAAGCGACACGGCTCGAACCCCGTCTACACCGGCTACCACACCTACGACGCGGTGACGCTGTACGCCAACGCCGTCGAACGAGCGGACTCGTTCGATGCCGACGACCTGGTCGGCGAACTCGAGTCGATCGCGTTTACCGGCACTATCGGAACGCTCGAGTTCACCGGAGCCGACGAGGAGTTCGCTCACGACCTCGTCTACGGATCGGACCAGTTCCCGTTTTTCCAGTGGCAGGAGACCGACGACGGTGAGGGCGTCCAGGAGGTTATCTGGCCAGAGGAACTGGCGACGAGTGAGTACGTGGTACCGCCGTGGCTCCGGGAGATCTAGTGCTTTGGCAAGCCTGAACGGATGAGTGAAACCGAATGCAGTCGTCTGGTTTCACTCAGCAGTCGACGCTTGGCGGA
>JGI2924J29684_1077265_pt1 | contig 15242 bp, 10 predicted proteins | sample BenlonsequencITS_FD_29684 | JGI IMG/M metagenome (IMG submission 29684)
CCCCCGCCTCTACAGGCGGGAGTCTTAGCGGCGATAAACTCGAAATAAGTGCGATAAGGTTTAGCGGATAGGGGACACACCTCCTTCGGAGGAATGTCCCCAACGTATGGGTCAAAAATAATAATAAAATATTATTCAAAAAAAACATGTTGAATCATGCATATGAAGTCTTTTTAGACGGTGGTAATAAATATGCTGAAATAAAAATAGAATCAATTTTACCTAAAACATTGAAGTTCACCCTTGCGACAGATAAATTGGACATACTGGAACTAATGGGTATATATTATATATTACATTTAACTTATCAATAATTAATACGTTAGTTGCACACATTATGAATATGCTGGCTTACGGGTTAGTAGTAACAGGACAGGAGTTGACTGCATGAGTCGCTTACTATCCACCATGAAAATGGATGTGACAATTCAGTTAAAGACAACCCATAATATGGCGTTTGTTTTTTGATTGGGAATGCCTTTGTGCTCGTATCCAATCAACTAAAATTAATGTACCTAACAATAACGCGGCGAGGGACTTGTTAAAGTTAAAAAGTTTGGCGTTAATGTTTTACTTGTCGTTAATTGGTGAGATGTGGGGTATTATTATGGCTCTAAGTGATAATGGGCAATACTTACGCGGCATAAAGCTTTTGCGGGATCAAATAGCATCTTTTTCTCAGTATCCCTTTTCCTTACCTGCGATTTGCACATTGGAAACCCTGGTGTTTCACCCAAGGGTTACCTTTCTTGTTGGCGAAAACGGGACAGGAAAATCCACGTTCCTGGAGGCTGTTGCGGTGGCCTATGGGTTCAACCCCGAAGGTGGGACGGTCAATTTTAATTTCTCCACCCGGGATTCCCACTCCAAACTGTATAAGTTTTTACGCCTGATTAAAAGCGCAAAAAAGCCCCGGGACGGCTTCTTCCTAAGGGCGGAGAGCTTTTACAACTTGGCGACAAACATCGAAGAGATTGGCGACGGACTGATCGATTCCTACGGTGGGCGTTCACTGCACGAGCAGTCCCATGGGGAGTCGTTCTTTGCCACCTTCATGAACAGGTTCGGCGGCAGAGGGTTGTATATCCTGGACGAACCCGAGGCTGCTCTTTCGCCGGTGCGCCAGATGTCTCTAATTTCCCTTATCCACGATCTGGTTCGGGAGGACTCACAGTTTATCATCGCCACGCATTCGCCGATTATCATGGCTTATCCGGACGCGGCCATTTTCAAGCTTTCGGCCAATGGATTCGAGGCGGTCCGGTACGAGGAGACGGAGCACTATATAATCATGAAGGAGTTCATGAACAACAGAGAGAAAATGCTCAAGGTGCTTTTAACACCCTGAATTACTTCAAAAAGCCTAAATTAGGCTTTAACATATCTTGCAATGCTGAAAAATCAACCGGAAATTCCTGAATGCCGGCAGCATACGGGAAATATTCGTACTGTTGAAAATAAACTACCACCGCATTGTCGGACAGGTAGAAATCCTGGTCGGCCTTAATGGTTTTGAAGGGTGTGATTTCATACAATCTCCCTTCCTTGACCCCCTCAGTGATCTTGTTTCCGACGATATTGCTGATATATAAAACATAATCAGCATCACTATTGAACAGGTCTTTAAGATTGTATACTTTGCCCGTTTCCAGGTCGATAGTATAAGAGCTTTGCACCGTCATACCGTGGGCACCACCGGTATATTGGTAATCCATAAATACCAAGCTCAGCAGACCATTTTGATTATATTTCAGCCTGTAATCAAAATAGCTTTCACATTTATTGGGACTGCCTGAATATCCGGAAGCCATGACCTTTTTCATTTCGTCCGCGTTTTGCAGTCCTTCATTCCTGGCATCTTCAGCCGCTTTTTTGAAAACAGAGTTTATATTTTCCTGTATGGCTTTATCATGCAACCCGTCAATTTGCGGGTACTGCAAGGTTATTTTAATTTCCTCGTTCTCTGAAGCCTCTTTTACTGTTTTAATGGTAATTTTATTTTCCGCTACGCTTTCAAGTTTGACCTTTTTGTTTTGTCTGTCCCACCGAGTTTTAAGTGCAAAGTTTTCGGAGAAAAAGTTCGCCCCCATGTAGGTAGTGTTTCCGGCGGTTGTGTCGTTATTGGCCACATTGTCTAAATAATCTCCGCTCATATAATAAGTATGGTCATTTGCGGTTATTGTATAGTTTTTCAAATCAATCATAATATTTTCCCCGGTTTTGGAGACGGATATGGGATTATCCTTTCCCGACCATTGTACTTTATATCCGAGTGCTTCACTGACAGCCCGCAACGGCAGATAAATATTTCCTCCGTCAATATAGGCGGCAGCTTTAATTTTAGTACCATCCAGCTCAATTGCAGGCTGATCGCTAATTGCTGCAAAGCTATATGCTTGTACAGACAGAAACAATATAAAAATAACTCCCATAACCAAAACCTTTTTAGTCATGATATTGATACTCCTTTAACAAGTGCAAATCTCAATTATATTTGACGATGTAATGCTGTTAATTGTTCCAAATTAGTGAATGCTAATAAATATTGATGATGAAAATGTGTTTTAAGACGGGATACAAAATCCCTCACTCATGCTATCCATTTCATTAACTGTAAACTTGGGAACTTGACGATATGTAATTTCGTCTATTAAATAAATAAACTGGTTTTGTAGAACCCACAATGAAAAAATTTCAGGCAATACTACTTTTCCGCAAAAGAAACAGGCTTATAGGCTAATTACCCGGTGCAGTCGCTATAGTAGTATTGTTATTGTAAATGAATTTAAATTTAGTTTTTCCATGCGTACGGTCAAATATCTCCTAAAAATATAAAAAATATTTTAACTGGTTGAAAGAAACCAGTCTTTTGCTGTGTCTAAAGTATTAGGGGGAATATTTTCAGGGGGCGGTGATTGATTAGTCTTATATTATCATAGCAATATTCAATGCTAGTTGTAACTTGTTATAAAGGGAGAGATCAAATGTTACCATCATTAAAACAAAAGTTAGCAAAAATGTCGTGGAAGAAGCTTTTGGCCGGGGCGCTAGTCCTTGGCCTTGTCGTGTCTGCTGTTGCCTTCATCATCATTAAAAACAAAAAACCCGCAGGAATACCTGTAAAAACAGCCCGGGCGGAGATAAAACCCGTTCAGGACAATGTTTTCGCCACCGGGCGGGTGAGGCTGGTGGAAAAACAGGAGTTTTACAGCTACGAAGAAACAACGGTGAAGAAAATAAATGTCAATCCGGGTGAAACAGTACATAAGGGCCAGGTGCTCGGGCTCTTAGACATCGATGATCTAGGGGACAAGCTTAGCAACGCCAAAGCCAACTACGCGGTGCAGCAGTCCAACCTGGAAAACGCGCTTAATCCCCGGCCGGAGGAGATTGCTCAGCTCAGGGCCGACTATAAAAAAGCCGGGGCCGACTACCAAAACGCCCAAAAGAAATACCAGAGAACTAAACAGCTGTATGATCAGAATGCTATAAGCGCCCAGGAACTGGAGGCAGCGGAGCTTGAGCTGATAGCAAAGGAAACGGAATACAAAAATGCTGACGCCAGGCTGAAAATCAAGGAGTCCGGTCCCACGGGCCCGGAGTTGGCCTCCCTTGAAGCGCAGGTGGAGCAGGCCCGCATCCAGATGGAACTGGCCCAGCAGGAGCTTGATAGAACCACCCTCACGGCGGAAATGGACGGCGTTGTCATCGCCGTGGAAGTGGCCGAGGGGGATCACGTCAATCCCGGCACCAGGCTTATTACCATCGGAAATACGGACAAAGTGGAAGTAACCGCCGGGGTCAGCGAGGCGGACAGCGGCAGGTTGAAGACCGGGCAGCAAGTTATAGTTACTGCCGCAGCGCTGCCGGACCGTGAGTATGCCGGGGTACTGCACAGTGTTTCCCCCGGCGCCCTGGTTCAAACCGGGAATCAGGGCAGCCAGATCGAAGTGCCGGTGATTGTCAGGATAACCGGTGACTCCGAGGGCCTTCGTACGGGCTATACCGTTGATTTGACCATTACCACGGTGGATATAGAAAAGGCCCTGGTGGTACCATATGAAACTGTGGTGGAAAAAGACGGTAAAAGTAAAGTTTATGTAGTGGAAAACGGTACTGCCAGGGAGAAAACAGTGGAAACCGGCCTGAATGTTGAACTATACACGGAAATTAAATCCGGGCTTAAGGAAGGCGACACCGTGGTTGTGAGTCCGGGTGACTTTCTAATGGATGGCGCCAAAGTTTCAGCATTAAATAATGTGCCTGCAGCCGGAGGAACTACATGATGATTCAAGTGTCCGATTTAACTAAAATATACAGCACCGGGGCGCAACCGGTGGCGGCGTTAAAAGACGTGAACCTCGAAGTCAAGGGCGGCGAGTTTGTATCCATAATGGGGCCGTCCGGTTCCGGCAAGTCAACTTTGATGAACCTCCTGGGCTGTCTGGATACTCCCACCTCCGGCTCATATAAACTGGACGGCATTGAAATAAGCACTCTTGATGATACCGGCATGGCCAGGGTGCGCAACCGGAAAATAGGCTTTGTTTTTCAAAACTTTAACCTGCTGCCCCGGATGACCGCCCTGCGCAATGTGGAACTGCCCATGTTGTATGCCGGGATAGATGCCCGGGAAAGAGTGAAGAGAGCCACCTCTGCCCTTCAGCGGGTGGGGCTGGCCGACCGACTCAACCACCGTCCCAACCAGATATCCGGAGGCCAGGTGCAAAGGGTGGCCATAGCCCGGGCTTTGGTCAACCAACCGGCGGTACTGCTGGCCGATGAGCCTACGGGCAACCTGGATACTCGCTCCGGGGAAGAAATCATGGCAATTTTTCAGGATTTAAACCGGGGCGGAGCCACCATAGTGCTGGTCACCCACGAGCGGGATATTGCCCTGCACACCTCAAGGATTATCCACTTCAGGGACGGCAGGCTGGTGGCCGACGAAAAGGTGGAAACCCCTCTGGATGCTGTAGAACAGTTAAGAAATCTGGGGCCGGGGGAAGAAAACGAAAGCCGGGCCGGGGAAAAGTCCGCCTCTAGCGTATTTCTGTCTCCTGAGACAATCCCTCATGCACAAACGGTATCCGACTCTGATACCGGGAGGGGGGAAACTCAGTGAACCTGTTGGAGAGTATTCGGGTGGCCCTGGAGGGTATCAGGTCCAATAAGCTGCGCTCTTTTTTAACCACCCTGGGCATAATCATCGGTATTGCCGCAGTGATTGCGGTAGTAGCCATCGGCCAGGGAGGTCGGGCCATGCTGATGGCGGAGATGGAAAAGATGGGTACCAACATCTTTGTCATCCATGTGGACTGGCGCAGTGGAGAGCAGCCCACCGGCAGGATGTTTGAACTTAGTGACGTACAGGTGCTCAAAGACAAGGTGCCGGGAATAACACATCTTTCCGCCAACAGCACCACCATGGAGGATGTCAGAGGCTCCAAGGACAAAAAATATGCGCAAGTCTGGGGAGTATCTTCGGACTATGAGCACATCAGAAATTTGAATATAAAAAGAGGACATTTCTTCAGCCAGGGAGATGATTCTCTGGGCCGGAGGGTTGCCGTGCTGGACGAGGCGCTGGCCGATAAAATTTTTGGCCGCTCTGAGCCCGTGGGGAATAAAGTGAGTATAGGCAGCACACCATTTTTAGTGGTGGGCGTGGTAGCCAGGGGCGACTCCATGATGGGCTTTTCGGAAGAGGCCAGAGTATTTATTCCCAGCCGGTCCTGGCACAACATGTTCGGCATATATGTAAACAACCTGGAAGGCAGCGCTGTATCCAGGGAAAAGGTGCAGGAAACCATGGATCAGGCTGTAAAGGTGCTGGAACGGCGGCATCGCAGTTCCGCCCAATACGTCGGTTACAACATGGAGCAAGAGATGCAGTCGGCCAACCAAATAACCGGCATCATGACCTTGATTATCGGTGCCATTGCCGGGATATCACTTTTGGTGGGCGGCATCGGGGTGATGAACATCATGCTGGTTTCCGTCACTGAGCGCACCAGGGAAATCGGTATCCGCATGGCCCTGGGGGCCAGGCGCAGGGATATATTGACCCAGTTTCTCATTGAATCGGTGGTGCTTTGCTTGCTTGGGGGCATAATCGGTATGATGCTTGGTGTAGGAGGAGCCTTTCTGATCGCCAAGTTGGCCAAGTGGCCGCCCCTGGTGTCCTGGTGGACAATGTTGATTGCATTTGCCTTCTCCGCCACTATTGGAATAATTTTCGGCATGCTCCCCGCCAACAAGGCGGCCAAGATGAACCCCATCGAAGCACTGCGGAGAGATTAAACAAAAGATTAAATTTTACGATAAAAACAGGCGTTTGTTTCGAGAGCAGCCCCATATATGGGCCTGCGATTATTACTTACAAGCTCATTGAAAACCTGTCTAAAAAGTGGCTGGGTGACGCGACCGAATTGAGCACAATTAGTAAATCCCCGCCGGGAAATGTAACAATGGAAATGGGGTTGGCGTACCCGGGGGTTCGTTGAGATTCTGGAGTAGGTGTTAATACCAGTAAAGGCTTGCGATGGAAATGGGCGGACTGATGACTCGTGGCACTGTCATAAAAGCTAAGCCAATAATACAACAGGCGCTTATAGCGCCTGTCTTTACAAATCATATATTTTAAGTACCAATTAGTTTATCAATCAACTAAATTTACTATAATCCTTTATTTCTGCTTAGCTGCTTTTATCAATGATTTCAACTGATTGACTGCCTTCTTCCGCAGCCGTTGTTCCCGGTATGCCTTTTTTAAACAAATCCATCAGGTCGTAACCGGTGAGGCCCTTCACTGTTTCAGGCAGAGTGGCCATAATGTCGGTAATGTAGCCGGAAACTTTGGCGGCACCTTGACCCTGGCCGTTTCCGGAATCTACGATGACAATTTTCTCAACTCTGGAAAGGGGTTCGGCAATGCTTTTAGCAATCTCGGGCAGTTTATCAATAATCATTTGGGCCATAGCCGCATCGTTAAATTGCTTGAACGCTTCCGCTCTTTTCAGTAAAATTTCGGCTTCGGCTTCACCTTTTTTACGGATCACTTCCACTTCAGCGTCGCCTTCCATCCTTTTGGCCTGGGCATTGGCTTCACCAAGCAGTTTGATACCTTCAGCCCGGGCCTGGGCATCCTGGATATCCTTAAATTTTATAGCTTCCGCCTGCTTTTCCTGGCTGTACTTTTCGGCATCGGCCTGTAATTTAATAGTCGCTTGAAGTTCCCTTTCCCTGCGCAGCGCTTCTTGTTCCGCAATTTCAATTTCTTTTTTCTTCCTGACGATCTCAATCTGCATTTTTTCCTGTTCAACATTTTGCTTGACCTTATTGGCCTCTATATCATAAGCCAGGTCGGCACTGGCCTTTTTCGTCTCCTGTTCTTGCCTGTATTGAGTAACTTTTAGTTCTTTTTCCTTGGTCGCCTCGGCAATTTGGGTTTCGGCCAGCAGCTGCGCCTCTTCACCAAGCCGGTTGGCTTCTGCAGTGCGGATATTGGTTTCTTTTAAGGATTCCGCCTCGGCAATGTTGGCATCGCGTTTAACTTCAGCAATTCGTTTCTTACCCAGAGCCTCCAAATAGCCGTTATCGTCGGAAATGTCCCTGATGGTAAACGCTTTGATCTCCAGGCCCATTTCCGCCAGGTCTACTGCGGCCACTTCCTGTACTTGAGAGGCAAATTTCTCTCTGTCCTTATAGATTTCTTCCACGGTAAGTTTGGATATAATTTCCCGCAGTTTGCCTTCCAGGACATCCTTGGCGGTATCTTTAATTACGTTGATAGTTTCGTTCTCTTTACCTGTGTTAAACTGCTCCAGAGCCGAAAGAATAGACTCTTTATCAGATTTAACTTTAATAACCGCCACACCATCGGCTTTAATATCAACACCCTGTTCTGTTAACGCGCCCCTGGTCTCTACGCTTATTTTCATATTTTCCAGCGAAATTTTATCCGCCCGTTCCAGCAGTGGAATGACAAAACCGCCGCCACCGGAGATAACCCGTCTTTTCAAACCTGTAACCACAAGTGCTTTATCCTGCGGAGCTTTTTTCCACATCGTGGCCACGCTGATTGATAAAAGAACCAGTACCGCAACAATGCCAACAGCAATCCAGAACATACGTAAGCCTCCTCTACATTTTGGTTACCATAAAAATATTTTTGTTAATATCCACAATGGCTACTTTGGACCCCTTTAATATTTCCTCGTTGTCTACGGATTTGGCCGGGGCGGAATATGTATTGTTATTGACGATATAAGTGATACGGCCAAAACCGCCACCCTTAATATCCAGCTGTACTTTTGCCGGAAAACCGATCAGCTCTTTTTGAGACACAGCACTGGTGCTTTGAGCTTTATACAATGGAACAATCAGAAATCTGTACATTAAAAATGAGGTTGACAAAGCCGAGACTAAGGCCATTGCCAGGGTAATCAGCGCGCCAAGTTCCAGATAATGCAGGCCGATAATGCCCACTCCGCCGAATACGGTAATAAACGCTGCTATTACCACCGGCTTGAACGGCGATATTATGGTTTCGCCTTTACCGCTGCCGGTTGTATTTGTATCCGAGTCCGTATCAAAATCAGCATCAAACTCCGTCAAATCAAAAAGTTGTCCGAGTATAAACGATACTGCGGTAAAAAGTACACCTACCCAGAAGCACAATTGAAAAGCTTTCAGCAGCATTTTAACCACCCTTTGTCCGTGGATAATTCATCTTTTAGATGTGCCACCTCCCTTATTAGAGCAAAATTTTAATCATTCATTTTTTTTGTATGTCTGCTTTTAAACGTGCCAGCTCTTCTTCAATTTCACCGGCACTGCTGCCCAGTTCGGCAAGTTCCTGGTCCAGGCTTTTGCTTAAACCGCTCAGCTCAAGGCCGGCCGCCGCTTCAGCTTCGTTTTGCAGCACTTTGGCTTCCATGCGATCAAAACCTTTACGGGCAGTGTCACTGCCAAATCCGGACATTGTTTTATTGATTTCCTTTTGCGCTTTGGCTGCCTGGTTTCTGGCTGCAAGCGTAGCTTTTTTAGCCTGCATTTTTTCAAATTCATCTTTCATATCCTGCAGCTGTTTTTTTAGACTATCCGCCACTTCCCGGGCGCGCTCGTATTGTGCCTGGTAATCCGCGGCCTTGCCGGCATGAATTTTTTTGTCTTCCAGAGCTTTTCTGGCCAGGTCTTCGCGGGTTTCTTTAAGAGCTTGCACGGCCTGGGCTGTCCTTTTTTCCATCATCTCCAGGGCGTCTTTGGCAGAGCTTTCTAAACGCTTAACTACAGCGATTTGCTTGGCCACGGCCATCTCGGCGTCAGCAATATCATCCTCCATGTCCCGCAGGTACTGTTCCAGCATTTTTACCGGGTCTTCCGCCTTATCGAGCAAACTGTTCAGATTGGCCCTGATGTTGTCACCGATTCTTTTAAACAACCCCACAATACCGCCTCCTTAATTTATTTTATATTTCATATGGTGTTTATTATTAAAAGCTTGCATATATGATTAAATGCCATCAATCGGAATAACCGTTGGCTAATTGATTGTAGACCTGTCGATACCTTTGCCTGGCCCGGGAAAGAGCTACCCGGGTTGTAGATGGGGATTTGTTCAATACTGCGCCGATTTCTTCGAAGGACAGCCCTTCAAATATCCGGAGCACAATTACTGTCCGGTACCCTGCGGGCAGCTGTTGCAGAGCCAGCGAGATCAACTGATGGTTTTCAGCCTTTTCCAGGCTGCGTACCGGGTCACCGAACCTTCCCATGTCCGGGATATCCTGATCCAGGGGCAGGCAGCGGCTCCGGAAGTGGCTGCGCAAATTAACGGTATATACATGAAAGGCGATACGAAACAGCCAGGTGGAAAGGGTAGATTCACCACGATATCTTTTTAGGGAAACCAAGACTCGATAGAACGTTTCCTGAGTCAACTCTTCCGCCAGGTTGTAATCTCCGCCCATACGGTAAAAGTAACGGAATACCGGACCGCTATAGTGGTGGTATATTTTTTCCATGGCTGACGCAGTCATATTAAACCACGCTCCTTTATTCAGTATCCGAAAGACGACAAATGTTACATCTTAGAGTTCGCAAAATATACTTTTTTTCGGCCTTATATGCTTTTATATTTAGCAACCCCCTCCTTTGCTTTTTAGCATTTGCCGGCTTATGCATTATTCTTGGTATCCAGGCTGGAAAACCGGGACCCCTTGGCGGGCCGACCTTCATGACTAAATCAAGCTGTTCTTATAATGTGCCAAGATGTGTTATGAAAAACGGGTTTGTAGTATCTATTAAGCTCTAAATGTAGTTTTAAATACTATGTCTTATCTTATATAGATATTATCACATGGTATTATAGTATTCAATAGCCTTTTATGCCAGATATAATGAAGTAATCCATGGTTTTGCAAGCTACGATAGATTTTTATTAAAAATCTATCAAATGCTTAAAATATTTCACAATATTGTTATGTATAACACGCTAAAGAGTTTTAAAATATTGACAAGTAGTATTAAAAGCCATATAATGCAGTTGAGGTGATTGTGGGATGAATCTGGAACTAAATGATAAAATATTGGAGAAGATCGGAGATGAACTGTTCTTAACGGATGAAATTAAACTTTCCGAAATCCCGGATCTTGAATTATATATGGAACAAATACTGGGTTTTCTGGAAAGTAAGCTAAGCCACTTGAAAAGAGGCTCAGATGATAAGGTTTTTACCAAAACCATGATCAATAACTATATAAAAAATGGAATATTGCACCCGCCTAAAAACAAAAAGTATACTAAAGAACACATCATTTTATTGATCTTGATTTATAATTTGAAAAACATCTTATCAATTAACGACATTCGGGCTGTTTTTACGCCCATTTTGAATGATATAAACAGCCGGGATGACGATATTATTCCGCTGGAAGAGATTTATGCAACCTATCTGGAATTGAAAGAGGATGAGTTTGAAGAGTTTTGCAGTACTTTTAATGAAAAATTCAAGCTGATCAAGGAAAAAACCAAATATATATCCGAAGAAAGGAGCCAGGATCAGGCTGAGATATTTTTAACGGTTTTGATGTTGATAGCACAGGCCAATGCAGTAAAACGGTTGGCGGAGAAGATAGTCGATAATTATTTTAATTAACTTTTATTATCCCGGATTTAGGAAGCGAGGACATATGATTAATATTCCCAACTTTCGCATAGTGGAACAACTTTATAATAAAAGGTCGATTGTTTGCCGCGCGGTTTCCGATATTGATAACCAACCGGTTATCCTTAAGGTTTTAAACACCAAACATTCCGTACCTGATGAAATAATGCGTTTCAAACGGGAGTATGAAATTATTTGTCACCTGCGGTCGAAAGGCGTTGTAACAGCGTATGGGTTGGAAGAATACCAAAATTACCTGTTTATGGTCCTGGAAGATACCGGCGGTACATCGTTGGATAAAATACTGCCTTTCGAGACAATTGATTGGCCTACTTTTATCAACCTCGCCGTTAAAACTACCAGTTTACTTGGCGATATTCACCGGTGCGGTATCGTGCACAAGGATATCAACCCGTCCAATATCACCTGGAACCGGGAAAACGGCCGGGTGCAAATTATTGATTTCGGCCTTTCTTCAGTATTAACCCTGGAAAACTCTGCAACAGGCAACCCCCAAAACCCCGAGGGAACGCTTGCCTATATAGCCCCGGAACAGACAGGCAGAATGAACCGGCCTGTGGATTTCAGGGCCGATCTGTACTCGCTGGGCGTAACTTTTTATGAAATGTTAACGGGCGGGCTGCCTTTTGTTGCCGGTGATGTGCTGGAACTGGTGCATTCCCATATAGCCAAAACGCCCCTGTCACCACATATGGTTAGTTCCAACATACCTGAAGCAATCTCAAATATAATAATGAAACTACTGGCCAAGAATGTGGAAGAGCGATACCAAAGTGCCGTCGGTGTAGAAGAAGATTTGCAAATGTGTCTCGACCAGCTTCAAACATACGGCAAAATAAAGGTTTTTGAACTTGGCAGCCAGGATATTTCCGGCAGATTTCAAATATCACCCAAAATTTATGGTCGGGACAAAGAAATAAACACTCTCCTGGATGGCTTTGAGCGAGTGAGCCGGGGTGCCGTGGAATTGATATTGGTTGCCGGGTATACGGGGATAGGCAAAACTTCATTAATAAATGAAATAGTTGAACCTGTACAAAAGCGTGGTTATTTTGTTGCAGGGAAGTTTGATCAATTTCAACGCAACATTCCTTACGCTTCATTGATTCAAGCCATACGAAAACTTGTTCGGCAAATCCTGGGAGAAAACGAAGAACAAATTGCCTTGTGGAAAGATAAAATTTTAAAAGCTTTCGGACCCAACGGGCAAATTATTATTGATTTAATTCCGGAAATAGAATTGATTACAGGCCCGCAACCTTTCGTCCACAAATTACCCCCCCTTGAATCGCAAAACCGTTTCCAGCTTGTGTTAATCAAGTTTTTACAAGTGTTTGCCGCGCAAGCTCACCCCCTGGTCATCTTTATAGACGATTTGCAATGGTCCGATACCGCCTCTATGCAGCAAATAAATTACATAATTAATAATAATGAAATAAAGTACCTTCTGTTGATTGCCGCTTACCGGGATAACGAGTTGACAGATACTCACCCGTTGCTGGCATTAGTCAGAGAAATGAAAAAATCCAGGGTGCCTGTTCATGAAATCAAGCTGGAGCCGTTAAATCAAAGTTGCATCGAGCAGTTGCTGGTAGAAACCCTTAATTGTACGGAGCAAGCTGCTTATCCCCTGGCAGAGGCATTGTTTCAAAAATCAGCCGGTAACCCCTTTTACACCAAGCAATTGTTGCATGATATCTTTGAAAATGGCTCTCTGTATTTTAACTGGCGGGAACGTAGCTGGAAATGGGATATCAGCGGTCTGCAACAGCTCAAGGCCCGGGATAACGTAATCGAACTGGTAATAAACAGAGTACAAAAACTCCCTGCAAGAACTAGGGAAGTATTAAAGTTTGCCGCCTGTGTCGGTAGAGTTTTTGAATTAAAGATGTTATCTCTGATCATGAGGCAATCAATTGAGCAAATAACCGGCGATATTTTGCCGGCCGTACACATGGGAGTTATACAACCCGTTGCCGCTTCCCCGAAACACAGTAATACCGGTGGTAAGGAAATGAAGTCTTTGGTCTATACTCCGGAATCCTGTGAATTTTTGCATGACCGTGTGTACCAGGCGGTGAGTTCTCTTTGGCCCGGCGAAGAGAAAAACCGGATCCAGCATAGGATAGGAAGAATAATGCTGCAGCAAACGGAACAGGTTTTCCCGGAAAAGAACATTTTCAAAATAGTTGATTACCTTAATGTCGGGCCGGAATTGATTACTGAACAGAGAGAGAGGGTTAAACTGGCCGAATACAATTTAATGGCGGCCAGAAAAGCTAAAATCTCAACCGCATTTGAAGCGGCTCTGCACTATTTGGAGGCGGGTGAAAAATTTTTACCGTCAGACGCCTGGAACGGGCAGTACCGCCTGACCTTTGAGCTGCATCTGGAACTCTGCCAGTGTCTTTACCAGTGCGGAAAAGCGGCTGAGGGGGACTGTTTGTTTGAAAAGTTACTGGCCAGGGCCAAATCCAAGCCGGACAGATCCGATGTGTTGGCCATGAAAGCCCTTATTGCCGCCAATGCTTTAAAATACGCGGATATATTTAAATTCGGTCTCATGGGTCTTAAGGAACTGGGATTTAAATTACCCCAACACCCCGATAAATTTAGTGTTTTAAAAGAAGTTCTATGGCTCAAGGGGCGTCTGCCTGCTCAAAAGATTAAAAACTTGCTTGCATTACCGGTAATGAATGATCTGCGTGTTATCAAAATAATGGACCAGCTTAACAACCTGGTTCCGGCCGCCAGTTTAAGCAACCCCCAATTGTTTATACTCATGCTGTTGAAAATGTCCGGCCTTTCTCTTAAATATGGTAATACGGATCATTCCGCCCTGGCTTACGCCGGGTACGGTATCATTGCCGGCGGGATATTGCAGGACTTTAAGGCTGTACGGGAACTGCAATCAGTATCAATGAAACTGGCCGACAGGGATAACAATTACCCGGTTAAGTGCAGGGTTTATTATACGGTGGCCGTATACCTCAACCATTGGGGAGAACATTTGCATAAAAGCATTGATTACTTAACCCGGGCAAAGCAATATGCTCTGGATGCCGGTGAATTTTACATGGTCGCGGGTATAACGGGACGCATGGTGCAAAATAAAATTGTATTAGGGGAGCATCTGGAAGGGATTTATGAGGAAAGCATTTCATATCTGGAATTTACCGACAGGTTCAAGCTTGAAAATACGTCAAGGTTTTTTCTCTTGGCCCAGAGGTTTGTAAAGTATCTCAGGGGTGAATCTCCCCAACCTTTTCTTTCCGGTGAAAAAGATACTTTGACCCGGGAAATAATCGAACAACGAAACGGTATGGCTGTTATGGCTTATTATTTGTTTAAAATGCAATCCTTCTATTTTGAAGGTGAGTATATAAAAGCTTTAGAGGTGCTGCGGGAGATTGATTTAGACATTACCAATTCAGTTCGGGGTATGCCTCTGGCCACAGAGTATGTATTATGGCAATCATTGATTATAACTGCCTCTTACGGGCAATTAAATAAGAAGCAAAAAAAGAATTACTTGAAAATAATCAAAAAAAACCAGCGGCAGTTGAAAAAATGGGCCGCTTCCTGCCCGCAGAATTATTTGCACAAGTATTACCTGGTGGCGGCTGAAACGGTACGGATAACCGGTAAAGAAACTGCTGCCGCAATAGAACTCTACGACCAAGCCATTGCGTCCGCGGGAGAAAACGAATATATACAAAACGCAGCCCTGGGCAATGAACTGGCGGCCAGGTTCTGGCTGGCGGCGGGCAAAGCGAACATTGCCGGGCCTTATATGCAAAAGGCATGTGTGGAATACCGTACCTGGGGTGCTGAACGGATAGCGGACAACCTGGAGCAAATGTTGCCTCAATTGTTCTCGGCAACCGCCGGACTTACCGGAACAGGAGCAAGTCAACTGGACCTGGCTTCAATAGTAAAGGTCTCACAGGTGCTTTCCGGAGAAATTGTTCTGGACCGGCTGCTGCAAAAAATGATGAAAATAATCTTGGAGAACGTCGGAGCGCAAAAAGGCTATTTTATCATGGAGAG
>JGI2924J29684_1077266_pt1 | contig 15242 bp, 13 predicted proteins | sample BenlonsequencITS_FD_29684 | JGI IMG/M metagenome (IMG submission 29684)
AAGCCACTACATAGATCTTTGTTGAGTACTTAAACCTCAAATATGCTCCTCGACCATATCATGTAAATGAACTTCAGATTCTAATAAATCAAAATGTATATTTCGCATTTTGTATGATTTCATTCTTTAACAAAGCCACCTTCAAAAGCATAATCAGCGTCCATCTACAGTTTCAAAATGGATTTGCTGCCCAATGACATACAATTGCTCCAGAAGTGAAGAATTTGCTATAAAAGTAAAGTTCTCCACCATTGCAAACGTCTTTCCTCAAACAACACTTAGCAAGTCATTTTGCGAATACATCAACCAACCCAATTTAAACTCAATTCAAAATTGGCGTTGAAAATAATGACAACAAAAATTTGAAACTTGTAGCTTCTATCCCTGCGCAACTTTCAGATTTCACAAACCAATAATTGATGAATTGTGCCCTTATAACTGCGAAAGATTGTCCATAATTATGAGTATTCCCTCCACAAAGCCAATAAAAATCATTGTTCCATGCGGCTCTCTAGGTGCTGGTGTTCGCGAAGAAGAGATAGAATATGGACTAGCTAGAGGTGCACAAGCAATCGCTTCAGATGCTGGCTCGACTGACAGTGGTGCTGCTTATCTTGCTACAGGCAAATCAAAAAATAGCCGCGGAGCGGTAAAAAGAGATCTTACCATCTTGATGCGAGCGCATGCCAGAGCAGGAATTCCAGTCATTATTGGAACCTCAGGACAAGCAGGAGGAGATCTAAATGTCGATTGGACTCGAGACATTTTGCTTGAAATCGTAGAAGAACTAAAAATTTCTCCTAAAATCGCGCTCTTATATAGTGAACAATCTAAATTTGATATCAAAGCCTACAATTCTGACGGACGCATCAAGCCCCTCTCTCCTCTCGGGGAATTACAAAATAAAACAATTGATTCATGTGACCACATCGTCGCTCTGATGGGAGTTGAACCCTATATTGCTGCGCTGGAAGCAGGTGCTGATGTCATATTGGGAGGCCGTTCAACTGATCCTGCCGTCCTTGCAAGTTTCCCTATTTGGAAAGGTGCAGGATGGGCACCCTCATGGCATGCAGGAAAAATTGGCGAATGTGGTGCACAATGCACTGAAAAAAGAGATGCTGCTGGCGTTCTACTAACAATAGATCACGACAGCTTTGAAGTTGAACCACTTTCAGTCGATAATTATTGCACACCTCAAAGTGTTGCCGCTCACATGTTATATGAAAATACAAACCCTTTTTTACTAACTGAGCCTGGCGGGGAACTTGATGTCAGTGATGCCAAATATGAAAAGATTCCTGACGGAAATGGTGTAAAAGTAACAGGAGCAAATTGGCACAAACGCCCCTATACAATGAAGCTTGAAGGGGCCGGAGGCGGAATGTTTCAAACAATAATGTTTGTGGGTATTCAGGATCCGGATGTTCTAATTGATGTTTCTGGGTTCCATGAAAGATTTGAAGAAGCACTTAATGCCAGAGCAAAACAATCTATTCCCAAGGAAGAGATCGATAATTTTCATATTTCCGTTCGAATGTATGGTTGGAATGCAATCGACGGTGCCCCTGTTCCGAAAGGTACTCCCCCACCCCGGGAAATAGGTGCTATGTTCGTCTCCACAGCGAGGACACAAGAGTTAGCCAACTCTATTGCACATGCCTGTAACCCATATTTTTTCCATTTTCCTGCTGATATGAATAAAGAATTGCCCAGCTATGGTTTTGCATTTTCTCCAGCTGATATCCCTCGCGGTCAAATTTTTGAATTTAAGCTCAATCACGTTATTGAAGTAGAAGACCCATTACAACTTGTGAGAACAATTTGGACTAAAGAACTTATTTCAGCAAACACGATATAAAAATACAGGAACAATAGTATGACCCTTTTACGCGACGTTTGCGAACACATCCGATCAAAGCAAGCTGGCCCATTTTGGGTAACAATCGACATATGGTTTAACAGTCGTGAAAACTTTGAGCGCTTTAAAGACAGTTTGGGAATTGCCCCAGATGTGTTCGAAAAACTCTATAATACAGATAGAGAATCAGTAAAAAAAATTGAGGTCGCAGATTTCAATCTTGTTAAAATTTCATACCCTCGTGCAACCCCACAAGGCGGAATGATAGAAAGAGATTTGCATTCTGGACAACAATGTATGCGCCTCTTGAATCAAAAACTCGACTAACGAAATTTTCCTCAACTCGACAATGCACTGCAATGTTTGCTTTTATCAGCAACCAGCAGTGCATTTTTTCTAATACTAGGAAACTTTAAATTTCACGAAACATCAATCGGAATGAACCAGAAGCATTCGCAACTTCTGAATCAAAATCAGCGGATGAAAGTTGAACCGAGATCTGTTGATCAGTCCAGTCCATATAAAACACATTCGCGTTGGCAGTTAAGCGACCATCCAGCCATTCACTTCTAAATGCAAGCTCATAATTCATCGCGAATTCTTGATCAAACGAGAAAGATCTAGCACGCACTAGGTTTGCCCCCTCCAGAACGATAAGCACGTTGCACGATGAAACTCGTCGAAATGTCCGAGTTCCAGTTCCATGTGACACCAGCTTTAGGCAAGAACGCTTCAAACTCTTGAGATGCGAAAGGCGGGTTACCAGAAGCTGCGTCTACCAAACTGAACAGATAGGCGGTTAATTGAGACACCACAAACCCCAGAGTTGGGTCGACGGTTGAATAAAAAGCGGCATCTGGAAGGTTTTCAGCACTTTCAACAGTAATGGTACTCGCAAAATCATTTGATATCTTTTCAACATTATAACGGACACCAAAGTGAACGGTTAGCTGATCTGACACACCATGGCGACCATCAGCAAAAAGTGCGGAACTCGTCGCAGCACGAGGGTCAGTCGTATCCGTTCCCAGCAAAATAGGGTCTGCAGGCCCGTATATTGAAAATACAGTGTCTGCGAAAGCAGCTGGCAACCCAAAACTACCATACTCGGTTGGCGCTGTTAAAAGGTGAAAAAACCATTGACGTTGATCGATACGTCACATTGGATGAATGATATCGAAATTTGTGTATAAAAAATGTAACGAGTTTATATCCGAAATCCCCAGTCTGCAGCCCGCTGACCCTCACCCCATCATCATTCAGCCCAAAAGATCCGCCCCGTGCGGGATAAACACAGGGCGGATACTCTCAATTATAAAGCTTTAGAAGTTAACCCAAAGCTTCAAGTTGAATCGACGTGGTTGCCCAGGAAACAATGATAGGAAATTTGCAGTGATAGTTTCCTGCTCGGTTAGGTTTGTACCGCGTAATTCCATACCCCACTCCCCTGTTTCATGGACATAACCGATCGAGAGATCGACATAATCCTCTGTTGGAGCACGGGAGGTGTTCAATGTGGAGACGTAATATGGCTCATTGTGGCGATACGCCAATGTAGACCGAACATTACCACCCAAGGCCGGAACAGCTTGATCGTATGTTATTCCACCAGCAAGCTGGAAGTCAGGCGTACGAACAGGCTCGGTATCTAAGGTTACCTGTGAACTATCTGGCACACCCGGTGTTGTAAGAACAGAACTGTACTTCGCATCCATAATTGCGCCATTTAAGAAACCTGAAAAGTTATCGTTGAAGACATATGCTGTCTCAAATTCAAGTCCTTGCGCTTCAAGTGTTCCAGCATTACGCGCCAAGCTAACAATTGCACTCTCTCCAGGAAGAATCACACCAGATGTAATTTGAAGATCTTCTGTTTCAATAGAATATAAGTTTGCATTCACACGAAGTCGGCTATCAAAAAATTCACCCTTCGTACCTAGCTCATATGACCAAGTGATTTCTGGATCAAATGGCAACACACGGTTAGGAGATGGTGCATTTCCATTCCAACCACCTGATTTGAATCCATTCGTCGCAGAAGCATAGAACATAAGATCTTCTGTCGCTGTATAAGTCAACGCGATACGAGGAGTTACACGATTCTCTTCAAGTTCTAAAGGAATTCCCTCAGCAACTAGATCCGCACTTGTGAACCCCATACCATCAAACCGCGCTGAACCATGGAAATCGAGGTTCTTGCGTTCATATGTATAACGAGCTCCCAATGTAAGAGTAAGCTGATCCACAATGTCATAGTCACCTTGCAAATACACCGCCGATGTCTCCACATCGTGTGTAAATGTATTGGAGGACAGAGTCACATATCCTGTAGGATCTACGCTAGCGTTAGCAGAAAACCCGTTGGTATCATAATCTGTGGACTCATTTAGATAGTAGAAACCTGCAACATAGCGAAAGCGTCCACCAAACAGAGAATCATCCCATTTAATTTCAAGTGATTCTTGTTCGTTTTGTGTATCGTCCGCAAGAATATAGCCTGCGTATGGATTCATAGAACTTCCGCTGTAATTATTGATGTAAGCGGAATCAAAAGAACGACGCCCAAAGATTATATCGAGCGAACCTGTATCGGTTGCAGCGTATGAAACTTTACCACTCAAACCGATTGTTTCAGTCAACGCACAGTTGCCGGCCTCTTCGATTAGAAGGATATCCACAACATCCCCATCACAATCAGTTTGCGGTAAACCATTGTAAGTATCGTAAAAAACTGGAGTTGTCGTAGTTTGATACGTGGATGATGCTTCAGGCAAACCTACAACACCAAGATATGTTCCGGTATCAGAAAAATATTCCACCGCTAGATCGACAGTCAATTTGTCTGTAGGCAAAAGACGTACATCACCGCGCAAACCGAAATTCTCTGCACCATTTAACGTATCTCCGGTGGCTTTGTTGTCTAAAAAACCATCGTCAGTTAAGTAATATCCAGAAACTTTAGTTAGGACTGTGTCCGAGACCGGTGCATCTATTGTACCTTTCACCAAATAACGATCATATGAGCCTGCGGAAACTTCAAAATTTCCTCCAAACTCTTCGCCTGGTTTAGCCATTATTACGTTAACAGCACCACCTGTTGTATTACGACCAAACAATGTTCCTTGAGGTCCACGCAAAACCTCCACACGCTCTGTATCTAGAAACGCATAATTATTTGCATTCTGACGAGCGATATAAATATCATCAACATAAGATCCCACTGGTGGATCGAACGTTGCAACTGATTGTGTATTACCCAAGCCTCGAATCCAATATGAATTAGCAGATGCAAGGCCAGCATTGTGAGATGCAATCATGGATGGAACATATTGTGCCAACTCCATAGTGTCATTCAAGTTTAAATCCGCAATCAACGTTTCATCAAACGCTGTTACTGGAATAGGCACATCTTGAATACTCTCAGTTCTACGTTGTGATGTCACAACAATAGTACCTAGTCGAGCTTTCCCGTCCTCGACAACTTCCGTTTCGTCCACGTCTTGCGCTGACGCAACCCCGCCCGCAGCTAGTATTGTAATACTAGCAACAGTGCTCATAGCTATATTTTTGACGCTCAGTTTCATTCCCGCTACCTTCTTTGCTTAATTGCTCTTAGGCAAGCAAATCTCCCGCCCACCGACTTTAAATATTGATATAACATTATAACAATTTAAATGTCATAGAAATATAACAAATGACCAATATGAATCTGTCAAGTCGTTGTTGCATATATTTTGCTAAGAAACTTATGCTGACTAATTTTGCACCACTCCAATTTTCTAGAGTTAAACCTTCACACTATTTCATCAGCATGAGCAGCTTTTAATTTTGGATATTTACCAAGAAGCAAAAGCAAAGCACCACCTGAAACGACGGCCATTGCGCCTCCAACAAGTGAGAATGAGTAAGTTCCAATTGTATCGTAGAAATGACCATATACGACCGGTCCCAACCCGCCACCGAGCGCTATAATTGCGTAAAAGCTACCATAAATCAGACCATACTGACGCTGACCAAAATACCTATTAATTAAATAGGCAAGTAGATCAAACTCGAAACCAGCGCCAAAACCTATTCCAGCCACAGCTAACGTTGCCATCATTGGGCTGACCTCAGAAAGAGACAGCACCCAACAACTTGCCGCAGGAATAAGTAGAATTAAAAAAGCACAGAGCGGAGCCCACACTCTATCAAGCATCCACCCCCCCATTAGCCGCCCAGCAATAACCGCTAAACCAAAACTTGCAGTTATCGCCCCTATCTGAGTCAACGCAAACCCATGAGTTCGCAGTATATTTTCTAAATTTGGGGTTGGTGCCGTGAGTGAGAATGCAATGAGTAGAAACGCACCTGCAAGCAACCAGAAATTCCGCTGCATTAACGCCTGCTTTAAAGTATATCCTTCGATATTTTCACGCTTCCCATTTTTGCCAAAATCCACCGACTGTATCTCATCTGGTTTCTTAAAGGACCTACGTTCTTTTAAAAAAAGAAGCACAACCGGCACACCAATCACTATCGGCAACAATCCAATTACAATAAATGCTGCCCGCCAACCAAAGCCTTCAATTAACCAAGCAGCAAATGGCTTAATAAGAAAACCTGTAATCCCTGTGCCAGCACTCGCTAGCCCAAGAGCTAACCCTTTGTGCTTATCAAACCAGCCATTCACAACATATGTCCAAGTCGCTGAGAGCGTACCCGCCCCTAGCACCGCCATCACAGCCCATTGAATATAGAAGATAGTCAAAGAACCCTTGTTTAGCGAAAGGCTCATAAAGCACAGACCGAAGCACAATAATGAAACTGAAGCCACCTTACGAGCGCCAAACAAATCGACAGCATATCCAGCAAATGGACTAACAATCATCACAACAATTGATTGAACAGCAATACTGCCCATCAATGAGGAAAAACTCCAACCGAATTCAGATGAGAGCTCCGGAGCAAACATACCGATCGTGTAAAAAGGAATAGGACTAAGCCCGACCGAAACGCCGATCATTGCAGCAACTACAACGAGCCATGCTCGCATTTGATTTGAACCATCCGCAGAGGTTTGGGAAACTTTTTCAAAAATAATATCACCGTTGAGACTAGACGTACGACCTCATTTATCGCACCAATAGTTATATTCTTATACCATTTGGTCATCATGCAAAGCTTTTTTTGTTGACTTTATGAAATAGAGAGCACGCAAACATGAATGATCAATCCCCTAACACAAACGCACAAACGCTAGGCATTCAGCGTGCCTACGTCCGTTCAGGGACACAAAATGTGCATTACCGAACAACGGGATCAGGGCCAGCCGTCGTGATGCTGCACGATTCACCAAGGTCATCTCGACTACATACGCAAACTATGCGCGCATTAGCTAATCACTTCACTGTCTTCGCATTAGATACACCCGGGTATGGTAATTCTGATCCACTACCCAAAAAGCAGCTTGCAATCTCAGACTTCGCGATAGCTCTTCATGATACCATACAGTCTTTGGGACTAGATGGTGCTCCAATTTACGCCACACACACTAGCGCAAAAATTGCTCTAGAATATGCTGCCAATCTAGCAAGCCATACTCATTTAATACTAGATGGCCTGTCGATTCCTAAAAGCCCAACGTCATCCGCATTTATAGACGCTTATATGCGCCCCTTTCAAAAGGATGACGCTGGTGGTTTTATTGCAAATGAATGGACGCATATTCGTGATATGCTTCGCTGGTTCCCCTGGTTTTCACCCTCCACACAAAACCGAATGCAGCTGGAAGTTAACGCAAACTGGATACAAGAATATACAATAGACCTATTTTCCGCAGGGCCACACTATTCCGACGCTTACGCTGCAGCGATGCGATACAACCCACTAGAAGCGCTAAGAAAAATTGAATCCCCAACAACGATAGGCGCACGCATCGATGATGTACTATTTGAAAGTTTGCAGCGCATTCCGAGAGAAGAAAACACCAACCTCGAAGTTGCCAAATTACCTGCTGATACTTCAGGCTGGTTAGATTGGATAATCAGCGAATTAAAAAAAGGCACCGTTACACAAAAAAAACAGCCAAGCAGCGTAAAAAAGACAGTCGGCAAAAGTGTCTATATCAACTCAGTAGCCGGTCAAATGCATATACATCAACTTGGAGAACATCCAACTGATACCATTCTTATACTAGACACGCCGACTTTAGTGCTTGGGCAGAGTTGGGCCGAGCAGTTGAAGGAAGACTTCCATATTCTTTTGCCTGAATTACCCGGTTTTGGAGAATCTGACCCTTTTACTTCTCCATCAGCAAACGCTTTCATAGATTCTCTTACTGACACTCTTGATGTGCTTGCAAAGGATAATGTTACAATCTTGGCGACTGGTTTATCTGCTCCACTTGCCATGAAGCTTGCAGAATGTTCTTCAGATAAAGTTTCTTCAATTATAGTCGACGGCGGCATTTCCGTAGCAGCATTTCCTGAGCCAATTCATGCTACAGATTTTACACCTCATTTCGATTTCAACTACTCTGGGTCTCACTTGCATGAGATTTGGCACATGCTTAGAGACAGCCAGACAAATTGGCCTTGGAACAATCGCCAAAATACCAGCATAAGAAAACTTACCCCCCTAATTAAACACGAAAATCTGTATGATAGTTTCTTGGGGATACTCAAACAACCAAAACACTATGCTGATGCGATCGATACTTGTAGAGAATTGGCGCATTCGCTGCCAAAGCTCCCCCATTCCAAGATGCTGTTTTTACATCTCGATAATGATCCAGCCTATATCGAAGTCGAAAAAATTGCGAGCACAATGCACAACGCAATTCTTCGAAAGCGTCCTCCATGCACGAAGGATGCAGCACTTATCGTGACTAATTTCCTTGAAAAATAAAAAATCTATATTGCCCTAAATGGAGCCTAAATTTATGTCCCAATCGGATGATCACATTTCTGAAACCGCCCCTCCTCCAAAGTTAAGGGCTGGTGCCTCGGATATTTCGTGGCCAAACCGCAGATATGCTTGGTATGTGGTTGCACTCCTTACATTAGCTTATGCTCTTGCTATTTTGGACAGGGTTTCAATTGCACTTTTGATTGAACCACTGGAAGCTTCATTACACATAACAGATACTCAATTTGGCTTGTTGCAAGGGTTAGCCTTTAGTTTGTTTTACAGCGTTCTAGGTTTACCTATTGGATTGCTCTGCGACAGAACAAAACGTACTCCCATTCTTACTGCAGCCCTTGCACTTTGGAGCCTCGCTACTATGGGGTGCTCGCTTGCAACAACCTTCGAAGAACTATTCTTCGCCCGTATTCTTGTGGGTGTCGGAGAAGCTGCCCTTGTACCTGCCGCGGCTTCTCTTATCGCAGATCTGTTTCCACCTTCAACCCGTCCTAAAGCATATGGTGTTTTCGTAACAGGGAGCTCTCTTGGTACAGCCGCAGCTTTTCTTTTCAGTGGATTATTTCTTCATCTATCACATGGATTAATCAATGACATACCTCACCTAGCAAGCAATTTTCAAAGCTGGCAACTTGTCTTCATAATGTGTGGTATGCCGGGGGTAGCTCTATCTCTTATCATGCTGCTCACCATGCGCGAACCTAAACGCCAAGGTGTAGAAACGACTAAAACTGAATTTAGTTTTAAGCCAATTTTCAAACTCTTTTCAAAACAACCAGTTGCATTTGCCACTTTAATAGGCGGTACAGTGCTAAACCTTGTTTGTGTATATGCTATTATTGGCTGGCTTCCGGCAATGTTCATAAGAGTTCACAATTGGGAAGCCTCAACCGCTGGCCAAATACTTGGATTGGTCGGATTACCAATCAGCTTATTTGCAGCAGCTAACAGTGGCTGGGTAATTTCATGGTTAAATAGCAAAGGTCGAACAGACGCCCCAATGCTTGCTGCCGCCGCATGCGGGATTTCCATGCTGATTTTCGGTACAGCAACCAGTTTGGCTCCGACAGGCCTACTTGCTATCATCGCATATGCCTTGAACGCATTATTCGTAAATTGGAATATCTCTGCTGTCTATTCCGGCGTCTCTCAAATATCTCCTAATCAGCTTCGTGGACAGGTTATGGCTCTGCATACAATTGCATCAAGCCTAATCGCCATGACAGCAGGAAACTTCTTTGTCGGTTTCCTGACAGATACGTTTTTTACTTCACCTGAAGGTATTTCATACGCCCTTGCAATCGTCTTTTTTACGTGTGGAACTGGCTCCGCTATTCTACTCACATTGGGACGTCATGCTTTCGCAAAAGCTGTAGCTGCAAACGAAGAAAAAGTAACATCCAATGACTAATATCAAAACAGAAACTATCCAGCAAACACACCTTAGCGAAACAATGATGCAAGACTTAATTGCAGTGCTTGGCGAAAACGGATTACTAACAGATGATGCTAGTTGCACACTAAACTCATCTGATTTGCTAAACCAATCTGGACAATGCTCTGCCGTCATAAGACCTGCAAATAAAGAAGAGTTGTCTAATGCCGTCAGCATACTCTCAAAAGCCAATATAGCTATGGCCCCCCGAGGCGGTGGACTGACGTATGTTAATGGTTATACGATGCCTAAAAACGGCTTTGTTTCAGTGGATCTTGCGAGAATGGATCGCATCCTCGAAATAAACGAACGCGACCTCTACATAACCGTTGAACCTGGAGCAACTTGGAGACAAATCTACCTCGCATTAAAGCCGAAAGGATTGCGTTTGCCATTCTTTGGAACTTTTTCAGGACGGGGCGCTACTGTCGGTGGCGGATTATCTAATGGTGCTCTTTTTTTAGGCACCGCACGATATGGCTCAGCAGCAGAGATCGTACTCGGTATGCAAATTGTGACGAGCGATGGCTGCCTACTTCGAACTGGACAACTAGCTGTCAAAAATGCAAAATCGCCTTTCTTCAGAACATTCGGGCCAGATATGACTGGAGTTTTTGTACATGATGCAGGTGCACTCGGAATAAAAGCGCAAGCCACCCTTCGTATGATACGAGAACCAGCCGTAACTGAATATCTTTCCTTTGGGTTTAAAGATAGAGCAGCAGCTGTAGAAGCTTTATCTGAAATTGGACGTAGTGAAGTTGCAGAAGAAGCTTATGTAATGGATCCCGACAAGACCAAAGCAGCTCTTTCAGCCGATACCGACCTTGTTCGTGATGCAAAAATGCTGGCAAAAGTTGTGCAACAAGAGAAGAACATTTTCCGTGGCATAAAAGCAGGTACGAAACTCGCAATATCTGGACGAAACATCGTTGAAGATGGATGTTTTTCCATGCACTTAGTACTGTCAGGTCGCAGTCGCCACGCAGTTGTACAAGATATGGAAATAGCGAGAAAAATCGCAGCGACCCTAAACGGTGAAGAATTGCCAGATTCTGTACCTCGTGCTGGTCGAGCCGACCTGTTTCCACCTTTGGACTCTGTTTTGGGACCAAATGCTGATCGTTGGATAGCGTTAAATGCAAAAATAGCTCACAGCGAAGCGCCAAGCCTCGTTGATGCTGTAGAAGCTTGCATTGATAAGAATATGAACGCCTTCAACCAACACGGTGTTGTTGTGTCAAGATTATTAACAGTGATAAGCAATCACGCTTTTAGTTACGAACCTGTCTTCAATTGGCAAGATTCATGGCTACCAATGCACCATGAAAAACTTAGCCCTGATGCCAAAAAGAAACTGACAGAGCCCAAACCAAACCCCAAAGCTAGAGAATTAGTCATGAATGTTCGTCAAGAAATAATTGATATATTCAGAGACTTTGGAGCTGCATCAAATCAAATTGGACGAACTTACCCCTATGCGGAAGTCCTTCATCCAGAACCCCTCAAATTACTACTCGATATTAAAGGGTCGGTTGATCCCCAAAATATTATGAACCCCGGTGCCTTAGGCATAAAGTAGAGAGTAGAAAATGAGTAGACCCCATATTGAATTTATTCAAACTCAAAATGTCGATTGGCAGTTAACAGTCGATGGAACATCTATTAAACTTCTAAATGCTGCACCGGGTAGTACTGATTCTACGTTATTGGTCAGGTATCCTCCCGGATACAACACTCCCTCTAGTATCAAAGATATGCCAGCTGAAGAGTATTTTGTACTCGAAGGAAGCCTTTTTATAGGGAATAGATTTTGTGAGCTTCATGCGTATGGTTTTCTACCCCAAAATGATCGTTCTCCTGCACGTTCTTCAGAAAAGGGCGCTACAGTCTTAATTTTCCGTCACGCTGAAAATGATCCTAATTGCCTATCAGATATTGCAGATCAGATCGAAATAGACACTCCCAAAATGCAATGGGATGTCTCAACATATGATCCGAAACTAAGCCACCTTCGCTTAGCACGAAAAGTGTTGCGCCTTGGTCCCAATGACAGCTGTCGTACTTTCTTGCTAGCGGGTATGCCCCATGGTGTACCAGATGATACAAAACTTCCAAGTGAGACACACGACCATTGTGAGGAAATGTTTATGATAGATGGCGGGATGTGGACGCCAGAAGGCTTAATGCATCCAGGTGCATACTTTTTCAGGCCTCCTCACATTGTCCACGGACCACATGTATCGGAGTTTGGATTTTTTCAAATTATGCGCTCACCTGGAGCAAATAAAATTGTAACCCATTGGTCAAAGGACAAACGGCCTCTGCCTATAGGAACCCCATACGCTCCCACTTTACCTATTGGTTCTCCAAAAAATTGGGGACGACCATATAGTATGGGCTCCAAATTTTAAAGCCAGAGCATTCATTCTAAAACTTTTTTAAAGGGCCACCGACACGTGGCCCTTTATAATTAATTTCAAAGTATAACTTATGATCTCGTAAGTTCCACAAGTTCATACCATGTCATCATGTACCCATCTACTCCACCCTTTAGAAAAATAGCATCCTCATCCGCAGTAACCCAACAGTGATAATCTGGATGCGCCTCACCACTCAACGAAATCATACCACCACTTTCATCAGTAAAGCGGTAATGATAGGCATCAAAAGTTCCAGCTTTCACAGTTACTTCTTCTTGTCCCTCAAAGACCAGCTCCATATTCGCTTCAGCAATTAACGGCGGTGATGCACCACGATGATCTGATGATGGAAGGAATGTTCTCAATTTATGTGTATGCGGGCCTTTAGATCTATCTACTTTCTTGGTAATATAAGCGTCACCGGCAATAGGGTGGGTTCCAAAGCCATCATAATACCCATTTGTTGGAACTTTCTGAGAAACACGACCGATAGATGGTCCGAAGCTTTCACACTCGATATGGTCGTCGAGCATTCGGAATAAACCTGCTCCCATAAATTCATCTCCAATCGTCAGACGCACAAAGCAGTCCATCGGATTGTCGTTTTCATCGACACTATATGTAATATCTCTCAAAACTGTTGGATCGGGATCTTCCAATTCACAACGAGCGCGTAGTGTTCTTTTTCCATCCTCATGCACAGTGAATGTAAAAAACTCTCTTCCCCGCTCTTCACCTTCTCTTCCCGGTTTGCGAGACGTATAGAGGATTTTTCCGTCTATTGTTCTGTGTTTCATAGAACACTCCTTTCATGTTAAAATTCAATTGTTACAAAGGTGTCGCGAGACCAAGATAGCTGGCCACTAAAACAAGTCCCCAAATCACCAACACCGCTGGTTGCGTCTGAGAAATAACATTTGCAATAGCTTGGTCTGAGTCGGGAGATGGACCGTCCATTTTCATTTCAGCAATAGCTGGACCTAAAGGCTTCAACATTCGCCGAACTATTAGCCCCATTAGAACACAGAGCGACAAGGCAATCATTTTGAAACCAATGAATATCGGAACATCTATAAATTTGATGAGACATGCCCCACCCGCAAGCAATAAGCCAATAAAAATCAAGTATCTGACTGCTAGATCAAGCTTGCGAAGAGATTCGCTCGGCCCTCCGTGACGTACGTGAAGCAACCAAGCTAGACCTAACCAAGCAAAAGCAAGAATCCACATCAACAGCATAAGTATCGGAGAAATAAATAACCAGGATTTTACTACTGCAAGAGTTAATCCTGTAGGGAGAGCAAGAATCAGTGCTGTCCGAGGGGCCATATCAATATCATTTAATATTTTTAGAGCCAACATTCTTTCAGAAACAGAACGTTTTGGATCAACAAGGAAACGCGAACCATAAAATGCCCCCAAGTCACCACCTAACCAATATACAGGTATCAAAATATGCAAAAGTGTAAGGAGCGCGATTTGCATTATACTTGCTCCTTTACAAGCTGAGGCAATTCACAACTAAAAAAATCCGTCATGACTTTTTTCCGTGTAGTCCCAAATTCATCCGCATCAAATCGAGGCAAAGCTTCAAAGCGTCCCCCCTTTAAGGCCTTTGCAACCTTTTGAGATGTCTCAAAAAGTGGATCATTTTCTCCCGCCAAAATAAGAGAAGGAACTGAGATAAGCGGTAGCCGTTCCCCAGCACCCCAACGAAAAGCAGCCCTGTAATTAAGGTGATAAGTTTCGCTAGCTTTTAGGACTTCAAGGACCCAAGCCCTAATATCCTCAGCGCTCCCAAGCCCATTATCACGCCGTCCTGCACGAGTTCGTTTATACCAAGGAAAAAAGAGATATTGATCACGACAGAACTGAAATATTTTGGATAAGTATGCTCCTTCAAGGTCAGCAGGAAAAGGAAACGCGTAATTTGCCATCAGATCGTCTAACTCTTCTGAAGTTAGTACCATCACCCCATCGATTATTAGGCGGTTGATTTTTCGAGGTGCAAGGATAGCAAGTTCAGCAGCTATAGTTCCGCCAGTGTGTGATCCGTAAAGGTCGACTTTTTCAAAGCCCATCACCTCACAGAAATTTAAAATGGAATGTGCCAAGTCAATTATCGTCGGCTCATCAAGCGGCAATGCATCACTATCACCATTACCAGGTGTATCTGGCGCTATGACCAACCGTGAATCGGAAAAATCTGAAATCAATTTTTCCAGCTGACGCGAACTTCCAGGAGACGCATGCAATAAGAGCAATGGTTTTCCTTCTCCAGCAGTACGATAATGTATCTGTCCATGCTCCACATCCACGAAGTGTCGCCGAATTTTATCTTTATACGTCAAGCCTACTCTCCTAAATTACATTGAACTTTCAAAATCATTGGGCACGTTCGATAACTTCCAACAAAGCCCCATCAGGTGACTTCATGACCCCAGTCATTCTGCCTTCATACAAGGCTCCATGACGTCTGACTGGTGAACAATCCCAATGTCCTTCCAACCGGCTAAAATCTGGATGTTCAATAGTTGTAATTGCTACTCCCGGAGGCAGTTCCCCTTGATGCTTTTCTCTCTCAGTCACTTCGCTTGGATATTGATCCAACTCAAGAAAC
>JGI2924J29684_1077264_pt1 | contig 15230 bp, 13 predicted proteins | sample BenlonsequencITS_FD_29684 | JGI IMG/M metagenome (IMG submission 29684)
GGAATATCTCTGTTTTCTTTTGGGCTTAGCCCTTTAAGCCATGCTTTTCGTGCATGCACGATAAACACCTGACACCCGGCATCGGCAACTGTGTTCACAAAAGAAAACAACCGCTCATTTGGGTCATCGTCATCAATACCGATACGGCACTTTACAGTCACAGGAATATCGACAGCATTTTGCATCGCAGAAATACATTCAGCGACGCGCTCTGGTTGGGCCATTAAACACGCACCAAAAGCTCCTGACTGCACGCGATCTGATGGGCAACCGCAGTTTAAATTGATTTCACTATAGCCATAATCTTCACCCACTTTAGAGGCTTGAGCCAGCTTGATAGGGTCTGATCCACCTAACTGCAGAGCTAAAGGTTGCTCGTCAGGATTAAAGCCGATCAAATACTCTAAATCTCCGTGCAATAATGCATCTGCAGTGACCATTTCAGTGTACAGCAACGCACGCTTGGTAAACGCACGATGGAACATCCGGCAATGCCGATCTGTCCAATCCATCATCGGCGCGACAGAAAATCTATAAGAGTGATTGTAAATCATTCATTCAATTCATTCAGAAAATTAGAGCGTGAACTAGCTATCTCTTATTGCGTCATAGCATTTAGACACAGCAGCAGAGGCGTATAGCTTAATCAGCAATAAGGTGCAAATTCCGAGCGCTCTACTGAATAGCTTTGTGTACAAGCCTCCTGCGGCATTCAGTGAAATTAGTTATCCGCCCGTAACAGACATAGTACGCGGTGAAGATGGTGTATCAATTTTTGCTTCGTCGAAATCATGACGTTCAGGCTTATTTCTCAATGCCCTGTTCAGCAATCTATTCATCGTTTCATCAGTTTGGTCATCTCTCAAAGCCGCGCGTAAATCCTCGCCCTCTTCGTGCCCCAAACATGTATACAAACGCCCAGTACATGTCATACGGATACGGTTGCAAGTCGCGCAGAAATTATGAGATAAAGGAGAAATAAATCCGACTCGCCCGCCCGTTTCTTCAACGCGCATATACCTAGCTGGCCCACCCGTGCTGTCTTCTAGCTCAGTGAGCGTCCAATGTTTATTAAGCTGCGATTTCACTTCCTGAAGTGACAAAAATGATGAAGATCTGTGCGTCATTTCCTCACCCAAAGGCATGACCTCAATCAAGCTGAGATCAAATCCATTTTTATGAGCCCAGCTAATCATGCTTGGAATTTCGTCAGCATTCGCATCTGCCAACGCAACAGTATTGATTTTAACTTTAAGTCCAGACTTAGCAGCAGCATCTATGCCTCTAAGCACTTGCGGGAGCGCATCTCTTCGCGACAGGCGCTCATAAACATTTCGATCAAGACTATCTAGCGATATGTTAATCCTCTTAATGCCCATATCCGCCAAGGCTTGTGCATTTGCTTCTAATTGTGTTGCATTGGTTGTGAGTGTAAGCTCTTCTAAACCACTGCCCAATCTCTCTGCAAATTTTGATAACAAGCGTATAGCGTCTTTTCGCACCAATGGTTCACCGCCGGTCACGCGAAGCTTTGTAATTCCACGCGCAATAAAAGCATCAACAAGCCTCGTTAATTCTTCAAAAGAAAGAACATCCGATTTAGGTAAAAATTGCATACGTTCAGGCATGCAATACGTACAACGCAAATCACACCTATCCGTTATGGATAGGCGCAAATAGCTAATTGTTCGATTAAACCGATCTTGAAGAATGGTCTGATCAACAGGTGCAATTGTGTCCTTCGAGCGAACATCTATTGTCGGTGTTTGCACAGCCGCTTTGGTTTCTATCAGCCTATATACCATTCAGTGTTTAATCCGTCATTTATCCACTACAGACGTGTAGATGCCTGCTTAATCGCACGACGTATTGTCATATAGGTTGCACAACGGCACAAGTTTCCACTCATGGCATCATAAATATCCTGATCTGTTGGAGTTGGGTTTGACTCCAGCAGCGCGACCGCCGACATAATTTGTCCAGATTGACAATATCCGCACTGAGGCACGTTCAAATCAACCCAAGCATCGCGGATAGCTTGAGCAGCTTTCCCCTCTTTGCCTTCAATCGTCGTCACTTTCGCGCCATCCAGCGCATCGTGCGGAATTGAGCAAGAGCGCGTTGGCTCTCCATCCAAGTGTACAGTGCACGCACCACATTGTGCCACACCACATCCAAATTTTGTGCCTGTCATTTTCAAATGATCACGCAACACCCACAATAGAGGTGTACCTGCTGCTGCATCAACTGTTTCGTTTTTGCCGTTAATATTGATCGTAATAGCCATGGTTACATCCTCCCTTAAGCGTCTTCTGTTCTATTTAGCGGCAGCACATAATCATCAGCGCCGATAATCGGTAAATTTCTAAATCTTTTCCCCGTTGCAGCATAAATAGCATTAGCAAGTGCAGGTGCAGCTGGTGGAGTAGGCGGCTCACCCACACCTGCAGGCGGCGCATTAGATTCAATGATTTCAACTTCAAACGTACGCGGCGCTTCTTCCATGCGTAGCAATCTCCAATCTGGGAAGTTCGCTTGCTCTACAGCACCGTTTTTCATAGAAATTTTACCATAGAGCGCATTGGAGAAACCGAAAATCGTTCCACCTTCAATTTGGGCTTTTACGTGAAGTGGATTGACTACAGTTCCAGCATCCATCGCCACCCAAACACCCGGAATGCTAAGATTACCTTCATCATCAACTGCCACTTCGACAACAGTTGCAACATAAGTTAGGAAAGAACGATGAACGGCTATTCCTAAACCATGCCCCTTAGGAAGTTCACGTCCCCATTTCGCCATCTCAGACACACGATTGGCAACATTCGTCAGTCGAGCTGTATCAAGAGGGTATTCTGTAGCATCCGCACCATAGTTTGGGTATTGCGTTTGCTCATCCTTGTTTGGGTCCATGATACGTGGCGCACCAATCAGCTCAATTAAAAAATCCTTCTGATCTCGCCCTGCTGCTACAGCCATTTCAGCGACGAAACTTTGATTGGCAAAAACAGTGTGAATATTTGCAACAGAGCGTAACCAACCAACGCGCACATTTGCTTCTGCTTTAACACTTTCAACCTGTAGATTAGGTACATCAAATGCGACATCCACAGCCCCTAGTCCCATCTCAAATCCGGTTGCTTCATCTGCACTGGGATTAAAAATAGATGTGAGAGACGGGAATGCGGCGCGATTAAGATAAGAAATACACTTACCATCCGCATCCAAACCACCTTCAAAACGATGCACACTTGAAGCATGATAATATCCATGTTGAATTTCATCTTCACGTGTCCAAACAACCTTAACCGGTTTGCCCAACTCACGAGACAGCAAGGCAGCTTCCACTGCGAAATCACATTTGGATTTTCGTCCAAAAGCACCGCCCAACCAAGTTGGATGAACTTTGATTTTTTCAATATCGACGCTCAACAAATCGGAGATGGTTTTTCGCGTTGTCTGAGCGTCCTGAACACACGCCCACACCTCCAATTCACCGCCGATCCACTCTGCTGTCGCGCTAGGTGGCTCAATCGGAGAATGAACAAAAAACGCCGTTTGATATTCCGCTGTTACCTTTGTTTCAGCCGCAGCAAATGCTTGAGATACATCTCCACGTTTTCTGTGAATAGTACCAGACGTATTTGTTCTCTCACTTAATACCTTCGTAAAAGCTTCAGAATCAAATCCAGCATTTGGTCCCTTATCCCATTCAATCGACAATGCCTGTCTACCCTGAATGGCCGCCCATGTATCTGTCGCAATCACGGCTACGCCGCCAAGCGCTTTAAACATGACAGGCACGGTAGCAGCTGGCAATTCGACCGTTTTCAAAACACCTTGAACCGCTAGAGTGTCAGAATCATTATACGATAGCACTTTGCCAAGGACTTGAGGTGGGCGTGAGATCACCGCATATACCATTCCAGGCCGCTGAACATCTTGGCCGAAAATGCCTTCACCTTTTACAATTTTTTCAACAGTAAGAGATGAAATCTCTTTACCGATAAGCCGCCACTCATCTCTTGATTTTAGCTTAATTTGATCCTCAGAAGGAACTTGTAAATTACCGGCCGCTTCCGCCAATTGGCCATAAGTCAATGTCTTCTTACTCGGTGTATGCGTCACAATGCCTTGCTCGGCATAACACTCACTTAATTCAACACCCCAATGATTTGCAGCTGCTTGACACAGCATTTGGCGCATTGCGGCACCTGCAACCCTTAAACGATGGAAGTTGAACCGAACAGAGCGTGAGCCATCTGTGTTTTGGTCACCATATTTGGGATTCCCGAGAGCTTGAACAATCTCAACCTTGTCCCATTCCGCTTCTAATTCTTCCACGGTAATTTGGGCCATGGAAGTCCATGATTGTTGTCCCATTTCAGCGCGGTGACATGTGATTTTGACTTTGCCATCTGCTTCTATTTCAATCCACAAGGACGGTGTGGCATCTCCACCCCTAACTTCCTTCAAAGGGCTTGGACCAGCAGGCGTTGGTGGGACTGGATCGATCAAAATTTCTTCAGCTTTGGAACATCCAACTAGAGAAACACCAATAACGAACAAGCTGGTTCCTGAAATAAAACCGCGACGGCTTAAATTCACAGGCACGACATTTTTGGAAGTGTCAGGCTCATCGGATATGTTGGACTTTATTGCCATCTCATTCATTAAATCAGAAAACATGCTTCGTTATCCTTTCATACACACCCATTTGACACTTTCGCCATTTGGTATTTTTGACCCTAAATTAGAGTAGCTCATTACCCATACAAAATTGGTTTTATTTCACCAAAATCGCTCTACAACCAAAACTACAGCTTTGAACTAACACCAAAATCTCACGCATGTGTTATGTCATCACCAATTGCGACCAAGATCGAGATGAACTACACACTTTGTGTGCAGTATTGCTTATTAAAGAGCCACTATCACTTGATCCTGCTACCTATAAATCACCGATAAACCGGCCTATATTAGAGTAAACAGAATATGTTACAGATGTCACACATCGGATTTGTTTCGTCAACAGAACATCCTTCTGACGTGATCACAGCTGCGTTATCTATGTTGTCTGATGGGTATAAATGCGCCCTTGTTTTCGTAACGGATATTCTAGGCGGAGCCGTGCGCGCACGCGGAGCAGTGATGGTTGTATGCGAAAATGGCAATCATGCAGGCTATTTATCGGGCGGCTGCATTGATGCTGATGTCAAATTACAGGCTCAGAACGCGATCAAAGACTCTAGCTTCAAAAAGCTACGTTATGGAGAGGGATCCCCTTTTTATGATTTAAAGCTTCCTTGCGGTGGCGCTATAGAAGTCTCGATTTGTCCAAACCTCGCACCAGCCGTTTTAAACGCAATCGTTCAAACACTTGAAAACAGAAAACCAGTAGACATAAAACTGGGAACACTTGGTCAGGTGCTCATAAACAACGATACGAATTTGATTCAACCTCCCAATCCAAGCTGGAATAACGAATCTTTTTCCGTGCGCTATCAACCCAAACTCAAATTACGCATAGCAGGTCGCGGCGCTGACCCTCTAGCTTTGTATCAAATATCACGCTCTGCCGGCATTCCAGTTACACTCTGGTCCCCTGATGAAGAGACATTGTCAGCTATTTGTTCCAAAGGTGAGGAAAATTGTACTCATTTGAAAACGCCTCATAGCTTACCCAAAAATACAGATGACCAATGGACGGCTTTTGTATTGATGTTTCACGACTCTCAATGGGAAACCCCAATATTACAAAATGCCCTATCGGGTAACGCCTTCTATATCGGAGCTGTTGGAAGTAAAAAAACACACGCTAAACGTGTTGAAAAACTCCTTGAATGCGACACACCCAAAGCTGACATAGATCGCATTCATGCGCCAATTGGCTTAGTTCCTTCTTTGAGAGACGCGTCAATGCTAGCAATATCTTCACTAGCTGAGATAATTTCTGAATTCCAAAAGTGCCATCAATAAAATGACACCTCCTGAGCTAACAATTGTTTTACTCGCCAGCGGGTTATCAACCCGATTTTTAAAGGGCGACAAATTGCTTGCGGAAATCAATGCCAAAACCATACTTGAACACACAATAGAAAGCTTTTCCGAGCTGTCTGCAGTAAAGAAATTAGCCGTCGTGGGCTCTCAACAATATCAGCGTAGCAATCTGCTCAAGCAAAAAGGATGGAATATAGTCGAAAATCCAAATCCTGAATTGGGCCAAGGGCATTCTATAGCATTGGCGGCAATACACATTGTTACTTCAAAGAAACCAACAGATGTACTTATATGCCTAGCAGATATGCCTCTCATTCCCGCTCATCATTTCAAGAAACTTAAAGATGCGCGAGATGAACAAGCCGAAATCATTTACACCCAAACAGACGATTATATTGGCCCCCCAGCATTATTTAGAGCACATCTATTGCCAACTCTACAACTGCTCACCGGCGACACTGGGGCTAAATCAATATTGCCAGCAAATACACAAACCAAACGCATTCCATTACATTCTGATCTTGCGTTGGACATAGATACAGAACATGATCTCAACAAAATGAACCAATACCTAAATTAGTCACTGAGCGCATTCAAAAAAACAATGACACAAGCGCCCAATCAAAACTTAAATAACAAGCCAAACGCGTTTAATGAACTCGAGCAAATTGCGAGCATCTTATCTCATGACGTTAAAGGCAGTTTTCATCACATAACTTGCTTTACCGACCTCATCAGAAAAGAACTAGATGCTGGCAATATAGAAGTTGCTCAATCTTACCTATCAATTATTGATCAAAGCGCTGACAAATTATCTCAAATAATCTCAGAACTCGTTGCCTACGCCAACTTGCACAAGTTGGTAAAACACGAAACACGTACGAACCTAAAATCGTGCTTACATGCAGCCATAGATAAATTAGCCCCCACAATAGCTCAAACGTCGAGCACTATTCACATCGATGTATCAGGTGAGCTACGCATCGATACAGCACTTATGACTCAGGTTTTTGTGCACATATTAGAAAATGCGATCATATATAAGCATCCAAATCGGTTGCCAGAGATACATATTTCTAGCGATCACTCAGAAGAATTTCTGACCATTAGCATAAAAGACAATGGCTCTGGAATTCCTCTAAAATTTCAAAACCAAGCGTTTGATCTCATGCGAAGATTTCATACCGCCCCGCAATATACAGGCCACGGTGTCGGACTTGCAAAATGCAGACGTATAATAGAATTGCACGGTGGAACTATCAATTTGGATTCTGAATACGTTGATGGTTGCAGAATTTTGATAACTTTCCCCATAGATCATAAAACGGCATAAAAAAACCGCCTCCCAAATTTGAGAGACGGTTTCTTTTAATTTAAAACAACAAAACCTTATGCAGGTTGGATGTTGTCCACAGCCATTTTTCCGCTGCGTTTGTCTTGTGCAGTATCAAAAGATACTTTTTGACCTTCTGAAAGGCCGTTCATGCCAGCACGTTCAAGTGCAGTAGCGTGAACAAACACGTCGTTGCCGCCATTGTCAGGTGCAATAAAGCCGAAGCCTTTAGTGTCGTTGTAAAATTTTACTGTTCCAGTTTCCATGAAACGCTCCTGTATTTTGTAGTGAGGTACGACAACATGTCACGCCTCGGTAGTTCGAGTTTCTTTGGAGGTTTCTAAACTTACGACACACAAACGCCGTTTATGCCTGAATTTCCGGCCAAAATTCGAGCCCTAGATATGTATCTTCTATAAAAAATAGCAAGCCTAAAACGACAAAAGAATGAGATGAATTCGTGTTTTCATTGAATAATCATACAAACACACCCCTTTTTTCCACTATTTCACACCTAAACGCACTTGCTTGCTAAGCATTCCCACGCCGAAACTACAGTAAACATCTACCCAAAATGAGATTCGCACTCGCGAAACCATACCTCAATATAGAATTTAGTCATTGTGACGGGCTCAAATTATTCCCGTTTTAGGTATCTTCAAAAGTCACTCACTTGAGACAATGGTCAGAAATCGATACCTTTTCCCTAATCCCCTATTGATGTGAGATTAAATTGACCCAATCAGTATACCAGGACTTCAACGGCCCCATAGCCGAAATAGTGCTCAACAGACCCCAAAAACGAAATGCTTTATCTATTGATATGTGGGCCGCCATACCACCCTTAATTGATCAGGCCGAAAACAATAAAGAAATTAAAGTTGTTATTCTTCACGGCGGCGATGCTGGCAATTTTGCAGCTGGAGCGGATATTTCTGAATTTGCTAAGATCTACAATACTCCAGAAACAACCAAGGCATCGGGCGAAACAATTGCAAAAGCACTCCACGCCATAGAAAATTGCAGCAAGCCTACTATTTCGGCGATAGATGGCATTTGTGTAGGAGGGGGTGTAAGCCTTGCAATGGCAACAGATATACGCATTGCAAGTGAAGATTCCAAATTTGGCATAACGCCTAGCAAGCTGGGAATTGTGTATCCGGTTGGAGACACAAAGCGTCTCCTGCGTGCTGTAGGCGCTGCAACAGCAAAAGACCTTCTATTCACGGCAAGGCTAATTCCTGCACAGGAGGCTCTCGACAAAAAGCTAATCGACAGACTTGCGACCGACCAGACTGCATTACAATCCGCCAGAGCTCTGAGCCATGAGATCTCCAATGTTTCTCAGTGGTCGCTGAGAGCAACTAAGAAAATGATCAATGGGATAATGAACGAAGGATGGGATTCTAATTCAGAAGAGGCTGAAGCGCTTTTCTTGGAAGGATTTGCAAATGAAGACTATCAAGACGGTCACAAAGCATTTTTAGAAAAACGTCCTGCCAAGTTTACATTCAAATAGCTTCATTGAACAATCAATATTCAAATCACCAATTCAAGCTAAAAACTCAATACACTTTCAGAACACACATCAATGACCGCAGATATAGAAATTCTTGTCTGCTTTGTAACTGAGTGATACAATAATGTTTGGATATCTCTTAGATGATTGTGTCTCTTTCAGGGGGAAAGTATTAAACTAACCCCCTGAAGAGATTGGTGAGCCCGACAGGGATCGAACCTGTGACCTATTGATTAAAAGTCAACCGCTCTACCGACTGAGCTACGGGCTCTCAAGTGAGAGGCCGCAACATATGTATCTAAGCTGATGACGTCAACAATATAATTGCGCTTTTTAAATATTTTTTTTACGCCACTTTTTTGGTGTAATTTGCAACGATAATATCTCTATAGACCACCAGAGAAATTGAGTAGCATATTATGAAAAAAACGTTTCTATTCATATCACTAATTCCACTGTTATATATTTCCTCTTGCGCTTCTTCCTCCAAATCTACCGATCAGACTGAAGAAGAAAAAAGCGCTGTAAACGTCGCAGTGACACAAACGGGAGACGGAATTGGCGATGCCACTTTTCAACCCTTAACAGATTTAAACCTACGTCGCGAAACGATTCCTCAAATTCTACAAGACTTATCCACACCCTATGAAGCGGTTGGGATAGGGTGCGATACAATTATGTATGAAGTCATCCAACTAGATAACATTCTCGGCCCAGATACTGACAGCACATTAGAGGTAGAGGAAGAAACTCTTAGCGAAGAAGCTGGAGAAGAAGTCGCTGATTTCGCCCTAGACACAGTAAGAGGTTTTACGACTGACGCGATACCATTTCGAAGCCTTGTTCGTCGCGCAACTGGAGCAAAAAAATACGATAAGAAAGTCAGAAGGGCTTATGAAATGGGATTAAAAAGACGCGCTTATTTGAAAGGCATTGGTCACGAGCGGCATTGTCTCCCACCAGCGGCCCCCTATTTATACGAAAAACAAATAGACAAATCACCTATAGAATACAGAAAAGCAGAGCCAGATTGATCACCTGCCTTCGAATATAAAAAGGCCACTTCGCATAATTTGCAAAGTGGCCTCAAAATTCAAAAATGCAATTTATTTTCTATGCAAGTACAGCTTTGATGATTTTACCCGGCTCGCGCGGCGGCTCACCTTTAGGAAGCGCATCTACGTTTTCCATGCCTTCAGTCACTTCACCCCAAACAGTGTATTGACCATCAAGGTAAGATACATCGTCTAAACAGATGTAAAACTGACTATCAGCTGAGTTGGGATCTTGCGCTCTAGCCATAGAACATGCACCGCGAACATGCTTACCAGAATTGAACTCAGCCTTAATCTTCTTACCGCTTCCGCCCATGCCATTGCCTTGAGGACAACCACCCTGCGCAACAAACCCGTCAATAACACGGTGAAATGTTAGACCATCATAAAAACCTTCACTTACAAGCTCTTTGATCCGCGCAACATGGTTTGGCGCTAAATCAGAGCGAAGATTGATTTTCACATCACCTTCAGCAAGTGTAAAAACGAGCGTGTTTTGAGAATCGCTCATAATATTTATCCTTCTTTATCTTCAGAAACAAAAACGACAGATGGTGTCTGCGGCAGACTACACACATCTTTATCGCGCCCCATTCTATCTAGAAACAGGCTGAACATTGGACCATCATTGCGCATAACCCACGCTTCAGGGCGATCTTTGGGGGCAAGATCCGAAACCATCACAGCAGAAACCAAAATGTCTGGGCGCTCTGGTGGCTCACCAATCGTTAGAGATTTAGCAACATCCAACCCTTCTAACATACGTCCCCATGATGAATATTTACGGTCGAGAAATCGCGACTCATCGCGCATAAGAAAAAATTGATCTTTCCCACTATTTGGATCATTTGTACGCGCCATTGAAACAACACCTGCACAATGCGGCATCCAGCTCTCTACCCGCTTGTCTTCAGAGTAATTAGCAAGTTCATCTTGTCTCGTTTCAATCGGAAACCCATTATAAAACCCAGTATACTGACTCTTAGTCTGATCTTCTTCATTGATCACGGTAAGCACAATTGATTTTGGATCACGGCGAAATACAAATTCACCATCTACAGCCTCTAAATCAGGTTCGCGCCCTAAAGTAGCAGCAATATCACCACCTTGCGCCATAAATCCGGAAATAACGCGGTGAAACTTAGTTCCACTATACAAGCCTGTTCGCACAACTTTACGAATTTGCGCTACGTGGTTTGGTGCAATTTCCGGCGCAAGCTCAATATACACGACACCTTTTGTGGTTTCGAAAATCACAAGATTATCTGGATCAACTGACCGCCAGTTTTCAGGATCTGCTTGAACAGACTCTTTTGTGTATTCAACTTGTGCCATTGCCATAGGGGCGAATGCGCACACACCAATAGTGGCCAATGATAAGGCAATTTTTTTAATCACAGCAATTCCTGCTCTACTTCGTTTTACCATACTTAGCGTATAGACGTTGGCTTACACCATCTGGAACGAAAAGGTCTATGTCCCCATCCAGTCTAGCAATCTCTTTTACCAGTCTGGAAGAAACAGCTTGATGCTCTGGGTCAGCCATTAGAAAAACAGTTTCAATGCTGCTATCCATTTTCTGATTCATTGCAACCATCTGAAATTCATATTCAAAATCAGATACAGCACGCAAACCGCGCACAATAGCATGAGCATTACATTGGTCCGCAAAATGAATAAGAAGGTTGTTAAAAGGCTTCGCCTCAATAACCGCATCTTTTGCAAACTCGGCTGTTTCCTGCAAAACCATTTCTACACGTTCTTCAACGCTGAATAATGGCCCTTTTGACTCGTTCACTGCGACGCCAATCACCAATTTATCAACAAGCTTTACAGCTCTACTGATGATATCCATATGGCCATAAGTTATCGGGTCAAATGTCCCGGGATATAAACCTATTTTCATTTGAGCGTCGCCTCTCCCGATTGGAAACCACTTTGCGGCACCCGCAAAATTATGACCGATCGTTACTCTTGCTGGTCGTTAGATGAGTCATTGGTTTCTGAATTTGGCTCACCTTCTGGTGCACCATCAATGGCTACATCAACAATTTCAGCGCTGCCGTCAACATTCTCCTCGGTTTCATTTTCGTCTACATCGCTTTCTTGCTCAGCGAGACGCTCCACAGACACAACACGTTCTTCACCACTCGTGCGCAATACTTTCACACCTTGAGTTGCACGTCCCGCAATCCGTATCTGCTTGGCTGGTGTCCGAATAAGTTGCCCTGCATCAGTCACCAACATGATCTCATCCCCATCTTCAATCGGGAATGCGGCAGCAAGACGGCGCCCAGCATTGAGTTTGTGCGCAATCAACCCTTTTCCACCGCGTCCAGTCACACGATAATCATAAGCTGAGGCACGTTTTCCCATACCATCTTCAGTTATCGTCAGTAGGAATTCTTCTGCGGCACCCAATTCAGCAATGCGTTCAGGAGAAAGCGCTGCTTCATCACCCTCATCATCTGCATCAGGTTCCGAAACAACATCTATTTCGGTATCACCCTCTTCTTCACCCAATGCACGACGCATCGCTGATGCATGTTTAAGGTATGCGCGAGCCTCAGGCGATGTGATATCCATGTGACGCAAAACAAGCATTGAGATGACTTCATCTCCATTCGCCAAGCGAATTCCACGCACTCCAGTAGATGTCCGTCCAGTAAACACACGTACGTCTTCGACTTTGAAACGGATACATTGGCCCAAAGCCGTCGTTAGCATGACATCATCATCTGGAGAACAAATCTGGACGCCAACAATACCGTCATCACTACCAGCAACTTGCGCTTCATCTAACTTCATCGCGATTTTACCATTACGGTTTACTTGCGTGAAATCTGAGAGTTTGTTTCGGCGCACACCACCCGAACGCGTCGCAAACAATATGTTCATGTTTGCGCGTTCTTCCTCATCTTCAGGAAGCGGCATCACGGATGTAATCGTTTCACCTTTATCCAGAGGAAGCAGATTTACCAGAGCTTTACCGCGTGATTGCGGTGTACCAAGAGGCATACGCCAGACCTTGGTTTTGTAAACCATACCAGTAGAGGAGAAGAAAAGAACTTCCGTATGTGTGTTGGCGACGAAAAAGCGCGTAACGGCATCTTCTTCTTTTGTCCCCATACCAGAACGTCCACGACCACCACGATGCTGCGTCCGGTAGATAGAAAGAGCTGTCCGTTTAGCATATCCGCCATGAGTAAACATAACGACCATGTCTTCTTTCTCAATGAAGGCTTCGTCGTCCATGTCCAATTCAGCTTCAATGAACTGAGACCGCCGTGGGATAGCAAATTCTTCGCGTACAACCCGCAATTCTTCGGTGATTATTTCCATCACGCGAGGACGTGAAGACAATATGTCTAGATAGTCTGCAATCCTATCGGCTAGACCACGTGCTTCATCGCCAATTTCATCACGTCCAAGCCCTGTTAGGCGCTGTAGACGCAAGTCAAGAATAGCGCGAGCCTGCTCTTCAGAAAGTCTAATTTCACCTACTTCATTTGCAACAGTTCGACGATCTGCAATCAAATTGATAAGCGACAGCATATCCTGAGCTGGCCAGGCTCTATCCATCAATTTCTCACGTGCTGTTGATGGATCTGGAGAATGGCGAATAATTTTGATGACCTCATCAATGTTGGCCACGGCCAATGCCAAACCAACCAACAAATGCGCTCTAGCACGTGCTTTATTGAGTTCGAATTTTGTCCGGCGAGCAACCACTTCCTCACGGAAGATGATAAAGGCCTGCAGAATAGCTTTAAGAGACAACAACTCTGGACGCCCGCTATTGAGCGCAAGCATGTTCATTCCAAAAGATGTCTGCAATTGTGTGTATCTGAAGAGCTGATTGAGGACCACTTCGGGCGACGCATCGCGCTTGACTTCAACAACCACACGAACACCATCACGGTCACTTTCATCGCGCATGTCCGCAATGCCTTCAATGCGTTTATCACGCACTAATTCCGCGATCTTCTCAATCATAGACGCCTTGTTTACCTGATAAGGAATTTCAGTAAAAACAAGAGCTTCACGACCATTTTTTAATTCTTCAATTGAACTTTTTGATCGCATAATAACTGATCCACGACCAGTCATTAGTCCGGACCGAGAACCTGCCCGACCAATGATCAATGCACCTGTTGGAAAGTCAGGTCCAGGCACGATTTCCAGAAGCGCTTCATCATCAATATTTGGATCTTCAATCATCGCAATTGTTGCGTCGATGACCTCTCCAAGATTGTGAGGCGGAATGTTGGTCGCCATCCCCACAGCAATACCACCACCACCATTGACAAGTAGGTTTGGAAACCGCGCGGGTAGGACGATTGGCTCTTTCTCAGAGCCGTCATAGTTTTCCTGAAAATTGACCGTGTCTTTGTCAATATCAGCGAGAAGGTGGTTTGCTACCTTTTTAAGTTTGACCTCTGTGTAACGCATGGCAGCCGCAGGGTCGCCATCCATTGATCCAAAATTTCCCTGGCCATCCAACAAAGGAAGCCCCATTGAGAAATTTTGCGCCATCCGCACTAGCGCGTCATAAACAGATTGGTCACCGTGTGGGTGATATTTACCAATTACATCACCAACCACACGAGCAGACTTTTTATACGCTTTGTCGAATGTATAACCCTGCTCACTCATCGAGAACAGAATACGGCGATGCACAGGTTTCAAACCATCACGCACATCTGGTAGTGCACGACTAACGATCACGCTCATCGCATAGTCCAGATAAGATTTTTTCATCTCATCTGAAATATTTATAGGTGATACACCATCTTCGCCCGCGTCGAAACGAACAGGTAGCTGAGGATCGTCCGGACCACCAGCTTCCCCATTGGCAGCGTCTAAGCCATTTTCAGGGTTTTCGTTTTCTGGATTTTCAGTTTCGTCAGACACGCGCAATTCCTACCTACTAAGACGAGCGCATAAAGTGCGCTCCGATTCTATAGATTCGTAGATTAGTTTACGACGCTTTCTGTCATATTACCAAACACTGTTGTGCTGTTCTGAGGTGAAACACGCACTTTTCGGTAGCTAAAATGTATTTTTTCGTATTCTGAGGCGCCTTAGAGACATTTTCATCACAATTCGCTGGTTACCAAGGAAAATACAAAACAGGTATCAGGCTCCCTTTATTTGGATTTTTCTACATAAAGAGCATAAAAAAACGCCGACCTTTCATCTAAAACAAAAGATCGGCGTCATGCATTTTAAATATAAAGGACTTACAGCCTAGATACTAGAATGGAATTTCGTCGTTCAGGTCAGCTGAGAAATCTTCGCGTGGGCCATCAACTTGACGCGG
>JGI2924J29684_1077263_pt1 | contig 15220 bp, 11 predicted proteins | sample BenlonsequencITS_FD_29684 | JGI IMG/M metagenome (IMG submission 29684)
TAGATTAGGATTTTGAAAGCTGGGCGCCTGGGGATTGTTCAAATTGAAGTGATTAACGCCCGGTGTGGACAGGTCAAAGTACAATCGGGCATCCTCATCCACGCCCCAGTCTCTGTCTGAACCATTGGCCTGGATTTTTTGGAAGGCTTGCCGGAAAAGGGTGTTATGGGCCTCTTCGCGGTTTAAAAGGAAGTCAATCATTTGCCGCACGTGTTTGTCGTTAATCTGCCTGTGCAAATACTCATAAACCACCTTGGCCCTCTGCTCAGCGGCAATATTGGACAATATGTCCGCCGGCAGATCGCCTGTGACGTTTACATAAGTAGCAGTGAATGGTACTCCTGAGCCGTTGGTCAAGTAGGGGGCCAGGCCGGTTAATACATTGGCCTCGATGTTACCGGCAGGTTGAGTACCGGTGACATCAATATCGTGACCATTCAACATATTTACAGCGGTGGCTACCATTTCCATGTGGCTCAGTTCTTCGCTGGCTATATCCTGGAATAAATCCTTAATTTCCGGGTCTTTGATGCGAAAACTTTGCGAAAAATACTGCAGGGCGGCTTTTAATTCACCGTTAGGACCGCCCAACTGTTCCTGCAGCATGGTGGCGTACTGGGGATTGGGCCTCTCAACACGTACCATTTCCAGCAGGTTCTTGTCGTGTTTAAACAAAAAAAATCACCTCTCCTTGTCATTTGGGTTAGTATCCCTAAGTGGAGAGGTGGGTATGCGTTTTTGTAGGGGCGGGCTGATGCTTTGAATAATGTTTTATGGCTCAATAATCCCTGAAGCAAGCAGAGGAACCGTCCCCGTGCTCAGTCGTCACCCACTATATCCCCTACTTCTTCCTTTAATAGCTCTCCTAAACTTATATCACCTTTTTTTCGGTCATCCAGAGGTTTTGGAGGTCTGGCGCGGCCCGGCAATAGTTGGGGCGAATTGGATTCATCTAAATCGGCAGCCAACCCCGCAGTCATATAATCACCTTGCAAGCCAAATAGGCTTTCTTGTATGGTATTCTTTGCCCCGGTATCCTTGTGATTACCTTTATTATCTACCAATGCTTTTCACCTCCATGTTATTGTGTAACGATTATTTGGTGAATATGCATGGGGGTGTACATAGGAGCAAAGTGTTGAATATGAGAACCTTCCCCTGGTCATTGACGTTCTGATTAAGTTCCTGATTAAGCTCCTGGGGAAGTAAAAGAATCGCCTCTTTACTTCCCCTTGCTTCCCTTTTATATAGCGTTCTTCTCTTTTAATGCACTGTTGACATAGCTGATGAATTCATCGGCCTTGGCCGCGGGAGGTTTGGTGACCAAGCTTACAAAAATAAACAGCGCTGTTGATACAATACCGCTCCAAATCCCCGGCCACCAGCCCAGGGGCATGATATTGCCGAATTGGAACCAAAAAGCAATAGTACCACCGACCAGAATACTGATTATAGCAGCTTGCGCTGTGCCTCTGCGCCAGAAAAAAGCACCCACTATGGCTGGTACGGTAACCAGCAATCCGGCTGAAGATGCCACTGAAAGAACGGCAATCAATCCCAGGCGCAGGGTGGCAAAAAGGAAGGCTACTAGGGAAAACAATATTATAAAAATTTTTCCTGCCGCCAGCAGCTTGCTTTCTTCAATGTCAGGACTGATGCGCTTGATAATATCCTGTGATACCATTGATGAAAGGGTTAAAATAATTGAGTTTACCGTTGATATGGCAGCAGCTGTAATACCCAGCATCACCAGCAGAGCTATGCCGTTGGGAACAATGTGCAGGGCCAGTAAACTGGGCGTGGCCATATCACCCTGAGGCAAGTCGGGAATTAATATGCGGGCGGAAAAGCCCCACAAAATAGATATCAGAGTGTAAATAAATCCGAAACACATAAATCCCATAACCATTGTGCGCATGTGGGTCAGGGAGCGGGGGATAAACAGGCGCTGGCTGACTTGCGGGTTGGAAAGGGAAAAGAAAAACCAGGGCAGGCTGAGCCCGATAAATGTTTGAAAGTTAAAAAATCCCGGCCCCGGGACAGTGAGCCACTGGGGGTAGTCAGTCTCAAGGATACTGATCATACCGCCAAAACCGCCAAAACCGCGATAAACTATGAAAAATACTGAAAGGGTGGCCACCGTGATCATAAGTAATGCTTGTACCGAATCTGTCCACGCTACAGCCTTGAACCCGCCTGTGTAGGCCCAGGTGGTAGCGATAACGGTGGCAATTACAAGACCCGCTAAAAAGGGAATGCTTCCCCTCGACATACCCTCCAGCAAGGTGCCTATACCAATTAATTGCACAGCGCTGTAGGGAATTAAAAAAACTATGGAAGCCAGTGCGGCTACAATATTTAATGTCTTGCTTTGGTAGCGGTCCCCCAGCAATTCCGCGGGGGTGATATAGTTATACTGTTTGCCGGCCAGCCAGAACCTGGGACCGAAAAAGGCTACCAGCACCAGGCCGGATAAGTAAATTAATTCAAATCCCCAGGCCCCAACGCCCCCGATATAGGCAAAACCCGCCAGGCCCACCATCATGAAGGCGCTGTAAGTAGTTGCGCTGTAGGTAAGGGCGGCAACTACGCCCCCAATGGCCCGGTTGGCTAAAAAAAAGTCCGCTATACCCGGTCCCATGCCTCTGCGTGCATAAAGAGCCACAGCAGTGCCCAGGACAAAATATAATGCAATAGCTAAATAGATATGTAATGAGTTCACACTAATCCCTCCATTTACCGGCAATTATACCAACGCTGATGATAGCCGCAATGGCAAAAACGCCCCAGTAAAGAAAGGCACCGTATACAGTGGAAAGATGAGAGAGTAAGTTAAAGGGCACCCAAAAAGCTGAGAATACTAGAAAAGCAAACCAAATAAACCACCACTTAACTGATTTTTGCAAAAAAATCATCTCCCGTAAGTCAATTTTAAATTAGCAAAACAAGCCAAGCCAGGTATCCTTTAATTATAGTATTGCAACTTTAAAAAACCCATATTATTTTCTTTGCCCCAGGAGGTGCAGGGAGTATTTTGGTGTCTTGACCAGCATTGAAACACAATGTATTATTTGCATATGCAAATCTACTTAATTAAATAAATGATGGGAGCTTTACATGCTATGTTTATAATTACTGACAAATGTCGTTTTTGCGATACCTGTTTAACAGTATGTTCGGCTGATGCCATAGAAAAAACTTATCCTATATACCGCATCAACCAGGATTTCTGTATTGAATGTGGTACTTGCAAGGACTATTGCAGTTTTGATGCTATTATCATTGTGTAGCCACGAGCTCAGTAATGAGTGTTTTAACCACCGATCCGCCGGTGCTTTGCCGGGTGGTTACTTGTTCATGAAGAACTTTTTTACGTTAATATTTGATATTATAAGCAATTTTCCCTTTAAGATAACGTGTCGAATTATGTAATTAAATACTCACCCCTAAATATGAAAAACGCATGGTCGCAAATATTCCTACACCGTACACTGCGGACTATTAAATAATATTTGTGCAGTAAGGCTGGCAGTAGATTGGCTAATATAATAAAATTACTATAGCTAATGTCAAAAAAGATCATGAAATGAGTAAAAATATTTGCAATACCGTATCACAAACGGGGTGGATAAATGTTTGATATCAGTGATGCTGCAATTGAGGAATTAGCCACAAACAGCCGGGTTTTTGTGAAAGGATTAATTTACTACAATGAAAATAGGGTAGTTGAATTAGAAGTAGATAAAGATAATATATGTGTATCAGCAGTTGTACGTGGAAGTGCCCGATATAAGGTTGAGGCGTGTTTTTCACCAGCAGGTAGATTAATACATATGTTCTGTGATTGTCCTGCTTTTCACCAATATGAAGGGGCTTGTAAGCATATTGTGGCTGTGTTGAAGGCTTGTCAGCGAAGATTTGGCGGCAGCGTGGGGAAAGGCAAAACAAAAACTAAAAAAAACAGCCAAAATGACCCTATGGCGGAAAGTATTTTAAATTATTTTGCATATCAACTGTCTGAGCAGGCGCAGATACCTGTCTATTTGGAAGTCACTGTGGAAATGTCGTTTCAAAGAATGGGTGGCGGGACACAGGCCGTTCCCGCCCTTTCTTTGCGTCTGGGTGAAAATAAACCTTATGTCGTACAAAATATTAAAAAGTTATTTGAGGCTATGGAAAACGGCACAACTGTTGTTTTTGGAAAAAATTTTACTTTTGACCCCACACGACATTACTTCCAGCCTGAGGACAAGTTGCTGATTGATTTTTTACGCTCAATATATGAAGTGGAAAGTACTATCCATGACAATACATGGTGGTATGCAAACCGAAGAGTCAATCATGGTAGTGTCTTTTGCGGCAAACAAATTATTTTGACCGAGGCGGCAACTAAAAGAGTACTTGATCTTCTAGTTTCAGAAAAGTTTAATTTAAAACTACCTGATGGCGAATACAAATCCATACAAGTTGTGGAGCAAGATTTACCGTTACAGTTTTATCTCGATAAAAAAGCCAACCAGCTTGTATTGCAGCTTAAGGAATTAAAGTACCTATCATTAATAAAAACCGGAGAATATGTGTTTTATAACGGTAAGATATACAAAGTTTCTCAGACACAGGCCAGGTATTTTGCACCGTTTAACAATGCTTTCAATAAATCCCCGGGGGGCATTCGTTTATCAGACCAACAAAGGGGACGTTTTTTAACCGAAGTTTTGCCGAAGCTTAAAAAAATCGGTCAGGTGGAAATTTCGCCTAAGGTGCAGGACAGCTTTTATGAAGCCGACTTAAAAACTGAAATTTATTTGGATCGGGAAGATGAAGCTGTTACAGCAAGGGTTGATTTTATTTACGGGCAAATAAAATTAAACCCGTTTGCCAGTAGCAATGACTGGCAAACGGGAGATAAAATACTGGTACGGGATACGGAAAATGAGCAGGTCATCTTTAACTTGCTGGAAAAGGCTGAATTCAGGACTGTAAATGGCAGTTTGTACCTCAAGGATGAAGAGAAAATATATTCATTTGTTTATCATATATTACCTGAATTACAAGCACTGGCCGATGTCTTTTACAGTGATAAATTCCGCAATATGCGGGTCAGAGATAGGGTAGCCTTTACAGGTGGAGTGCGTCTTAATGAGGAAAGCGACATGCTGGATTTTACCTTCCAGTTGGATGGCATTGACATGAATGAAATAGGACATATTTTTCAGTCGCTGCGGGAAAAGAAAAAGTTTTACCGATTGACAGACGGTTCATTCTTGCCGCTGGATACCGTAGACAATCATTTGTATCAGTTAGCCAATATGCTGGATGCTTTGAATATTTCCGGGCGGGACTTGCAGAAAAAAGTACTCAGCATACCTAAATCAAGAGCGATATATATTGATTGTTGTTTAAGGGAATCGAACCTGCAGGTGGAAAGAAACCAGGCCTTCAAAAGGCTGGTGCAAAGTATTAGCGAACCACAGGATATGGATTTTGAACTGCCCGGAGGTATTAACGGCGTGCTGCGGGAATACCAGCGTACAGGTTTTAAATGGCTTAAAACGCTGGCTATGTATGGCCTGGGCGGTATACTGGCGGATGATATGGGGTTGGGTAAAACTTTTCAGACCATTGCATTTGTTTTGTCCGAAAGGGAACGGGTGCAGGCGCCCTCACTGGTGGTGGCCCCTACTTCCGTGGTCTATAACTGGCAGGATGAGGCCGGCAAATTTGCGCCTGATTTAAATGTTGTTGTGGTTTCGGGTAATTTAGAGGAACGGAAAAGTTTAATAGTAGAGGCTAAAAATGCGGACCTAGTGATTACCTCATATGCTCTGCTGCGGCGGGATGTGGAATTGTATGAGGATTTAAATTTTGGATATTGCTTTCTAGATGAGGCGCAGCATATTAAAAATCCCAGTTCAATAAACGCTAAAGCCGTGAAAACTATCAAAGCCAGAGGGCGCTTTGCCTTAACCGGCACCCCCATTGAAAACGGGTTAACGGAGTTATGGTCAATTTTTGATTTTGTCATGCCTGGCTACCTGCTTACTCATCAAAAATTTGTAAAAAGGTATGAGAGGCCGATTATCAAAAATCAAGACGAAGGGGCGCTTAAGGAACTGCAGAAACAAATTGCCCCATTTATTTTAAGAAGAATGAAAACTGAAGTTTTGCAGGAATTACCGCCTAAGATTGAAAGCAAAGTGTTGGCTGATTTAACCGCCGAGCAAAAGAAAATATATATTTCCTATTTGCACCAGGCCAGGCAAGAGGTTAATGCAGTGCTATCCAATGGAGGATTTGAGAAAAGTCAAATTAAAATTTTGGCGTTATTAACCAGGCTGCGCCAAATTTGCTGTCACCCGGCCACTTTTCTGGATAATTATAACGGGGACAGCGGCAAACTTACTTATTTAAGAGAATTTTTGAAAGACGCTATCAACAGCGGTCACCGGATTTTGCTTTTTTCACAGTTTGTTGGTATGCTGGCCATTATTCGCAAGCTAATGGATGACGAGCAAATAGAATACTTTTACCTGGACGGTTCCACCAATGCAGAAGAAAGGGGGCAACTGGTGCGGGCATTTAACAGGGGTAAAGGAGATGCCTTTTTAATTTCCTTAAAAGCGGGGGGCACTGGACTAAATTTAACGGGTGCTGACATGGTTATTCATTATGACCCCTGGTGGAATCCCGCCGTGGAAGAACAGGCCACCGACCGTGCCTACCGCATTGGTCAAAAAAACTCGGTGCAGGTGATTAGCCTGATTACCAGGGGCACTATAGAAGAAAAGATATACGCGTTGCAGCAAAAGAAAAAAGCCATGATTGAATCAGTGATTAAACCCGGGGAGACAATGCTGTCCAAAATGACAGAGCAAGAGGTAAGAGAGCTGTTTGATATATTTTAAACCCGGAGGGATGATGTTCCCCCGGGTTTTATGGTTGAATAAGCAAAGTTACAGACACTTAGTATTGTCACCTGTTCAAATAGCGTTAACTCATGATAGTGATATAAATGGTATTGTCAACCTTAGTACCTTTCAGCAGCTCACAATGTCGCAGTACGGAAAAATTCCTTTCCAGCTCCCAATCTTTTAAACCAAAATGCTGGGCAATCTCCGGGCGGGTGACTTTGCCTTTTTCTTTGACGAACTCATATATGTTTTTCTGAAGTTCAGTTAACCCCTCGGTGCCTGTTTGGCCGAGCTGTTTGCGGTGGGTGACTGCGCTGTGCACCGCGGCCACGTCGCAGGTTTTAGGCGGCTCAACAGCAATAATGAAACAATCTTCGCACAGGGTTTGGCCATGCAATTGCATTTCATCGCCGGCTGGTATTTCTTCCTGGCATTTGGCGCAGATCATTAACGACACCTCCAAATTTTATATTTCATTCCAAAGCTTAACCACAAGGGTGCTGTAAACCATATTTGTAGCAGCATGGCGTTTTTAATTTTATTACCATTATAATTGCTTTACAGCTATATTGTCAACATATTAACTAATTAATATAAATTATTATTATCGATTGGCAATTGCTATTTACTTTTGGCCCCAAAGCCTCCAGAGGAGCAGGAGGCTTTGGGGTATGTGTACTGGTAAGTTAGAGCTAATATAGTATTTTAGTATGTGTGAATACTTATCACTGTTTAACCTGTGTAAGGAATCCCTTCGCTGCATCTAAACTCCTTTGTGCATGAGTATTTGAGTTAACTCCTTGCTTTGCTCCTGGTTTATACTGCCCTTTTCCAGGGCTACTTTAATTGTATATTGCCCCAGCAGGCTGTACAACTCCCGCAGCTGGGGATCAAGTTCCTGAAAAGCTTTCATGTGCCCGGCAATGGTAGGAGCATCGCCCCGGGCCACCGGTCCAGTCAGTGCGCCGGTGGGGCCTACCTTGGTTATATTCGCCACCGTTCCCTGTACCAGGGGATATAAAGCCTCAAAGGCTTCTTTGGGGCCCAGCCCGAATTTGGCGTATAAACCTGTGGCAAAATGCATCAGTGATACTAAATAATTAGATGCTATACAGGCCGCTGCGTGATAAACCGGCTTGTCGGCGGCAGATATGGTAAACCACTTACCGTTCAAATCCTCAACCACCTGCCGGGCCAGGGGGAGGGCGCTTTCATCTCCTTCCAGGGCAAAGTAAGAACCGGGCAGGTTTTCCATGGCGGCCCGTACTTCGGCAAAGGACTGCAGCGGGTGAATACTTACCGCCAGTGCCCCTGCCTCCCGGACACCCTGCAATTCACCAGCGGCATGGGCCCCGCTGGTGTGTGTCACCACCTGCCCCGGCCGAAAACCGCCCGCTTTGGCAATTTCTGCAGCCACGGGAGATATACTGCGGTCGGGAGTGGTGATAAAAACCAGTTCGGCCCGGGCAGCGGCTTCCTGGTTACTCAATACAGGGCAATTCAGTCGACGGCTCAACTGCTGGGCTGATTCTTTGGTACGGCTGGCCACTGCTGCCACAGCGTACCCTTTTTGTTGTAATAAAATGCCCAGGGCCGAGCCTACTTTACCAGCCCCGATTATGGCAATAGATAATTTATTCATCATAGCGCTCCTCTTTTTAGCAATACTCTGTGAATTTTAACACATAACTACCCGGGAGGGCAAGATTTGGCAGGGGTTCGGGGGGGGGGGTTGGGATTATTTATTTAACGAAGAAGTATACTTTGTTTGCAATGTAAACTTTGTAGACATACTGCTGCGCATGCGATTGAACTTACCCCGGAGGGGTTTTTTGTTCTCTCGTCTACAAAGTAGACCATTATAGTATTTTGCATTTTTTTTGAGGGCACGGGCTTTCTGCGGGATTACCGGGTTTTAGAGTGATGAAGCTTTTAGGTATGATATTTGCGTTGAAACTGGTATAACATATGCAATTAATAAAGTTAATTTTTTGATTATAATGACAAAGGAGGATTATGTATGTCTGTGTATCTACCCCAGGAAATGGCATATGCATATTCGGAAAATAAGAAATTAATATTTTATCCCAGGGTGCAAAAAAATCTCCGGGAACTTTATAAGCGCAAATTGGTCACTGAACAAGAAGCTGTGCAAGTCATTAAGACTGGTGATAATGTTGTTCTGCCTCTGGGCTGTGGGGAGCCGCCGGCCCTGCTGGAGGCAATGGTTAAGCGGCATCATGAACTTGAAGATGTAAAGGTGCATCAGATGCTGCCCATAAGAGAAGCAAGTTACCTGAAGCCCCAAATGACCAGAAGTTTCCGCCATGTGTCCTGGTTTACCAGTGGTCCTAACCGACAGGCCGTTAACGAGGGACGAGCAGATTTTATGCCGGGGCACTTTCATGAATATCCGCTGCTATTTCAGGAGTATATCAATGTTGACGTTTTTATGGGGACGGTTTCTCCTATGGATGAAAGAGGTTATTTTAGCTTCGGACTTTCGGTGGACTACACCAGCACTGCTGCGGCTCAGGCCAAGGTTATTATTCTGGAAGTCAATCCGAACATGCCCAGGACCAGGGGAGAAAGTCTTATACATATCTCGGAGGTGGATTATATCGTAGAAAATAATAACCCTATACCCGAGATTCCTATACCAGCCTTAACAGAAAATGACAGGATTATCGGGGGCTATATAGCAGAGTTGGTTGAAGACGGTGCCACCGTTCAGCTCGGTATAGGCAGTATGCCCAATGCGGTAGCTGAGGCTCTGCAGAATAAAAAGAACCTGGGCATACATACAGAGATGGTGACAGATGGCATGGTGGATCTGGTTGAGTGTGGAGCGGTAACAGGAATCAAAAAAACTCTTCATCAGGGAAAAATTATCGGCAGTTTTGCCGCCGGGACCAGAAGACTATATGACTTTATGAACGATAACCCCTTGGTGGAGATGTATCCGGTATCTTATGTTAATGACCCCTATGTTATTGGACAAAACTATAAAATGGTTTCGATAAATGCAACTCTTGAGATAGACCTATTAGGCCAGTGCGCTTCAGAGACTATTGGATTTAGGCAGTACAGCGCTACCGGTGGGCAGACTGATTTTGCCCGGGGATGTCTGCGCTCCCCGGGTGGCAAGGGGGTTATCGCGCTGCATAGTACAGCTAAAAAAGGTACGGTTTCCAAAATAGTGCCTATATTGCAACCCGGTGCCGTAGTCAGTTGCTCAAAAAACGACGTGGACCATGTGGTCACTGAATTTGGAGTAGCCAAACTGCGTGGGAAAACAGCCAGGGAAAGGGCGCTGGCGCTGATAGGGATAGCACATCCTGATTTTCGCTCTGAACTGCGGGCAGCGGCGCAAAGAATGGATCTTATTTAACTATAAATAGGAGATAGTTGCCTGGTACAGCCAGGCAACTTATACTTTGCTCGCAATTAGGTTCCTGCTTCTGCCGGTGAAAGGTTTTTAGCTTTTTTTATCGAAGTTATATTAAACTTATTACTGTAAGGTCTGGTGTTAGACATGGGAATTGCAAAACTTAAACTGAAAAACGTAATTTTAGACCTGGAAAACATTATTGATTCATCAAGTAATGCAGTTTTGGCTGTAGACCGCGGAGGTGTAATTGTTTATTGCAACCGTCAGGTTGAGAAATTTCTTGGCTTGCCCACCCGGTTAATCAAAGGACGTTCGGTAGAAAAATTTTTTCCTGATACAGGGCTTTTGGAGGTGATGTTGGATGGAAAACCGCAGTTGGGCTGCAAGCTTATGCTTAACGACGTCACCTACCTCTCAAATCGCAACCCGATCATCATTGATGGTAAAATTATGGGGGCTGTCGCTGTCTTTCAGGATGTAACCGAAATTCAAAATGTTATTGACGCACTGACTACTAAAAATGAAAATGTACGCGAACTCCAGGAAACTCTGGCTAATGTTCTGGAACTATCAAGCGATGGAATCATTGCCATCGACAAGAATTATATTATTACCATGGTTAACCAGTCTTTTGCCAGTTTCTTCAATCAAAAGGCTGAGGATATGGTTGGTCTACATGTTAAAAAGGTATATAAAGATAAACCTATATTTGCCCAGGCAATGGAAACTGGCGAAACAGAGTACGGATACGTTACTACCTTAAATGGCAAAGAGATAATAGCCAATAGGAAGCCAATAAAAAAAGGCAATCAAATTATAGGTGCGCTGGGTACCGTTGCTTTTAAAAATATATCAGATTTATACGCGCTGTCTAAAAAAATACAAAAACTTCGCAGTCAGCGGGACTATTACAGAGATGAACTGGGGCGCACACAGCGGACTCGCTTTACATCCGATCAAATTATTGGACAAAGCCCAGCGTTTATTGCCCTAAAAGAAACTATCAAACGGGTAGCCCAAAGCCATTCCACGGTGCTGCTAAGGGGAGAAAGCGGCACAGGCAAGGAGTTATTTGCCCATGCCATCTACACTGAAAGCGGTCGCTACCGTGGGCCTTTTGTCCGTGTAAACTGTGCTGCAATTCCTGAAAGCCTTCTTGAGTCAGAACTATTTGGTTATAGGGAAGGGGCTTTCACCGGAGCCAAAAGAGGCGGTCATGTGGGTAAATTTGAGCTTGCCGATAAGGGGGTAATATTCCTGGATGAAATCGGAGATATGCCCTTGATGATGCAGGCCAAACTGCTGCGTGTGCTTCAGGAAAAAGAGATTGAACGTCTCGGAGATACCAAACCTCGAAAGGTTGATGTGCGCGTAATTGCGGCCACCAACCGCAATCTAGAGGAAATGATTGTTAATGGGGAATTTCGTGAGGATCTTTACTATCGTGTTAATGTGGTCACTCTGAATATTCCGCCCCTGCGCAGAAGGGTAGAAGACATTGAACTGCTTTTAGATTATTTCATTGAACGATTTAATGATGTGTTTGGGCTTCAGGTCACCGGGGCTGAGAACGAGGTCATTCAAACGCTGAAAAATTACCGGTGGCCGGGTAATGTCCGGGAGCTGGAAAATGTTGTTGAAAGGGCTTTTAATGTTATTGACGGTAATATAATCCGTAAAGAACACCTACCCCTGTATCTGCATAATAATCAAAAGTACAAGGGCACAATTCGCGAAGGCGGGCTGGCCAAGCTGGTAGAGGATGTTGAAAGGGAAGCTATTATTAATGCTCTAGAAGCATGTGGGGGTAATAAAAACCGGACGGCCGCTATGCTGGGCATATCTCGGGCTGGGCTTTATAAAAAGTTAAACCGGTATAAAATATAATAAATAGCCATTTCGGGGAGGTTAGTTTAGTTTTAGGGCATAATTTAGCTATGCATTTAAAGATGAGAAAAATACAATAGTATGTAATAATTGCTAGTCGTGATGTAGGCTTTTTTTTTGCATGGCTGTCAATGCTTACCTTGAGAGAAACAGTCAGTGGGAGGGAATGGTAAGGTAAGATTTGATTAAAACTCATCTCCGGGAGGCTTAACATGGTTTTAAGGTCGGCAGTACTTTTCTTTTTGGCGGGATTGGCGGAAATAGCCGGTGGTTATTTTATGTGGATTTGGCTGCGGTATGACGCTGGTATTATGTGGGGCGTAACGGGGGGAATTGTTTTAATTCTTTACGGAATTATACCAACTTTTCAGCAGTTCCCAAGCTTTGGACGTATTTACGCGGCTTACGGCGGTGTGTTTATCGTCATGTCTATTCTATGGGGCTGGTGGATAGATTATACGGTACCCGATTTTTATGATTGGCTGGGAACCATTATTGCGTTAATCGGAACGGCAGTTATTATTTGGTTTCCCCGTCAAAAAGAAACAAAAGAGGTCGAATAGGCGCATGATCATAAAGTCAGCAATTCTTTTTATATTAGCAGGCCTGGCTGAAATAGGTGGGGGGTATTTAGTTTGGTTATGGCTGCGTGAAAAGAGGCATTTTATTGTTGGATCGTTTGGGGCAATAATTCTTGTTTTATACGGAATAATACCAACACTGCAGGACTACCCTAATTTTGGCAGGGTATATGCGGCTTATGGAGGTATCTTCATCGTCTTGTCCTTACTATGGGGTTGGGGAATTGATAAAAAGAAACCCGATTGTTACGATTGGCTTGGTGCATTGATTGCTTTAATTGGTGCAGCAATTATTATCTGGACGCCAAGGTAAATACATAAGGTAAACAGAACTGGCGATAAATCAGGTACGGCACTCCCGGGCATTTTCCTATCACCAGAAGAATTAGGGATCCATACTTTAGATATCTGAATTTGCCTTTCTAGTATAGATAATATATTTAGCGAAAAAATAAAAACATTAACTATAGTTTAAAGGAAGCCTAAAATGCCTAAAAATCACATTTTGCTCAAAAACGTATTTCTTACGACCGCTTTAGCAATTGTAGGTTATAAAGGGGCCGTTTGGCTGGGCAGAAAAGCAATCGATAGAGCTAATGACAGTTTCGTGCACAGAATAATGGTAGATGCTTATTCTGAAAATTTATGGGAGTTTGTTTCAGCATCTCGCAGAACCGGACTTCAAAAAATAGTCGAAACTAATTTAAGGGCACAAGAAGGGAAGTTGATTAAACGGCCTTTAGGGAGCCCTAAAAAGATACCAAGTTTTGAGGGTATTATGTTTAACTTTGCCCAATTGCACAGACTGACCACAGATGAAGGGGCTCATATAGATACCAGCGTCACCATAGGGCCGTGTGCCCAAAGGCCTTTACAAATAGAAATGCCTATTATGATTTCCGGTATGGCCTATGCTCTGGCACTGTCTGCCAAGGCTAAAATAGCATTGGCTAAAGGTAGTAAAATGGCCGGTACAGCCACTAACACCGGCGAAGGGCCCTTTTTGCCGGAGGAGAGGAAGGCCGCGGGAAAGCTTATTATTCAATATAACAGGGGTAAATGGAATAAATCTGAAGATATTTTAAAACAAGCGGATATGATTGAAATTCATATCGGCCAAGGAGCAGCCGGTGGGGTCGGACATTACATTGAAGATAAAGAAATTGACTGGAAAATAAGACGCATGATGGGCCTGAGCTGGGGGGAAAAAGCGGTAGTTCATGCTACTTACCCAGGGATAAAAAAACATAATAACTTAAATGACCTGGTGACGTACTTAAAAGAAGTTACCCAGGGGGTTCCCATCGGAGTAAAACTAGCAGCAAGTAAATACTTGGAAGACGATTTGAAAATAGCCTATGCATCAGGCGTGGATTTTTTTACCCTTGACGGTAGCAAAGGTGCCTCTAAAGGTACGGCGCCAATACTGCAGGATGACTTTGGTTTACCAACGTTATTTGCCGTGGTTAGGGCTGCTAATTTCATAAGCAAGCATGGGTTGAACAATAAAGTGAGTCTAATCGTCTCCGGCGGGTTAGCAACCCCGGGAGATTATCTTAAGGCTTTGGCTCTAGGGGCAGATGCCGTATACATTGGCAGCATGGCATTATTTGCCATGAGTCATACCCAGGTATTAAAGCCATTCCCCTTTGAGCCTCCTCCGGAATTAATTTGGTACAAGGGAAAATATCAACACAAGTTGGATGTGGATAAGGGAGCCAAAAACCTGGCCAAGTATCTTCTTTCCTGTAATGAGGAAATCAAAGATGCCGTAAAAGCTTTGGGGAAAAAAAGCATTCATGAGATAAATAAGAGTGATTTATTTGCCCTTGATGACTTTACAGCTAAGGTTGCCGGTATACCATTAGGCTATAAGGAAATTAGTTATGAAGCGACTCAGCCCACTACTTAACTATTATCATTATCTTTTACGTTTTTAATTTTGCTTGAAATGAACAAAAAATGTTGTTCCCTTAGGGCTTGTTTTAAAAGCTGGCAAACGCTGATTTAACATGGGTTGAGCTGATCCCCTGCGTCGGGTGATAGTCGTTCCACAGGCACCTGTAAGCCTTCAATGGCTGCATTCGTACATTGAATAATAAAACAGTCCGGGCAAATGGAAGCCGGACTGTTTTAATTCCACAGGGTCTAGCGGTCACCTGTTATTTGATTCAGTTGAATATTTCCCTTATTTTTCTTTAATTGCTCGCCATATTTTTTCATAGGTTAGAGGCAGGTTTTTTACCCGTACTCCTATGGCATCATATATGGCATTGGATATACAGCCCATTGTCGGGGTTGTAGCTCCTTCTCCAACTTCTTTAACTCCCCAGGGAGCATTGGGGTCGACTGTATCGACCAGTTCAGAAGCCACCGGTGGCATATCCAGCGCTGTGGGCAATCTGTATTCGGCCAGGTTTCCGTTTAAAAGCTTGCCATTCTGATCAAAA
>JGI2924J29684_1077262_pt1 | contig 15215 bp, 13 predicted proteins | sample BenlonsequencITS_FD_29684 | JGI IMG/M metagenome (IMG submission 29684)
GTATCGTCCTTTTATCAACAGATAGTAAAGGGCTTCATTATTCTTTTGACGGTGATGATGGATTTGAAGCTGACCAATAAAAAATGAAAATAGAATCGCACTTGCATCTTGGATAAAAGATATAGGCGATTTTATTAATAGAAATTTTAGGGGGATTGTAATGAGACGAAAGATGCTTTTTGCTGCCGCATTATCACTCATCGCAGTGAGTGTATTCGGTGCAGGTCAATCGGAAGACGATGGTATCAGAATTGGTATCTTGCAGAAAAGTCGTTCTGATCAATATCAGATTATCTTAAACGAGGCTCAGGAGAATGTTCTCAAGGAATTAAAGGCAAGCGGAAAGATTATTAATTATTTTCAGTTCGACGCAGAACTAGATGTTCAGAAGCAGCTGAACGAATCTGACGATCTGATTGCCATGGGTGTAGATGTTATTGTCATGAGCACAACAGATGCTAATGGTTGCGCTCCGATTGTGACGAAATGCAAGGAAGCCGGTATCCCACTCGTCATTGTTAATGCACAAACGGTTAATGCAGATGAGGCCTCTGCAATTGTCTGTTCCGATGATGTAGACGCCGGGGAGATCATGGGAAATTACATTATAGAAAGGCTGGGAGGAAAGGGCGTTGCATCTGGAAATGTCCTTCAGCTGGAAGGAGATATAGGTAACACTTCTCAGATGGGCCGAGATGAAGGTTTAAAAAATACTGTCTACAAAGAACCACATTTAACCATCCTCGAATCTTTGACGGCAAAATGGCAGCGGGATGAAGCTATGAGAATAACCGAAGACTGGTTGCAGAAATACCCCGAAATCAGTGCCATTGCAGCAGAGAATGATAATATGGCTATGGGTGCCCTTAATGCCGTTATTAATGCCGGAAGAAAAGATGAGATTGTTATTATTGGTGTCGATGCTATTCAGGATGCCTTGTTGAGCATACAAAATGGCGAATTAGACGCAACGGTCTTCCAGAATGGAAAAGCTCAGGGGGCAACGAGCATTGAAGTTGCGTATGCGATAGCTTCAGGACAGGCTTATGAGAAGAAAACGCTGATTCCTTTTGAACTTGTTACAAAGGATAATGTGGACGACTTCCTGAACAAGTAGTTTGTTTGACCATTGTGGTAAGTATTGTAAAATATTTACCACAATGAAAGATGGAAAAGGGACATATACGAAATATGGCAGGTGTGTAATGCAGCTTGATGATTTATATACAAAAAAACAGTCCAGGATGTTATTAGATGTATCCTTGTGGTCCGGCAATTTGGTGAACCTTGAAAAGAGTATTAATGAGACTAAGAATTATGCAGATGTATATCATTTAGATGTTTCAGATGCTCACTTTGTGCCTGGTTTACTCTTTTTTCCTGATCTCATTCATGCAATAAATATGAAAACGGACATCCCTCTTCATACTCATTTAATGATGGAGGATCCTATCAAGCATGTAGATGCATTTATTGAATCAGGGTCCGATTTTATTACGGTACATTTGGAGTTAGGGGAAAAGAAGGTCGGCGAAATAATTGCATATTTGAAAAAAAAGTGTATTCATGTAGGCTTATCTATCTGTGTTGAATCAGATATTATGCTGTTGGAAAAATATCTGGATGATCTGGATTTAATCCTGTTGATGGGTACGAAAATCGGCATTAAGGGCGTGAGTATGGAAAAGAACACTCCTGACCGCGTTAAGGGTATTAAGGCTATGATACAGGCTCATGGACTGGAAAATAAAATTATCCTTTCGGTTGATGGGGGTATTAGGGAACATACCGTGCCTTTACTGCGTGAGGCCGGGGCCGATATGATAACTCCGGGCTCTTTGGTTTTTAACAGTAAAAACCTAACTGATACTGTCAGCTGGTTGCATACATTAAACTAATATTCTGGAAAGGAAGAAAATGATTGTTGTTTTGGCGGGCCTACCGGGGGCAGGCAAGAGCTTTCTTGCTAAATCATTAATAAAAAGAAATCCGTCGTATGTATGCTTTGATAAGGATATTGTGCGGGAAGCGATATTTCCCGGCAAACTAACGGATTTCACTTCGGCGCAAGATGATCTTTGTATAGAACTCATATTGCAGGCGGCAAAGTACTTGCTTGAAAAAGATAGTGAGTTAGTTGTGCTTCTTGACGGTCGGCCTTTTTCAAAGAGATACCAAGTGGAAATGGTCCAGGATAGGGCACGGGAAATGCAAACACCTTGCAAGTTCATAGAATGTACGTGCAGCGAAGGGACCGCCATCACGAGACTTTCGAAGGGGAAAGGTGTTCATCTCGCAAAGAACAGGGATCACGATTTATATAAAAAGATCCAAAGTAGCTGGGAACCTTTGGCCGTCCCTCATCTTACGCTTGTTACGGACGGTCCCGATACCATAGATGACTTGGTTGACAAGGTCTCGGTGTACCTGCATGACTGATGAGGACTTCGCGGCTAGCATACAAGGGCAGTGTCTGATTGTTATGGATATCGGAGGAACTCGGATTAGGATCGCCTCTATTGAAGTATCAGAAAAGGAAGTGCCTTACGCTTTTGAGGAATATAGCAGTAATTTGTTGCAGGAAACTGACCCCATAGAAATTCTCCGCGGGCTATTAAACCAATATACAGAAAGGAACGGCATACACCCTGCTGCGGTTATTATTGGCGTGCCTGCAATTATTGATGAAGATAAGGACTATATAATCCAATGTAATAATATTACTTCACTGAATGGACGCAAAATTGCAAGTGAGTTGCGAGTAAAAATCGGGATTCCTGTTTATGTTGACCACGACACAAAGCTTCTGCTCCATGGAGAGAAAGCCGGAAAAACATTGGAAGATAACTGGGTTCTTCTCGGGATATTTTTCGGAACCGGTATAGGTGCTGATGTTTTGCTACATGATAAAGCCTGTAGACTATATCGTAACGGATTGGAATTGGGACATATCCCATTCCGTCTTAACGGAAAAAAATGTGTTTGTGGCAGGCATGGTTGCGCTGAAGCGTATGTAAACGGTCGTGTTTTGGAAGAAATCAGTGAAGATGCACATATCCACATATCGAAAGTTTTTCAACTTTGGGGAGAGGACTCCATTGCGGGAAAACGCTTAAAGGAATTTGTTGATAACGAGGCTTTGTTGGTCACCACCGCAATAACAATAATCGAGCCGACTCATGTAATTATAGGAGGGGGAATTGCCGCTATGGAATGTTACCCCAAAGGCTATCTGGAAGAATTTGTAAAAAGACAAGCATGTACGACCTCCATTAATGAAAACTGTATCATATCGTGGGCCGAACGAGGTGATATGGCCGGGTTTCATGGGGGCGTTTCTATATTTAAGGAAAGAGCAGCTACCGAAAAGAAGATATAGACAAAGAAAAGATTGCTCAGGAGGATATATGTCTCTGGTTACAATGAAATACTTTCTGGAAAAAGCTAGAAAAAATAAATGTGCTGTTGGTGCATTTAATTTTTTCGGACTAGAAAATCTGCGTGGCATTATCAAGGCTGCCAGTAGCAAAAAAAGTCCGGTTATCGCCATGGCGTCTATGGGAGCCCTTAAAGTAATGGGCTTGGACGTTGTCGTATCCGCCGCAAGAGCTTTAAGCCAGGAATATGAAACCGATATAGTACTTCACCTTGACCATTGTACCGATATGGATTTGTTATTTATGTGTATTGATCATGGATTCACATCGGTTATGATCGATGCTTCAGATAAAGACTACGATGAAAATGTTCGTCTTACCCGTCTCGCGGTTGATTATGCCGCAAAAACAGGATGTTCCGTGGAAGCAGAATTGGGGCATGTTGGTGGAGTTGAAGACAATATTGTTGTATCCGAGAGGGAGGCCCTGTTTACGGTTCCCGAAGATGCAGAGAAATTTGTAAACGATACGAATATAGATGCATTAGCCGTCTCTGTCGGGACGGTACACGGTTTTTATAAGCTTCCCCCAAAACTTGACTTTGAAAGAATCACGGCTATTCATACAAGAACGGCCATACCGCTGGTCCTTCATGGTGGGACTGGAGTTTCCGACGAGGATTTCAAAAAAGCGATTGGCCTCGGTATCCTGAAAATTAATGTTGGTACCGAATTGAAGGTGCATGGCTATTTTGATGTAATGAAGAACACCTCCCTGGCGGTCAAAGATTCAGATCCCCGAAAGGTTTCCACTGCAATTGTCGATGCATGCGCCTCTATTGTTTCAACAAAAATCGAGGTATTCGGCAGCAGAGGTATTTTGTAACAGCCACGAAAAAACAAAAGCCGGCAAAGAGAAATCTTCGCCGGCAAAATATGTATATCAACTATTTATAGATATCGGCTTTTCCATCACTTTTTAAAATGCAAATCTTTTCTTTAACCTTTTCAGAAACAGCCATACTTGATTTCTGCAGAAGTTTTAAATGATCCTTCAGATCAGGATTTTCTTTCAAAGTTTTTCTAATCTCATCAATGTATGTTCGCCGCAAAACTGTTCCAATATTTATTTTAGCGAATTTGGTATTCTTAATTCTATCTAATTCTTCGTTAGTCACCCCACTGGATCCATGTAACACAAGAGGAATTTTCACGATTGCACTAATTTTCTCAACATTGTCAAATTTGATATTTGCCTTCTGACTTTGCATTGCATGTTTTGTACCAACAGCAACGGCCAAACAATCCACTCCAGTAGCATCCTGAAAATATTTTGCACTTTCAGGAGTCGTCAGAATCTCTTCAGCACTTTCACCTTCCTCGCCTTTTGCAACACGACCAATTTCGGCTTCAACCGATATACCCAAAGAATGGGCAACCTTTACAACGAACTGTGTGTTCTTGATATTCTCTTCTACAGGCAACATTGAGCCGTCATACATAATTGAAGTATAGCCATGATGCATTGCTTTAAAGATTAACTCTAAATTATCTGCATGATCCAAATGAGCAACAACAGGGACAGAAGCATTAAACGCCAAATTTCTCATAACAGAGGCGGCGGTTTCAATCCCAAAGTTCTTCACACAGCTTCCCGAAGACATGAGGATCACTGGAGAATTTAGTTCTTCGGCAGCTCGAACAATTGCTTTAGCATCCTCAAAAGAGAAAAAATTGAAAGCAGGAACAGCAAAATTCTCATCCTTTGCCGGATCAAGAATTTCTTTTAATGAAAGTAATGACATAATACCCTTCCTTATAGTTAAAATATTCCATCAATTCCACTACTAAAATTGTTAATTCTAAGAATAGAAATTTTTATACATTTTCTCTGCAGTCTCCTTTCTTGCAATTGCATGCGGTGAAGGTTCAATCTGAGATATCTTGATCTTTTGTTGTGCCCTTTTAATAATCTCAGTATCGCCAGCTCCGTTAGCAGCGCAAAGGGCAGCCCCCAAGGCCGATAATTCTTTCTCTTGAAGAATACGGATAGGTTGGCCAATGATGTCGGATATAAACTGAAGCATTAGCCGATTACGAACAATCCCACCACCCGCAACTATTTGCGGCAGGGGAAAATGAAAGGATAATTCATCAAGAATAATTTTTGTCATAATTCCCATATAGGTGTATAAAGACGTAACCACCTTTATGGGATTAGTCCCTAACTGTATATTACGCAATTCAAAGCCAGAAATGCCTTCCTTAGTAATACGATCACCTTCTACATAAAAGACAGGTAAATTTTCAGTGGAAAAATCTTTTTCGATAATATCGTTCATTGTATCATAAAAGCCTTTGGGATCATTAGAACCAAAGAAGGAAGCAAGCGCATCATGAAGTTTCCCAAAATAACGCAAAGAATTTTCAATATAATAATCACTCTCGCTGTAACAAGCACCAATTGTAAGGTTGGAGATACGCTTCATTCTTTCCTTCATAACCTGTTTAGATATGCCTTTGCCTTCAGTGAAGCCACCCAACACAGCAGCAGATCCCATCGAATAAAAAAGGGTCTCACTCCCAAATAGTAGTTTAATCCCATACATTCCTATAATGTGATCATGACCGCCTAGATAAACAGGAATACCTGTTTTCGTTGAACCAGCATAACTTCCTGTAGGTTTGCATGTGGGTAATTCCATATCAAAACCTAATGAACTAAGAAGTGAAGAATCCCACTTTCGATCATGAATATCAAACAAATAGGATCGGCAAGCTTGTGAATAGTCCCAATAGGCCTTCTCAGTCAATCGGTATGCAAGATAGTCAGCAATAGAAAGGAACGTATATGGATGATTAGTTTTCTCTACGATATTCCCATCTTTCATGAACAACATTTTGAAAAGCCCCATGGTGTAGTTAAGGCTTACCCCTCGGGACTCATACCGCTCAATTTTGACCTTCTCATGTAAGGTTTCTGCTATAGTCCGTGTTGCTTTATCATACCATACAAGAGGATCGCAAAGAGCTTTACCAAAAGCGCCGTTGCCTGCATGCTTTTGAGAAATCTCAACAGGAACAACTGACTCACCAACACTGGAAAAGCTTATTCCCTTTACCGTATACTTTTCTTGGGCATTTTGTATCGCAAGGTTCATGCAATGCTCAATATCGTCAATACTAAAAAACTCAATATCGTTGCTATGATATTTTTTTGTTTTTTGTTCATAGATGATTTCAGTTGTACCGTCACGACGCAAAGCAATAGCTTTTGAGTTCGTCGTGCCTATGTCAAGACCTATATAGCAATCCATTTGTAACCTCAAAAAGCTTAACTCCGGACAAACAATCATGATATTCATCTTTGCTAAAAATAGCGGCACCATAATTCTTGACATTCGCGGCACCACAAGCGGTTGCAGATAATAAAGAATCCTTTAATGTTGATCCTGCCAGCTTTTTTAGTAGAAATCCTGCAAAAAAGGAATCACCGCTACCAACAGCATAATTTCCATCAACCGAAGGAGGAGAGACACGGTAAACTACCTCATCCGAAATGGCGATTGCCCCCTGAGCGCCCAAGGTAACGATAAGCAACGTAATTTTTTTTTCAATTCTGAATTTATCAAGTGCATTCAAATTACCAGAATCTAAATTAAATGCCAGTCGTAATTCATCGTCATTCACCTTTAAAACAGCAATCGGATGATCAACAATCCTTTTTAGCCATTCATTTGAAATGTCAACAGCCAAAGATACATTTTTACTGCAAGAAAGTCGGGCAATATCAACTAAATCGCTCGGTAGGAATCCGTTTACAGCACTACCAGATATTACAATTACATCTCCATCCTGTAATAAATCAGAAAAAAAACGTTTAAATTCTTCTACCTCAGAACGCGTAGCGGTAGGACCTGCCTCATTTACCATTTGGACGGATGTGGTCCCGTCATAATCTCGAACTATTGCAGTATTTATCCTACTTTCATCTTGTATCCAGAAATTTCGTGTTTTTATTCCAAGCTCTTTACACTTACTTTCAATTAATTTACCAACAGTTCCTCCTAACATATTTACACAGAGATAGTCAGTGAAACCAAAATTCTCAAAAACCCTTCCGATATTCAAACCCTTACCATCCACTTGGTGAACAACCGTAGTCCCCCTAAGGACATGCTCTAAATCAGGTCTTTTATCAATGAGAACCCAGTGATCAAAGCTAGGATTCAAGTTTAATATAAGCACGCGCATAGTTAATTTCCCTTTGATTCAGCTTCATGCAACACACGTTCAACCGTATCAGCATCAGTTACTAAAACATCAATTAATCTACTTCTTAGTCCACCAAGAATACTTTTGGTTTTTTGTTTTCCATAAGCAATGATCAGTTTTGTTTTTGCAGAGGCAATCTGTTCCAGACTAATATTGATCATATTTGCTTCAACTCCCAAATGAATCATTTCTCCCTTTTCATTAAAATAATGGGTAAGAATATCACCAACAACATTGTTATCTTCAAGCCTCTTAATATATTCTTCTCCGATTAAACCTTTGTTAAACAAGGGAGAGCGAGGAATTGAATATCCAACACTACAAATAAGCACATCGAGGTTCGACCAAAGCTCGTTTATCTTTCTATAATCATTGCTATCAGTCAAAACCGCTTTCTTTGGTCCATCAACCAATAATGGTAGATAAACCAATTGGGCTGTTGCTCCTATTTTCTCCGCAAAAGTATGCGCAATATGATTTATATTGAAATTTCGTGAAGAAATTAATGAACTTCCTCCCGTTAAAGGAATAATTTTCCAGTTCCGTCTTGACTCATCAAAATTCGAAGTTACAAAAGAATAAACAGTTGACCCCCAACCTAATCCAATAGTCAACGGGTTTTCAGCACTTGGTGCACTATATACATAGTTCGAAGCAAGCTTATGGATACCGTCAAGGGTCTGTGAATGGTTACCATAGCTAGGAGCTATAAGAATATCTTTTAGCTTGAACAATTTCATGAGACGTTCTTTCAATTCGATGATTCTCTTTGACTCTGAAGTTGGTTGAATAACTTCGATCTTAACAATCCCAACTTCTTCGGCCTTTGCAAGATACTTACTAATCTGGACACGAGAAACATTTAGTTCATTTGCAATTTCCCTTTGCAGCTTTTTATTGACATAATAATCATATGCCACCTGATACAATAGTCCCATGTCAATCACAGTTCAAACCTCAATCGCAAGTTATTAGCCTTTAACAGAACCACTTGTCAATCCAGCAATAAAATAACGCTGCATTAACATAAACATCACCAAAGGCGGAAGCATCGACACTATTGAACCAGCAAATAAGGGTCCCCATCTAGTTTGATACTCTCCAACAAAAACAGAAAGAAATGCAGGAATATTCTGAATGTCTTCTGTTACAAGAATAGACATTGAATACATTAATTCTGCCCAAGAGAAAAGGAATGTGTATATACCCACTGCCGCTATTCCTGGTAACGCAACAGGCAGGATGACTTTCACAAAGGCCTGAGGGAGATTACAACCATCAATAACCGCAGCCTCTTCAAGCGCCTTAGGAACCGATATGAAAAAACTCCTAAGAAAAACAATTGTGATGGGAGTCGTGAATGGCAGGTAAGCCAAAATTAGTCCTATATGGGTGTCCAACAGACCAATAGAATGAAGTAATCGAAAAATAGGAAGCAAAAGGACAGCCATCGGGAACATCTGAAAAAGTAAGGCAGAAGCCATAAGGCCTCCCCGTCCACGAAAAGAATAACGAGAAAAAGCATATGCGGGAAATAGTCCGATAAGCACTGACAATAGCATTGTTCCCCCAGAAACAATAATACTATTGATAAAATGCTTGAAGAATCCCATATCACTTATCTTTTGATAATGTTCAAATGTTATGGTATGAGGATAATATGTTATTGGATATCCGTAAATTTCAGGATACGTTTTCAAAGAAGTGATGACTAACCAGATAATTGGGAAGGCAACACAAATTGAAATACATGTAAGAAGAAGGTAAGAAACTCTTTTCGTTGTTTTTTTCCTTGCTGTTCGTGTCATTCTACCTCCTCCTTATTTATCCAAAACATAAACGCTCCAACAATTATCAGAATAAAGAGAAATAGAATATTGCTAAGAGCTGCTGCATCCCCATATTTAAGGAAACGAAAACTGATTTTATAGATATATGTGACTAACGTCTCCGTCCCATTGCCTGGACCTCCACCAGTCATAATATAGATGAGAGGAAAATAGTTTATTGTCCAGATGATAACAAGCATAAGTGTACTTATCAAAACAGTCCGCAATTGTGGTAAAGTTACAGAGAAAAAACGTTGAAAAATATTTGCACCATCAATTTCTGCCACTTCATACATGTAAGCAGGAATTCCTTTGAGACGTGCCAGGAAAAACATGGCAGCAAGAACAAAACCTTTCCAAATATTAGCAATAATAACTGACGTCATAGCCATATTGGGACTAGCAAGCCATGGGATATACGCTTTGATTATTCCCATTTTTAATAATAAGTCATTTAGTACACCATATAGATCATTATACATCCACTTCCACATAACCCCTGCGACAATATCAAGAGTTCCCCAAGGTAAGATGATAATCAAACTGCGAAAAAAAGTTTCCCCGGTCGTTATATTATTTAGCAATAGAGCAACAATCAATCCCAAAAGCATCTGGCCTAATACACTAAAAAATGTCCACGTAAACGTATTGCGTAGAATGATGGGAAAAGAATCATCAGTTACGACCGATGTATAATGGCGAAGGGTAAAACCTCCATCAGTTGCCCTAAAACTAGAAATAATGTTTGCGGAAAGTAAAACAACCACTAAAAACAGTATTGCGACTACATATGGCAACACCATCTTATATGCAATCTTTTCTTCCCGCCTTAATCTGCACTGCATAGAAATTTCCTTACGATCCTTGCTAAAAAAGGACCCGCTTTCTTGCTTTTTAAAAAAATGCTCCACATGTTGTATCATACAACGAGCGGATCCTTTTAGTAATTATGCCTACCTATCAGTTTCCAGCGAGAATTTCATCCACCTTGGCTGCAGCATCATTAATTGCCTTTTCAGGAGTTTTCTCTCCCAGAAGAACAGACTGAATCATTAGCTGAATCTGCTCAGACACTTGAGGGTACTCTGGGATAGGCGGTCTGCACACAGCATTAGGAAAGGCCTTAAAAATATTCTGCCACTTTTCATCTTGAAGAACAGGAGAATCCTTTGCAACATCCTTGCGCGTAGGCATCGGGCCACCCTTCTCGCTAATCCAATACATCCAAGTATCATAGCTAGTGAGGTATTTTGCAAAATCCCATGCTGCATCAGGGTGTTCGGCCTCTTTGGGAATCACTAAAGCCCAACCGCCAAGGACACTAGCAGGATTCTTTCCATAAGGATGAATGGAAAGTGAATAATCAATGTCAGGATTTGCAGCTTCTATTAATGGGAAAGACCAAGGCCCTCCAATAGCCATTGCAACACTATTCTGAGCCATAAGATTTCTGTAATTATCTTCGTTGTAGGAGAGCGGTTCAGGACTCACTTTATACTTCAGCGCCAGGTCGGTATAAAATTTTAAGGTCTCAAGCCCAGCCTCAGAGTTAAATGCAGCCTTGCTATAATCGTCTGACAGCAGCTGACCACCATTTGAGGCAAGAAATACAATATATGCCAAAGTAGTATGTTCAGTCTTTGTTCCACTAACACCGTATCCGTATGTTCTAGGTCCCTGAGCAGTTATTATTGAAGCATCTTTTACCAGTTCATCCCAGGTTTTTGGAGGATTATTGGGATCCAATCCTGCGTCCTTAAACATCTTCTTATTATATAGCATCAAACGTGCATCGGTGTACCAAGGTAAGCCATAACGATCTCCCTGATATGTAACCGTCGGCCACAAATTTTCCCATATCTGGCCTTCATCTTCCCAGTTACTGATTTTATCTTCCATAGATAACAACCAGCCTTTTGAAGCAAACGTCGGAACCCATCCACCTAAATCTGCAAAAGCAAGATCAGGGCCACTGCCACTTGATAAAGCAATGAGAAGCTTATCGTAGTAAACATCAAAGCCAAATAGCTGGACATCAATATTTGCGCCAGTCATCTCCTCGTATTTCTGTGTGATAGCTGTCCATGTATCATCGAGTTCTGCAACCTGTCCCCCAACCCAGATTGTAACTGTTTTACTCTCTTGGTCAGACTTTTCTTGTTGCCCATTAGCAAAGCTAAAAGCAGCAACCGAGAAAGCGAGCATAATTACGAGCAGTCTTCTTTTATAAGACATTCTTGCTCCTCCTTCTTATGAGTGTTTTTGGTTACATATGTAACTTACATATGTAACCATGTAAATAATATTTTACCTCCGCTTATTTCTCCTGTCAAGAAAAAGTTAGACCTCTCTTAATTTCTGATTATTCTCTTGGAGCGAATAGATGGCCGTTTTTACTTTATTAATTTCATCATCAAAATAATTCTTTAACTTCTCAAATGAGATCGCTAAGTTTAGATCAACATTCCAACTACATATATCCAAATCTTTGCGCACTTTACTATAATATGTTTGCCATTTTTCGATTTTAAAGGTATCCCGAGGAGCTCCCCGTTTCAACATATTTTCATACTGTTGAGAAGGAGAAATTACTATTGAAATCCCAACCGTGATGATAGATACATGTTCGTTTGTAACATTGGAAAAGATATGATCTGGAAACATGGAACTTTTCCGTTCTTTTGAAAAAGGAGCGACAGCAATACAACTTACACCAAGAGAAAGATTTTCTTTCATGAGGCGAAATAAGGCCTCGTATTCAAGATCACGCATTTTTCCATGGTACTCGTCGGAATCTTTGTAGCTGGACCTCATTGCTAAATATGGCCGAAGAAATGGTTCCGACAAAGTATCAAGGTCAAATAGCGCCGTTCCAAGTAATCTTGCTAACGCATGAGCGCATGTCGTCTTCCCACTGGCAGGTGGGCCAGATATAAAAATTGCATATACGCTATCCATCTTACATATGTCCTCCTTACGACACTCGTAAATTCTTATCGCTACAATACAACTCTTCGTTTAATGAGGACAAGGGAAAGAGTCACAAGTTCAATGACCAGAGTTTTATAGGTTAACATAGCGCCTCAAGGATTTCACGGACAGTTACACCACCGATGTGCTTCATGTCGGAGTTCGATTTCATCATGCCTATAACGGTAACTTTGATATCTTCCACCGTGAGTTTTCATAGATCAAGGTCATCTCATCGGTTCCGTCTATAGCAATTCTTTTCTAGTGTTCGGAATCCTGGTGATTGCATGCTGTCTTTCCCGGAAAAATCCTTAGGTTTTCAGGATTACTTGATCTTATGTATCTATATTCTTGTAATTGGAGGCAAGGAAAAAATTTAGATATTCCTGACCACCACGATTCCGAACACTACTAACTCTTTTATAGATAAACTGCTCAGTTTCCACCCCAACCGCGGCAGGGATTGGAGGGGTGCCGCAGGCAGACCCCGCAGGGGCCATGGGCCCCGAGGAGGCCGGAGCGATAGCGGAGCCCCGCAAAGCCCGGTCCGAGCGACCAGCGAGGAGCCGCCCAAAGGCATTCACAAATCACGAAGATGGTTGCATACTGGAGGTATCGAACAGACAGGAGGTTGATATGAAAAGAAGTCGGAATCTGGTGCTTGTGGTTTCGTCGCTATGGCTCTTCTTTGCACTGACCGCAGGTTTGGCGGCACAGTCGCCCCAGAGCGAGTTTCAAGAGGTCGCGGGGAGTGTGGCGAGCATCAGCAAGTATGGGAATTTGGAATTGGATATCAAGCCCTCGGCGCTTTATCAGGCGGGCTATGAGCTTGGCGATGTGCTGAACATTTCCATCGGAGAAGCGACGGTGCAGGCGCCGTTTTGTACGTCCTACAGTGATGTTGATACCGGTAGTCCATTGGTACGGGACGACAAGAAAAACGACCTGCTGATCATTGCCATCAACATGGGGAACTTTTCCTCAAGCTACGGGGTAGAGGTGGGAGATGCGGTAACCCTTTCCATGGAGGAGAAGGGAGCCTATCTCAGTGAGTATCTTCTGCGCCAGTTAAAGAGGACCAACAATCGGGCCGACTACTCCTCGGATTCGATTTTTGCGAATTTCCGCAACATTCCCTTCGGTGATATTGCACCGGGACTCCTGTTTCGAAGCAGCAGCCCCGCGAACAACGAGCTTGGCCGTGCGGCCTATGCCGATGAGCTGACAAAGGCTTTTAAAATCAGGACGGTGATCAATCTCGCAGATTCGAAAGAGGAGCTGGAGGGATTCTTTGCCGGAAAGGATTTCGCCTCGCCCTACTACAAATCGCTCTACGATGCGGGCCAGGTGAGTTTCCTGGACATGGGGGTTGATCTGACATCCGAGGATTTCGGTGCAAAGCTCGCCGAGGGACTTCGTTTCATGATCTCCCACGAAGGCCCCTACCTCGTCCACTGTACCGAAGGGAAGGACCGCGCGGGTTTTGTCAGCGCCCTTTTGGAAAGCCTCATGGGTGCCTCTGCCGACCAGGTTGTCGGGGATTACATGAAGACCTACGAGAACTACTACAAGGTGGAGCCGGGCAGCGAGCAGTACGAGGCCATTGCCGAAAGCAATATCAAAACATCCCTCGTGGCCATCATCGCAGATCGGCCCAAGGGCAGCGACCCTGCGGGAATCGATCTTGCCGCAGCCGCACAATCCTACCTGCTCGGTATCGGGCTGACGGGTGATGAGATCTCGGCCCTGAAAACACGGCTTTCCACGGCTGTCGAACAGGATGCAATCTCCATATCGGGAACGGTCCGCGAAATCGAAAAGTACGGTCACACCTCCACGGATATTACAATCGCGGATTTCTACGACAAGGGCTTTGCGCTTGGCGATATGGTGACCGTTACGTACGATAACGGTTATGCCATGGAGGCTCCCTTTCTGGACGGCTACTATGTGGAAAACGGTCAGCCACTGGTTCGGGCCTATCCCGGCCACGAGGATATCGCCGTCTGCATCAACTACGGAAAGCTGTACCAGGTTGCGGATGTAAAGGTAGGAGAGAGGCTGACCATTACCTTGAGCGAAAAGGGAGGTTATCTCGACGAATATTCGGTTAGGAGCCTCAAGCGGACCAACGATCGGGAAGATTACTACTCGGACCGGGTTTTTGCAAACTACCGAACCATCACCGAGGGTGATATCGACGCAAGGATCCTCTACCGAAGTTCCAGCCCCATCAATCCGGAGCTTGGGCGTGCGGCCTATGCCGATGAGTTAATGGCTGCCGACGGGATAGCTACGGTGGTAAACCTGGCGGACAGCAGGAGCGAAGTCGAGGGCTACATTGCCGGTGAGGATTTTGCCTCGCCCTATTACGCCGATCTGTTTCACAAGGGCCAGGTTGTAACCCTGGGAATGGACCTTGCCTACGCGGCAGAGCAGTTTCGCTCCGACGTTGCCGAGGCCGGCCGCTTTATCATCGCCCACGAGCCTCCCTACCTCATTCACTGTACCGAGGGAAAGGACCGGGCCGGTTTTGTAAGCGCCCTGCTGGAGTCCCTCATGGGAGCCACCACCGACGAGATTGTTTCCGACTATATGACCAGTTACATCAACTACTACAAGATCGAGCCGAACGGCGATACCTACGCGGTCATCACCAAGGATATTCTGGGGATGCTCAAAACCATCGCAGGAAGCGACGAGATAGCGGAAGCAGACCTTTCGGCAGGAGCGGCGGACTATCTGATTTCAGGTGGTATGAGCGG
>JGI2924J29684_1077261_pt1 | contig 15201 bp, 13 predicted proteins | sample BenlonsequencITS_FD_29684 | JGI IMG/M metagenome (IMG submission 29684)
CCCTCACCCGAGCCGTATGATTCCATCACGAAACAGCCAAACCGTTCACGTACTTGAGCGCGCAATTCGGGCGCAAGTCTAGCGCCACCAGTCTGAACAACTTTTATAGATGAATAGTTATAATGTGACAATATGTTAGATTTGAGCCAATTGGTAATAATAGGTGGAGCGACTGACAAAAAAGTAATCTGTTCTTTTTCCACCAATGAAAAAATTGTATTAATGTCTGTACCGGGGCTGATAACAACTTTTCCTCCGGAGAATAGGACTCCCTGAAAACCTGGTGAACACACCATATAGTTGTGCGCTATAGGCAAAGTAACCAGCATGCGTGTGTGTTCGTCAAATCTACCAACCCGACTAGCATACTTAGTTATACAAACATAATCATTGTGTGTCCGCGGGATCATTTTGGGAAGCGCCGTGGTCCCTCCGGAGAGCACCATCAAAGCTACTTCGTCCGGATCCGGGCGGTATTTGGCCAAAGTTTCCTGGATCTCCTTCTTATCTATTGGAGCCTCTAGAAGTTTATTTAAAGAAATAAACTCCGATGGAGAACTACCACTTACGAAAACATATTTTAATTTTTGGTTTAGGTTCTTAATTTCCCGAGCCATAGCAATATAATTAAATTTTCGATAGATATCCGGGATTATATAGCCAACCGTACCAGAAAACTTAATAAAGTGGCTGATTTCTCCTTTTCTGTGAGGCGCAAGTGCTAAAATTGGAATGACTCCAATCTTAATCAAAGCGAAATATGAATAAATAAACTCGGGTCCATTGGGTAACTGGATAACTACTCGGTCTAAAGGTTTTAAACCAATTTGTAAAAACTGGTAGGCCAACCTGTCAATAATTTCACCAAGTTGGGTATAACTAAGGCGCATTTTGTTAAATACAAGTGCTTCTTTTGAACCATGTTTATTAATAGACAAATCCAAAACTTCGCTAAGCGTTTTATCTTCCCAATATCCCTGCTCACGGTAATACTTGGCATATTCTTCAGGCCAAGGAACGCAACCCTGTAACATACCTCATCATCCTTCCTCGAATCACTTTTTTCATACAATTTTGAATTTTAAAAACAGAGCACACATTTTGGTTTACGACAAATTAAATAAATTATTGTTATATCGGTTTCTTTTCACCAAACTTTTGCCGCAGTACGGTTTTTAGAACTTTACCACTTGGGTTTTTGGGTAATTCATCGATAAACTTCACGCGCTTGGGTTTTTTATAGCTGGCCAGATTTTTTTTGCAGTATTCGATAATCTCTTCCTCCGTGACCTGTTGTCCCTGTTTCAAAACGATCAAAGCCATTACTAACTCACCCCAGTGGGTGTCGGGTAAACCGATAACTGCCGCTTCTAAAACAGCCGGGTGCTCGTAAATTACATTTTCCAATTCCTTGGGATAAATGTTTTCCCCGCCGCTGATGATCATATCCTTTTTGCAATCCACAATATAGATATAACCATCTTCGTCTACCGTCGCCAGATCCCCTGTATATAGCCAACCGTCCCTCAGAGCTTCGGCTGTCGCCTTGGGAAGGTTCCAGTAGCCCTGCATAATATTGTCTCCCTTGCCGATAATCTCACCCACCTCACCCGGCGCAACATCCTCGCCCCGTTCGTTAACTACCCGAACCTGGGTATTCAGCACTTCCTTTCCAACCGAACCCAGACGCCTCACTTTCTCCGGCGGCCCCTCCGCGACGTGGTCTTCCTGTGCCAACGACGTTAAATGGGGGCCGGCTTCAGTAAGACCGTACATCTGAATAAATTTGGGCCCGATTAATGCCAAGCACTCTTTTAGCAAGGGCACCGGCATCGGGGCCCCTGAATAGGCAATTTGTCGGAGGCTGCTCAAATCGTATCGAGCAAATTCCGGATACTTTATCAACATATTGATCATAGTGGGTGCCGCCCAAAAGTTGGTTACTTTTTCTTTTTGGATTGTTTCCAGGATCGATTGAGGGTTAAATTTTTCCATAATTATGTTGGTCGCGCCGGAATAGAAATGGCACATGGATATTGAAGCCTGACCACTATGGAATAACGGAGCGAAGTTAATTGTTACATCATCTGGTTCGATATAGTGGTAGGACCAGCTTAAATTCATTGAAGTCATGATAATATTTTTATGGGTCAATATAACTCCCTTGGGATAACCGGTAGTCCCACTGGTATACATCAAATAGGCTACATCACTGTCGGATACGGTCACCGGGGCCTTTTCTGCGGCAGAGGCAGCGGTGATTAGTTGTTCATAATCTAAAACTTTTTCTCCCCCGTCAATACTGATATAATACTTCACACCCTGAAGATCTTTTTCAATAGCATTCAGGACCGGTAAGTAGGCTTTACAGCTCACTACGGCCTTAACCTGTGCGTCATTTATTATATAAGTCAATTCTCTACCAGCCTGCCGGTAATTTAGCGGGACAGCAATAGCTCCTTTACTGGTTACCGCCAAGTAGAGTTCTAGGTATTGGTGACAATTCTCCAGGAGCAAGGCCACCCGGTCGCCTTTCCGTATCCCCATTTCCCAAAAAGCATTGCTTAAACGACAAACTCGGTTTTTCAATTCCCCGAAAGTATAACGGGTTTCCCGAAAGAAAACTGCTGTTTTTTTGGGGTAACGGCGAGCATTACGATCCAACAGATCTCCGATAATCAAACTCTTAAACCTCCTTTTTTGCCTTCCATGTCCCTGTTTAACCTCCGCCTTTAGGCAGACAGAAGTTTATTTTTATTTATTAACCGCTAAACCGTCTGTAGCAGGCTGGACATTCAGTTTGCCAAAAGTGCGGCCTTCCCGTGTGAACAAAATCATTGCTATACAAAATTCAATAAGTGCAACTATAACCAAGAAAAAGAAGCCGACAGTGAAAGATCCGTTATTTATAGTTATTAAAGCACCGATAATATAAGGAACAAACCCGGAGGATATACTAGCAATCCCCTGATATAGACCGGTTGCCCTGGCGATTATTGGGGCGCTAACAATCTTCTGGAGAACGGCAAATGATGCTCCAAACCCCCAACATATTCCTCCCATAGCTACAACTAACCAAAGCGCACTAGCTAGGTTGTTTTTCGATATTACGGCAAGAGTCATGCCAATGGCAATTACGAGACCTCCCGTCCACATAAATAATGTGTTGCGTTTAACTCGAAACATCAAATATCCGCTTAAAATCATCGACACTGCCCCAACCAAGTAAGGCAAAGCGGAAAGACTGCCCATTTCCACCCACGTAAAGCCCCTAGCCATTTTTAAATATGAAGGCAGCCATGACAGCAAACCCCAAAAATTCCATGTATTGAACATCTACCACGCTACCACTAGCCAGTAATCGGCATTCTTTAATACATTACTCCACTCAGATTTAGAATGAGCTGTCGCTCCATTGATATCATTTTTCTGAATAGAATTTTCAACTGCAAGACCTTTTTCTATATAATCAAGTTCATCCTTTTTGACCCAGGGTGAATCTTTGGGGTGGTTATAAACAAAAATGAGAACCAGTGGTATGGTAACAGCTATCGTTGTTATTCCTAATATAAAGAATGACGCCCGCCACCCTAGTGAAGCAATAATTGCTGCAACTAAGGGCATAGTTATGGCCGAACCCACAACAAGACCCGAGCCCCATATGGAATTGGCAATACCACGTTCCCTGGGCGGAGCCCAATTTTTAACAACCATACTGTTTAAAGGCAACTGAATGCCCTCTCCTATGCCAAGAATAATTCTAGACAGAATAAGAACCATAAAAGACCAGGCTATGCCACCAAAAAACATGGAAATGGAGCAAACCAGTGCCAGAAAGACAAGCCCCCTGCGCGCGCCTACTTTATCCAGTGCAAATGATAGCAGGAGAGCTGCGCAGCCATATGTCCATAAAAATACCGACATGAGCAGACCACGGAGATCCGGTCTGTCCGCAATACCCATGTCCTTCAAGAAATTGCTGTCGGCAATTAATATTGCCATGTTAACACGATCAAGATAGGCTATAAGCAAGGCCATAAATAAAACAAATACAACAATATAACCGGAACGCCATACCGGTTTTTGAGTCATACATAAATCCCCCTTCTTGAACATATGAGAAACCGCGAATAACCTCCACCAGCCTCATTATAGGTGCAGGGTTGAAAAAATGCATCCCGACAACTTTGTCAGGACGCTTTGTGGCAATCGCTATCATGGTTTGGACATGGAAGAAGTGTTAGTGGTAGGGTACGTTTCGGGTATAGTTATAATAATCTCCTGGCAATTGTCATCTTCTCAGCTTCCTTGGCGCCTTCGTAAATCTCCAATATTTTTGCGTCCCTATAAAACCTCTGGACGTCATACTCATCTATATATCCATAACCCCCATGTAATTGTAAGGCTTTGTCACATACCCAGACCGCTGTTTCTCCGGCATAATACTTGGCCATGGCATTCAATGCAGGATCTAATTGTCCGTTGTCAATTTTCCACGCAGCTTTATAAGTAATATTGCGGGCAAGCTCAATTTTTGTCGCCATTTCTGCCAGCTGAAACTGCACGCCTTGATAAGTGGCAAGGGGCTTTCCAAATGTCGTTCTTTCCTGAACATATTTAATGGTTTTATCCAGCGCTCCCTGAGCCAAGCCGACTCCCTGTGCTGCAACTATCGTTCTGGTGATATCAAAGAAATGCATTAGCTGGTAAAACCCTTTTCCTTCTTCCCCGATCAAGTTTTCGCAGGGTACACGAACATCCTCGAAAATTACTTCCGCAGTATCGCTCGCTCTTACCCCCATTTTTCCTTTAATCTTGTTTCTGGTAATCCCTTCGCGATCCGTCTCTACCAGAATCAAGCTAAATCTCTGGTGCTTTTTCTCTTCTTTAGGATTGGTTACACATAAAACAACCATAAAATCACAAACTGTCCCGTTGGTAACAAACATCTTACTGCCGTTAATTATATATTCGTCGCCGTCTTTCACAGCGGTGGTCCTAATATTGGCTACGTCAGTACCCGCGTTAGGTTCCGTGTATGCGCCGGCTGCCATAGCCCGACCACTCACCAGCAAGGGTAGGTATTTTAACTTTTGCTTTTCGGTTCCGAATAACAATATGTTCTCTGAACCAAAACTTGCGGATACAAGAACGAGATCTAAACCCAGGTCCACCCTGCTTAATTGCTCAGTAATAAGAGCCACCTCAAGAAAACCGAATCCCGGCCCATCATACCCCTCGGGAATAAAACAACCGACCAGACCTGTCTCGCAAGCTTTTTTTACAAGTTCTTTAGGGTATTTTTCTTCTCTATCACACTCTTTGGAGATCGGCTCGAATTCTTTGAGAGCAAACTTATAGGCCGTTTCCTGAAGCAGTTTTTGTTCTCCGGTTAAGTCAAAATTCATAGTTTTATTTCCTCCTAACTTTTATGCCAATCATTTATGTTACTGGGAATCCGATTACCCCCTTTTCCCATAGACCTTGGATTGTATATATTTACATAGTTTTGACAATTCTTATAATTATCAATATTGGCATTTATCAATCTATTGTCACCCTACTTAATCAAAGAAGTTATTGTTTGTGCCACTACTCACTACTAAAACTTAAGCAAAATCTATACCAGGTGGCTAAATTCAGCCATGCAAACTTTTTTAAAGATATTTGTTATACTTTTTCTGTAAAAGATTTAAGCTATTATTAGCCTTTTTGCAATGGGAACTGCAAATATGCTAAGTCCCTTGCATAGTTCTTCTTTTTTTATTTATACGCGATAGTTTTACTTGTTAACAGATGCCTTCTCGTAAAAATATCCTGCAAAATTGCTAATACCCACATACATTTGCACCTTCCATTGCCATAATAATTTCTGTAGGTCTGCATCACTCCTTTAGGAAAGCCTGTGGTTCCACTCGTATATTGGATTAGTGCTGTTTCATCCTCTTCCGGTTCTCCCATTCCTGGATCCTCACAAGAACTTTTCGCCAGCAAATTTTCGTATTGCTGCCAATCATTCTACAGTACGGAACTCCCAACATTAATTCTGTATAAATATAATCATTCTGTGAAATATAGCCAACTCTGTCCCCCAAGTTACAACCCATGGCCACCAAGGCATTTCCCAATTGATTGATTCGTTCTTTTAATTGCTTAAAAGTTTTTCTTACCCCATATTACCAGTCCACTACCGCAATTTTGTCAAGATATAGTCTTGCGTTTCTTACTATCGCCTTAGCATTTGAATAGGCCATATAAAACCTCCTCCTGTTTACTTAAATCACCTCTACATCCAAACCAAAATTTTTTAATGCCATTACCGCCCTTTGAACATTTTCCTCGGTATTTATGGCTACGCCCTCTAATTTATAATGCAAACCTAATGACCTATATTTACCCTCACCTAATCGGTGATAAGGGATGAGATCCACTCGCTTCTGCCCGATTTCGCGCAAGTACATGCCTACTGCCTCTATGTTTTCATGAGAATCATTACAGCCCGGTATAAATGGTATTCTTACAACTACATCTTGGCCAAGTTTAACAATTTGTTGCAAGTTGCTTAATATAATTTGGTTTTCTACACCAGTTAGTTGCTTATGTTTTATCGGGTCAATATGTTTTAGGTCATATAATATTAGATCCACGTCCCCCAATATACTTTTGAGCACCTCCCATGCTACATATCCACAGGTTTCAAGAGCTATATGAAACCCGTATGCCCCGCATAGTTTAAGCAAAGAGCGAAGATAGACTATCTGTTGGGTTGGCTCGCCACCTGAAAAAGTTACTCCTCCACCAGAATTTCGGAAAAAAAGTGAGTCCTTTTTAATTGTGTCAAATACTTCCTCTAACGACATTTCCTTACCCATGACAACTCGTGCTTCATTAGGACAAGCTTCAACACACTTACCACAAACCTTACATTTCTCACGATCTATTACTACTTCTCCCCCTGAGCCAACTTGAGTGCTTCCTGTAGGACAAACAGATATACAACGATAACATCTTGTGCATAAGTTGCTCAAGTGGAACAATTGCGGGGCTCCTTGTTGAGATTCAGGATTACTACACCAAAGGCAACGCAAAGGACAACCTTTAAAAAAGACCGTTGTTCTAATTCCAGGCCCATCGTTTAGAGAGAACCTCTGAATATTAAAAATTCTTCCTTTAAGCTTTTGATTAACTATGTTAGAAACTCCTATTGTCATAACAATAACCTCCATTCCAGGAACCTGGTCAAGAAGTGTAGTAAATACCCACATAATCCTAATAAAACCATGGGCGTGTCGCCATCACGACTGGCCTAAAAAGGCCAGGCCGATCTGGCGCAAGACGTTAGTTTTTGCTTTTGTGCCCGATCCACTCAATGTAATCCACTTAATTTATAGTCCCTGCTATTTATGCCGGTTTCATGCGGCAAAGTACAGTCTTAAAATCGGGGTATGCTGTAATTGGATCAATAACATCCATATCAACTAATAAATTCGCGTTTGCGCTCGCCCAACCATGTGGAACACTTACCACACCTGGTGTTATTTTTTCTGTAATACGTACGACCATTTGGATTGTTCCTCTTTTCGTCTCGATTAGCGCTAAACAGCCGTCCGTTAACCCGTACTTTGCTGCAGTAGCCGGGTTAATTTCTGCCAAGGGCATCGGGTTGCTATTGCGTAATACTGGTACCTGGCGCAATTGGGTATGGGTATATTCCTGCGCCCGTTCGCCGCTGATAAGAATGAGCGGGTACTCCTGGTAAAGTTCAGGAGTGCTATACTGGCTTTGGCCTGGCTCCATATATATTGGGATGGGATCGAAGCCCGCATCTTTTAATGTCTGCGAATAGATTTCTACTTTTCCGCTGGGAGTGTTTAGTTTTTTATTTTTATAAACCCAATATTCCTTTTCCCCATAGTAAGTGCCTAAAGGATTAGACTTTAACTTATCTTTTAGTTCACCCTTTAGATAAGCATCAATTACCTCTTCCTCGTTATGCCAAGGGAAATATTCCTCCATACCGAGACGCAGACCTAGTTCACTCCAAATCTTCCAGTCGGGCCAGCTCTCGCCCACCGGTTCGATTACTTTACGGCGAAGCATGGCATATGGTTCACCGAAAACAACACCGTAAACGTGTGAGAGACCGCCTTTCTCTAAGAAGGTGCAGGCCGGCAAAACAACGTCCGCCAGCTCAGCCGTTTCGGTAAGGAACGGGTCGATCACAGCCAAAAAATCAAGGCTGGACAGGGCTTCTTTAAATTGCTGTGCAGCGGGGAAAGAGACAGCTGGGTTAGCCGCGGTAACGATACTGGCTCTAATTGGATAAGGTTTTCCTTCCAGTACTGCCTGTGGGAAAAGAGTAGCTATCCCAAACGGTGCCTGTCGACCCCATAAGTTACTGAAAATAGGGTAATCTTCAGACCCGATCGGGGTCTCCTGATCTTTCAGACTTAAGTTCGCCAAAGGAATCCGGGGCACGGTTACCCAACTCCCTGGGGCAGCAAAATTACCAGTGACTGCCTGCAGGATAGACAAAAGGCGAGAGTTCTGCAGGCCGTTTTTATGCTGGTCAAGACTATTTATTCCCTGAATAATGCAACTCGGTTTAGCCCGGGCAAAGATTCTAGCCACATTTTTGATGTCGAACGCAGATAACCAAGTGATTTCCTGGGCCCATTCAGGGGTATATTGCTGGACATGCTCCACTAGCTCCGGAAAACCAACGGTATAATTATTAACAAACTCTTTATCGTAAAGATCTTCATTGATAATTACGTTTAGCATTGCTAAAGCAAGGGCGGCATCAGTGCCCGGGCGGATCAATAATTGATAACCCTTTTCAGACAACGGTATCTGCTTTGGATTCACAACAATTAATTCGCAGTTGTCATTATCTAACTTTTTCTTGATCAATTCGCCAAGCATGCCTTTAGAACCAACTGGGTTGTGCCCCCACAGAATAATACACCGGGCGGAATTGGGGTCTTCAATCGGGTAACGGCCATAGGTCAACTGTCGGGCCAGGATCCGGGCACGGAAGCAAATGTTCTCCACTGAAAGGAGGTTAGGAGTACCGAAAGCACCTTTGAAACGGCGGGCAAAGGTAGCTACCTCATAGCTTTCCACACCCACAGAACCGCAAAAAACAGCCAGGGCACGTGCACCATACTTAGCCTTAACTGCATTAAGTTTTTCCGCGCAATAGTCTAAGGCATCGTCCCAGCTAACCTTTTGCCAGCGGCCTTTTTCACGCCGCATTGGGGTTGTTAAACGACTGGCCGAGTATACATAACTGGGCAGAGCCTCTCCCCGCGGACAAAGATACCCTTTACTGATCGGATGCTCCGGCAAGCCTTTCACCTCTGTTAAGCGTCCATCCTCAACAGTAGCTTTAATCCCACAATCCCAAACACATAGCATGCAATCGCTATTTATTGTTTCAATAGCCATCATTCACTCCCCTTAATTTTTTTAAATTTTTGCCTTTGTGTGAGAAGTCAACAAAAATATGAAATTTAAAAAATTTATTGTCTCGTTTTAACCATGCAATGTTTGTGCCAATATGTAAAATTTAAAGTTATCACTTTGATATTAACGAAAAGGCCATTCTAACATCAATAGAAAGAGATAATGATTTGAATACCTTGTAATTTTCTAGCATCACAAATAAATAAATTTGCAGTGGTCTACTGCAAATTTGATAATTACAATCAATCAATTGGCTTTAGATCTTTTGGCAAATTTACTTACTAGTAAATGTTAATATAAACTTTATGCATTTTTTTACATGGTTTCATTATTTTTGCATGGTAACATTGGTTGACGATGTAAATATATATCCATTAAACCATAATTTTCAACCATTAAACTATAATTTTTAACCGCCCATCTCCTATTTATTACATGTAAGCTAACTTGCAAAGACTCATTCCTTCAGAAAGGTTAAAATTAATATAATACTTTGCTAAAATGCATTGGGGGTGACGAGATTATTGGCTATAAAGCTAAAGCCCGGTTTTAGGAAAATACTCCAATCTTTACTAGATAGTCTACCGGACGGCATTATGATTTTGACAGTAGACGGGATTATTAAAATGGCTAACAACGTTCAGGAAAGGCTAACTGGTTTGTCAAATAAGGAAATAATCGGCCAGACCATATTTAGTTTAGTACAGAAAGGTATATATAATGACCCGGTAATTGATCTAGCATTGAAGAGGCGACAGTCTGTTACCTTAATGCAGTATACACCCTTTAATACTTGTTTACTGGTCACTGGTGCACCGGTAATTGACGATAATAATGAAATTGCTTATGTAGTTCTTTATTCAAAGGACGTTACCGAATTAAACCAGTTGCAACAGCAGTTGGAACAGACCAAGCTTCTCACTCAGAAATATTCTTTAGAAATTAATGAAATGCGTGTTCAAAGCCAAGAAAACATTGATATTGTTGCCAAATCAATAAAGATGAAAAAAATAATCGACTTAACCCTCAGATTAGCTCGAGTAGATACAACAGTTCTAATACTTGGTGAATCCGGTACAGGCAAAGAAGTTATTGCGAAACTAATTCACGACCACGGTGAACGCAAACTAGGACCGTTTATAAAGGTAAACTGCAGCGCTATTCCGGAAAGTCTTATTGAATCGGAGCTTTTTGGTTACGAATCAGGCACTTTTACCGGTGGCAACAAGGAGGGTAAAGCCGGCCTATTTGAATTAGCCCACAATGGCGACATTTTTTTAGATGAGATTGGCGATTTATCCTTATCCTTACAGCCAAAATTATTGAGAGTACTTCAGGAAAAAGAAGTAATACGCGTAGGAGGAGCAAAGCCACGAAAAGTAGATGTAAGGGTCATAACAGCAACTAACAAGGACCTAAAAGAACTAGTGAATCAAAATCTTTTCCGGGAAGATTTATTTTTCCGTTTAAATGTCGTACCAATTTTAATCCCTCCATTACGGGAAAGGAAGGATGATATTATACCCTTAGTCTACCATTTTAAGGATTTAATTTCTAAAAAATACAAAATAAAAAAGGAGTTCTCCGGAAAAGTCCTTAATCATTTTTACGCTTACGATTGGCCAGGTAACGTGCGCGAATTACAAAACGCAGTTGAAAGGTTACTTATTATTTCTATAGGAAACACAATCACAGTAGATGATCTACCTCATGATATGCTCCCAGCTTCAGGTGACGGGAGGATTATAGTCGATGGAATTATGCCGATGAGACAAGCAGTATTAGAAGTTGAGCGCCAGTTAATAGAGCAGGGCATGGCCAAATTTAATAGCACATACAAAGTCGCCAAAATATTAGGTGTTCATCAAACCACAGTAATTCGCAAGATAGCAAAAGTTAATAAGAGTAAAAAAACAAATAATGTAAGGCAACTCAAGGATCAAAAACAATCAAATGACAACGAAGCATGAGTGGCAAGTACTACTTCCTGCTATTAATACAGCGATATTGCAGAGCACTACTGCAATATCGCTAGTTTTCAGGAGATTTAATAATACAAATAAATATGCCATATTATGAAAACGCTGAATCAACCTAATAAATTAATCCCAACCACCTGGTATATATATTGCATTAGCAAAACTCTAGCATATTCATTCTATTCCAATTAATACACATCACTATCATTAACTTATTTTGAATATTCTGAACTGCGCAAACAAGAGTATCACTATTGCATCAATAAACAATTAGCGGGATACTGATTGCTATTTTTAGCGTTCATAGCGATTGATCCTTAATGGAGCCGTGTGAATAACCATTTTTTTCGAGGAAGTGACGTATATGAGTTGGAAGATTAACGTTTTTGCAGAACGTTGTACAGGATGTCAAATATGCCAAATGATTTGTTCTTGGGCTAGCGAAAAAAATTTTCAGCCGCTTCATGCCTATATCCAAGTAAAAAGCAGGGATGGGAAAGAAGCTCAATTTGATATTACGTTCGTTAATCGTTGTAAAAAGTGTGGCTTGTGCGCTAGTTACTGCTCAAGCGGGGCACTGGTAAAGGAAAGGCAGGTGCCTAACGTTGTTTAAAATAATTAAAATTGACCTTATTAATCAAAAGATTGATGTTGTTGATGGTATGAATCTGCATAAGGAATTTTTAGGGGGGCTGGGTGTAAATACAAAACTGATGGTTGATCTTATACCTCCTGACAGTGAACCGCTTGGTCCCGATAACGTTTTAATCTTTGGAGCAGGCTCATTTGTGGGGACTTTGCTGCCCACCGCCGCCCGGACTGAACTTACTGCCAAGTCGCCTTTGAGTAACCGCTTCGGAACTGCAAATAGCGGTGGACTGTGGGGGGCGGCCCTTAAGTTTGCGGGTTACAGCCACCTCGTTATAACGGGGAAAAGTTCTATTCCTGTCTATCTTATGATTGACGATGGTCAAATTAAAGTAGAAAATGCAACTCATCTTTGGGGTCTGGATACTTGGGCCACTGTTGAAAAAATAAAACAAGAAAAAGGCAGTGACTTCCAAATTGCCAGCATCGGGCCCGCAGGGGAAAAGCTGGTGCGTTTTGCCTCAGTAATAAACAATTATCACGGTGCCTGGGGCAGAACCGGTATGGGCGCGGTGATGGGCAGTAAGAATCTCAAAGCTATTGCCGTTCGTGGAACGGGTATAGCACGGGTGGCCGACCATCTGGCCTTTGCCCGCATTATGACAGAAGCCTTCAAAAAAGTACTAAGCAATGACCACTTTGGTTATACCAGGTGTTACGGAAGCATGGTAGTAGCTGATCCTTATAACAAAATTGGCGCTCTTCCCGGTCTTAACTTTACCTGTGGTTCATTTCCTGATTGGGTTGAAACCAGAGGCCGAGGTTTTTTTGCCAAGAACTATAAAGAAAAAGACCTGGCTTGTTTTTCGTGCCCAGTGGCTTGCGCCCATTGGTCGCGGGTGAAATATGGCCAATACGAAGGATACGAAGCCAAGGGGCTTGAGGTAACTTATACATTTGAATTCGGAGCCAAGTTGGGCATTAAGGAAATTGCAGAGATATTAAAGTGTGCGGAGATCTGTAATCGTTATGGTATGGATGTAGTCTCAGCCGCGGGTGTAATTGCATTTGCTATTGAAGCCAACCAGCACGGCTTATTGAAAGAATTAAGCCGGGAAGTTCCTGTGCAATGGGGCGATTTTCCAGGTATTACAAGCCTTCTTGATCAAATCGGGAAAAGACAGGGTATTGGCGATCTTTTAGCAGAAGGAGTAAAGATAGCTTCTGCCCGGATCCCTAATAGTGCTTATTATGCCATGCACGTCAAAGGAGTGGAAATACCGGTCCGAGATCCCCGGGGGAAATGGGATGTCTGGACGTTAGGTAACCTTACCAATACCCGGGGCGGAGATCATCTGCGCACCAGGTCAACGGTCGATGCGCTGTTAAGCCCGGGGCACAATCACCTGGAACAAAAAATTGGACGTTGCCGAAGAAGTTGTTCACGATCTGGATATGCCTGAGGATTTAAAAAGCCAAATTTTTGGTGAGCCACCAGCCAAAGTAAATATTCCCCGAATGGCCAAGTATGCTGAAGATTTAATCACAATCATTAATTCTACCGGGCTTTGCATCAGACCACCCTCTCATAGATCGTTGGGTCCCGATTTTTACGCGCGAACGCTTTCAGCAATACTAGGTTACCCATTTACAGCTGAAGAAGTTTTGGAAGCAGCGGTAAAAATCTGGAATTTACAACACCAGTTTAACGTACGTGAAGGCGAAAATCTTGATGAATATGTATTCCCCCAGCGTTTTTATAAGGAGCCATTACCATTTCAAGGTGGCATCAGACCGCCATTGTCCTATCAAAATATAAAAGAAACTGTACAGCAGTACTTCATGGCACGGGGATGGGAATTTTAATTACTTCATATCGGGTATACTTGATGCATAAGTGTAATAACTACTTACACTAAATCATAGGCACTTTTGAATGATTAAACTAAAAAATAATAATCCGGAGGGATAAAATGATGGATTTCTTGGAGGTTGTGATGACCAGAAGAAGCTGCCGTCAATACAAGGAAGATTTGATAAATGATTCTGACCTCAATACTATTCTGGAATGTGCTAATTGGGCACCTTGCCCTCTTAATTTACAACCATGGGAGTTTATAGTAATTAAGAATAAACAGCTTAAAAAACAGATCTTTGAGAGTTCATGCCAATCCACTAATAAGCTAGCTGAGGTCAGCGGCAAACGCTGGCTAAGCCATTATAAAGTTGATTTTCTTATTCAGGCACCTGTAATTATTGCCGTTGTAGGTGATCCAAATAAAAGCGGATTGGATGGCAAGGAAAGTTACCAGCATGCTTGTGCCGCCGCTATAGAAAACATGCTTTTAGCCAGCAACGCCTTAGGTTTAGACAGTCTGTGGTTTACACTATTTGACCAACAAGAAATAAGTAAAATTATTGGTGTTTCAACCCCCAAAAGGACTATTGCCCTGATTTGTATTGGCTATGGAAATGACTCATCACCTAGACCTCACAAAAAAGATCTGGCAAGTAAAGTAACAACACTCGTTTAATTATTTTAAAACTTTATTAAAAGGAGTCTATCACAATGAACAAATCCGGTATAACTAAATTACCGCATCTATTTCAAAGGGCAAAATAGGTAATTTTGCAACAAAAAAATCGAGTCAAATATGCTGCTTGTTGAGTATCAAAATTTAATACCCGGGACGATATATAATACGTTTTGTTTTGGTCGCCCAGGCATCTACCATATCAATTGTTACGTATTACTGACACCATTTGCTTTAAAAGCGGGAGTTAACCCGTGGGTTATAGGCATAATAATTGTAGCTAGCGCAAATGTATGGACGGTTAGTTACCAGAATACAACTCATATTGCCGCCATGGTGGCCACAGGTAAAGATGCGGTGAAACAATCTCATGCCGTAAGAATGTCTCTAGCGTATATGATAATTAATATAATAGCTATAGTTGCGAGCATCCCCTGGTGGAAGATACTTGGTTTGATTCCTTAGTTTCCTTTTTAGTTAGTTAAGATTTAAGCTGGGATAAAGAATTAAAAGTGGTGGCAAATTATTAGAGGCAGCATAAAATGTCGGGTTTTATTCCGACATTTTATGCTGCCTCCAATATAATCATCCCTTCCCTTGCTTGAACTAACTTTCTTTTCAATCAACGGCAA
>JGI2924J29684_1077259_pt1 | contig 15193 bp, 13 predicted proteins | sample BenlonsequencITS_FD_29684 | JGI IMG/M metagenome (IMG submission 29684)
GTTTTCTGAACTGGACTAACGGGCGCTGGATAATCCAAAATTGATTCTGTCCGATGGTCGGCGAAGGTGAAAATGACTTCCGTCGCACAGTTTGCACCATTCTTTATTTCCGTGCGGTAGGATGATGATGTGCGGCCGCTACGAAGCAGAGAGACATCAATATCAACTTCGTCGCCAGTCGGGCCGACAAACGAAATCATCGCTGAGCGCAATGCTCTTTTTTCTCCGCTTATTTCACGCGTTGCATGATAGGCTAGCCCTGCGACAAGGCCCCCAAATGCAGATCTTCCCTGAGACCAGTCCTTATGGATGGGGGCAGTGAGTGTGTCTCCTGACCGCGTCATAGAGGTGAATATTTCAGAGAATTTCATAGAAAATCCGTTCATCATATATTTTTCAGAAAAATATCATGACGAAAGATTGGGCCTCTGAAAACCCTGTCCTAAGGGCAGTTTATCGTTAAAAATGAATTCGAGGTGCTACTATTTATGCCCTAAAAACCGTATGCTGACGCCATGTCATGGTCTTTGGCTGCAATTTGCTTGGCAAGGTCGACGATAACCTTGGCCTGCTTCCATGTTGCGTCATCCTGCATTTTGCCATCAATCATATGCACACCAGAACCATCTGGCATGGCTTCGAGGATTTTTTTGGCGAAGAGGACTTCATCAATTGCTGGAGAAAACACGTCTTTTGCAATTTTGATTTGATTCGGGTGTAGGCTCCATGCGCCGGCACATCCCATGAGGAAAGCATTTTTAAACTGTTGCTCGCAGGCATCTAGATCAGCAATATCTCCGAATGGGCCATAGAAAGCTTTAATTCCTGCAGTGCAGCAAGCATCAACCATTTTGGCGACTGTATAGTGCCATAAATCCTGCTGGGCAGCTGCGCGGGCGCTGCCGTCTGCATGCGGGTCTTCTATGACTTTGTAAAAAGGATGGCCGCCGCCGACCCGAGTTGTTTTCATTGCGCGAGAGGCGGCAAGATCGGCGGGGCCAAGTGAAATTCCGTGCATACGTGGTGAGGCGAGGCATATTTCCTCGACATTTTGAACGCCTTCAGCCGTTTCTAAAATCGCGTGGAGCATGATTGGGCGTTTGATATTTGCTTTGGCTTCCAGCTGAGCGATCAATTGGTCAGCATAATGTATGTCCCATGGGCCCTCGACTTTGGGCAGCATTATGACATCTAATTGATTGCCTGCTTTTGTGACTAATTCTGTGACATCATCTAAAAACCAAGGTGAATTCAAGCAATTAACTCTTGCCCAAAACCCCGTGCCTGTTGCCGCAAAATCAAACTCTTTTGCCATTGCCAAAGCACCAGCACGTGCCGCTTCTTTGGCGTCAGTTGGAATGGCATCTTCAAGGTTTGCGAGGATAACATCTGCTTTTTTTGCGATGTCGCCTGATTTTGCACGTACTTTTTCGATATGTGGCGGCACAAAGTGAATCATGCGTTCCACATTGACGGGAAGTTCACGAAAAGGAGCGGGTGCGCCAATAGCTAAAGGCTTGAAGAAGCTTCGTGGTGGTTTTGCTTTAGACATTTTGGACCCTTCCCGTATCGAATTTTATATATTTTCTTCGAAACTAAACTTTATGCTGCACTGCGTCAATTAAAGATTTTAGTCGATAAATTTGGTCGCAAAATTAGTATGGGTTAGAAAGGGGATGCGCAGCTTCTAGGAGCTTTTGCAATTCATCTGTCATGACATGAGTGTAGATTTGCGTTGTTGATATATCGGCATGGCCTAGCAGCATTTGGACTGCGCGCAGATCAGCGCCGCCTGATAAAAGGTGTGTTGCGAAGGCATGTCTTAGCGCGTGAGGTGTGACTCTTTTGGGAGAAATTGCGGCTTTAGTGGCGAGGTTCTCTAGTATTTGTGCTAGTCTTCTGCGTGTGAAGTGCCCAGTTTTTCCGCGTGAAGGAAATACGTATTTATCAGCGATTTTACGGGTTTCATTCTTGGGAAGAAATTTCTCACGTACACTAAACCATTGCTCAAGGGCATCTCTAGCAGGTTTGCCTAACGGGGTTAAACGGTCTTTATCTCCCTTACCTCGTATAATCAGCGCCGTATCTTTTCCGCGTGGAAGAGATGACATTGGAAGTTCACAAGCTTCTGACGCGCGAAGGCCTGCGCTATATAATAATTCCAGAATACAGCGGTCTCTAATATCTGAGGGTTCATCGCCATCGGCGGCATTTATAAGAGCGACAACTTCTTCTTTTGACAGAACGTCTGGAATGTTGCGGATGATTTGCGGGCCGTCTAATCGTGAGGTTGGATCATCTTCGCGTTCGCCTTCTTCTAATTCAAATTTGAAGAAGGATTTTAGCGAAGACAATCGACGAGCAGCAGTTGATTTTGCCATACCTCGGCTGTCCAAGTCGCGCATATAAGCGGACAGGTTTTCACTATTTGCTCCAACCAAGCCGCCTTTATCTGCGAGGAATTCAGACGCATCAGAAAGGTCGCGTCGATAGGCATCCAGCGTGTTTTGTGAGGCACCTCTCGAGGCGCTCATCATTTCAAGGAAAGCATCGACGCGGCGAAAATCAAGACGCACGGACATAGCGATTTGTCACTTTCTGAAAATAGACCCTATCATATTGATAGAAATCAATTTTTTGGTTTACCCCATGGTGCAAGAGCTTCAAATGCGATGGCTTTGGCGTTTTTTTCTAGGCCATTTTGGCTCAACGTATTTAAGCTGTTTGTATAGGGGATGAGTGAACCAGAATGAGGTTGATTGTCTCTTAATATTAAAAACGCACGCAGCACAGCTTCACCTGTTGCGTCGGTACGCAATGCCGTATCCATTTGATAATCTTGTAAAATTAATTCCATGCTTGGAACTGAATTTTGATAATCAGCGATCAAATGCCGTGCTTCTGGTGGAAGTTTGTATCCGATACCTGACATTAGCGACAGCAGCTGTGCTGATTCAATTGGGTGCTGTTTATTTTGCGCCATGAGGCTTTGCGCAACTTTTGTAATGTCTTGAGATTTAGCATTGTCAGTCGCGAACAAGATTAAAACATCAAAGCGCGCTTTGTCCCATTCTGAGTGTAAAATCGGTGGTAAACGTGCTGGTAGTGGCGCTTCAATGGTAGAGGGCTGTCCATTTACTGCTGAGTTTGGTGCGTTTTGGTTGGCATTTAATGCGGCCAATTGTTCATCGAGTGTGAGCGATGTGTCATTTGGCTGCTGACTTAGTGTCGGCGTCAAATTCATTGGACCTGATGCAAGCGGTTTTCCTGTTGCAGGATCAATTTGCACGGGCTGAGGTTGTTGAACCAAGCCAGTAGGTTGCATTGTCGGTGCTGGAGCTGGCGGTGGTTCATCAAATGTGTTGTCCATCGCATCGCGCCATTTTTTCGCAAGCGCAATATCACCTGCTGCAAGTGCAGCTTCGACAAAAGAAGGGCTGAGTTGTGCCGTCTCTCTAATTTGCGGAATGGATTTTAGCTCTGGCAGCAAAATTTTGGCGTTGAGTGAATAATCCTGAGCGTTTCCATAGGATGCTGCGAGCGCAGCAATTAGCTGAGTAGCTTTGTCTTGCATGGAAAGCGCAGGGTTAGTGACACTATCAACGGCGCGCTCTAGCGGATTTCTAAGGATATCTGAGTCAGCTTGTGGCTGTTGATCTGCTGGAAGGTTTGGATCAGGTGCAATCATTGCTGGCTTTGGTGATATAACAGCGCGGCGAACTTTGGCCGCTTCTATAATGCCGGCTCTAGCGGCGTGCAGCATGGCTTGCATGCGGATTTCATCTGATGCGTCTGTGCGCTCAGAAAGAAGCGCAGCATAAGTCACCGGGATGCTTGTGGCGGCATCGGGTGCGGCTGGCAGGTCTGCAGCTAATGAAAGCGCGATCGCAGCACCAGAAGAATAATTAGCTGGTGGAAGTTTTATTTTGTCATTTCCGGCTTTGACTTCGGCAATGGCTCCAACGGCTTCAAAAAACCAAGGGTCTTCTTCACCAGTGGAAACAGCCATTTCGGCAGCGAGATTTGCCGCAGCTGCATTTCCCGCTAGCGCAAAACATGTTGCGCGAAGTGTTTGCCAATATGGGTCTTCACTTGGAGCAAGTTCTACTGCTGCACAGGCGCGTTGATTATCACCTGTGGCGAGGTCTAGGTCGGCTTCATATTTGTGTGGATCTTCTGACCATGCTTCTGATGGAAAACGCTGAAGCAGATTATTGGCGTGGGCGTTTTCGCCAAGCTCACGCAAAAGACGCAGACGTTGGCCTGTTGCTTCATTGATATCGCCGATAGGTGCTTTGCCGCCGGACAATATGACAGCCCGCAATAAATTAGACTGAGCAGATGAAAGCAGGTGTCCGTCAATTGATCCGAGGAGTTCATTGACTGTTTGTGCGCTTGTGGCTGCCCAAAGATTTGAGTTTAAGCCGTTTGTTTTGCCGCTTTTCCAGCCGACACCCCAAGGGTCAACTTCTGTCAGCGAGCCTGAAGAGATGATTTGAGCTGTTGCGGGTAGGCTTAAAACGCTGGCAAGGACTAGAATCGATGCTGAAATACACTTAGCGGATTTTAACATTTGTTGCCTCCATGCGAATCTCTTCTACATTCGGCGCATTCTTTTCGGCTTTATCAGCAAAGTAAAATACACCCCCAGCTGCTACACCTACGAGCAATAATAGAAAAATCAGCTTTGGAAGCATGGATTTTTCTTTTTTTCCGGCCATTCTTTGGTTTCGCATGAATTGCTCCCATCTTACGGGTTGTATAAGCGTATATTGAGTCTATCGGCAAAGAGCTTTTTTGTGACACACGGTTTATCGATTGAAAACGACCAAAAAGCGGCAAAGGTGCAGTTTAATGCACAAGATCCGCATAAACAGACAATTGTGCTTGTGGGTATCATGGGGGCAGGTAAGTCTTCTGTGGGCCGGCGATTGGCGCAAGAATTGAAGATTCCATTTTTTGATAGTGATGACGAAGTGGAAAAAGCAGCGTCTATGACCATCCCGGAAATTTTTTCAAAACACGGTGAAGAAGAGTTTAGACGCGTCGAAGCGCGCGTGATTGAGCGCCTGCTTGAAGAACCTAGAATGATTCTGGCGACAGGCGGCGGCGCGTTCATGAATGAAGCGACGCGAGAAATCATGCAGAAAAATGCTATTACGGTTTGGCTGAATGCTGATCTTGAAACCTTGTGGCGGCGTGTCAGTAAAAAGGGCGGCCGGCCTTTATTAAAGAAGGAAAATCCAAAACAAGTATTGGCTGACCTTCTAACTTTAAGAAAACCGATATACGCATTGGCCGATTATGAAGTTGCGTCCATAGATGGCCCACATAAAACGACGGTCGATGCCGTGCGTTCGGCGTTGAATGTTTGAGTGAGAAGTGAATGACTAATAAATCTGCCATGCAAGTTACCGTCGCTTTGGGCGAACGTAGCTATGATATTCACATAGCGAGCGGGTTATTGTCGCGTGCGGGTGAGTTGACCAAACCAATTTTGAAGCAGCCTCGCGTTTACATTGTGACAGATGAAAATGTTGCGAAAATTCACTTAGAAACGCTTAAAGCTGGGCTGGCCAAAGAAGGCATTTCTGCTTTTGTGGAAGTCTTGCCGCCCGGGGAATCGACGAAATGTTATGCTAATCTTGAAAGCACGATTGATGCATTAATGGCGCAGGGCGCAGATCGCAATGATGTTGTCATTGCGCTTGGTGGCGGCGTCATCGGTGATCTGACGGGCTTAGTTGCGGGGCTTTTGAAACGCGGAATGCGTTTTGTACAAGTGCCGACAACATTATTGGCGCAGGTAGATTCGTCAGTGGGCGGCAAAACAGCGATCAACTCAAAAATGGGTAAAAATCTGATTGGGTTGTTTAATCAGCCTGAAATGGTGATTGCTGATCAGGATGTTTTGCAGACATTGCCTGTGCGTGAATTGCGCGCTGGTCTTGCGGAAGTCATCAAGTATGGTTTGATTGATGATGTTGAATTCTTTGAGTTTATCGAGCAAAATGCTGAGAAGTTGAATGCCGCTGACCCAGAAATATTATCCGAAGCTGTGCGTGTGTCATGTGAAGCTAAAGCGCGGATTGTGTCTGAAGATGAAACAGAGCGTGGAAAACGGGCCTTGCTCAATTTAGGTCATACATTTGCTCATGCTTTAGAGCGTGCCAATGGTTTTGGTCCTGCTTTGTTGCACGGGGAAGCTGTTGGAACGGGGATGGCAATGGCATTTCGCTATTCCCAAGCTTTAGGATTATGCTCTGGACAAGAAGCTGTTCGGGCTGAAAAGGCTATATTTGCGCTAGGCCTTGAAACAGATGTACGTAAATTATCAGGTGGTCCTTACGAAGGCGATGCTTTGTTGGAACATATGATGCATGACAAGAAAACTGAGCAGGGAAATCTGACCCTTATTCTCGCCAAGGGAATTGGGCAGTCCTATATTGAGAAACAAGTAGATGCCGATAGTTTACGGGCATTTTTGAAAATTGAAACGGCGGACTAGATAAGACAATATGAATATTGATGTGGGATTGGTGTTGCCGCCAATAATCGTGTTTGTCCTATTGATGATGTCGGGGTTCTTTTCTGGGTCTGAAACAGCTCTGACGGCTGCATCTCGTGCACGTATGCTGAGCCTTGAAAAAGAAGGCAAGAAAGGCGCTGCGCGTGTTGTCAGGCTTTTATCAAACCAAGAAGGCTTGATCGGGTCTATTCTGCTTGGGAATAATCTGGTCAATATTCTCGCAACATCCATTGCGACGTCATATTTGTTGAAAATTTTTGGCGCAAACGGGGTTGCTGTGGCGACGGCTGCAATGACTGTTCTTGTGTTGGTGTTTTCAGAGGTTATGCCAAAAACATATGCGCTGAATAATGCTGATCGCACAGCCATGTCTGTTTCTTGGCCGATATCAATTCTTGTCTTGGTGCTGAAACCCGTTGTGCGTTTTGTGCAGCTTGTCGTGCGCGGAACTTTATCTTTGTTCGGTGTTAAAACAGAAGCTGATGCTTTCTCTCCAGTTGATGAAATTCGCGGTGCAATTGATATGCACGTTGTGGATGGAAATGTGGAAGTTGAAGATAAGCACCGTTTGGGCGGTGTTTTAGACCTCAAAGAGCTAACTGTTGCTGATGTCATGGTGCACAGGAAATCGATCATCATGATTGATGCGGATATTCCACCTGATGACATTGTGCGCCAAGCGCTTGAAAGCCCGCACACCCGATTGCCTTTATATCGAGGCGATAAAGAAGAAATTATCGGCATTCTACACGCGAAAGATTTGCTGCGCGCCATTATGGAAGCGGAAGGCGATTTTTCTAGCCTTGATGTGGAAAGCGTGAAACGAAAAGCATTATTTGCGCCCGAAACAACATCTTTGCAGGATCAGTTGGATCATTTCCAACAGAGTCAGTCTCACTTTGCCATCGTGGTTGATGAATATGGTGCGATCATGGGGTTGATTACGCTTGAAGATATTCTGGAAGAAATTGTAGGTGAAATCCGAGATGAACATGATGTGACGGTAGAGGGTGTGCGTCCTCAACCGGATGGATCAGTGTTTGTGGATGGATGGGCACCTATTCGGGATTTGAACCGTGCGATGGATTGGGACTTGCCCGATGAGGAAGCCGTGACTGTCGCTGGACTGGTGATTCATGAAACGCAATCTATTCCTGAGCCAGGACGGAAATTCGTGTTTCACGGTTACCAATTTGAAATATTGCGTAAACACCGCAATCAGATTACGGGCTTGAGAGTCAGACGCGATCTGGGACTGTAGTTTTATCCGTATACTGTTTTTCCAACACAACTTTAGACGTGTTTTAAGCACGTGCTATTTGTGACAAAATGTGGCTAATTGTGGCGAAATGTGGCCAAATTGAGGAGACCGATTGATCTGAGGGGTGGTTATGGTGTCGGATAATATTGCAAATAGTTTATTTGTATTCGCGAGAGAAGCGAAAGAATGCACAGATGTGCCGGCTTTGGGGCGACTTTTTCAAGACTTAGTTGCGCCTTATGGTGTCACTGCAAGTTCCGCATGGGCGGTCATTGGCGGTGATGTGAAGCTAAGCCGTGGTTTTGGTGAATGGCCGAAAGTTTGGGCGCGCCATTATGCCGATCAGAGATATTTTGAAGTCGATCCGGTATTTGAATCTTTATTGAAAGGTTTTGATGCTGGGTATTGGGATGAGTTGGTGTCTAATTTGCCTGTAAGCCAAGCCGGTTTGAAGGTGATGGAAGATGCTGCTGCTCATGGATATGCTGATGGGTATAGCCGCCTGATACCAACATTAAATGGGTCTTATTATCTTGTGTCGCTTTATGGGAAGACATTAGTACGTGATCCCAATGTGCGCATTCTTTTTGATCTTGCGAGTATAAAATTTGTGCATGAAGGTGTGATGCTACTGAATCGGCGTGTTGGAACACCGCTTAAAGACCATGATCTGACAAAGCGTCAAATTGAGGTGCTGCAAGCCAAAGCAAATGGACAAACAGACAAGCAAACGGCGGACCGTCTAGGCGTTAGCGTTAAAGCGGTGGAGGGCCATTTGACAAAAATTCGCAAGCAGATGAATGCACGCACAACTTCCCAAGCGATTGGTCTTGCGCGCGGTAAGGGCCTTATCCCGCGAAGTTATAATTCAAAATAGAAATATTTCCTTTCAAAATGGGGTTTTCCCTAGTTGTTACTGAAGCAAGTCCTCGGATATACACATCAAATGCCTCTTGGTTGGGGGGACGTAAATTTACCTTCTCAAATAGAATATCGAATTTTGAGAAGGTAATTTTTCCGGACTTAAATCAGCTGATCAATCTCACTCGAATCGTGGTTTAGCCGCGTTTTTTGCAAAAGATGTTTCGTCAGGCAGGTCGTCTCAATTGTCTAAATTCGGTTTTACGATGCGTATTGAGAGTGCGTGAAGCCCTGAATCGAACTCAGATTGTAGAGTTTCGTTGATTTTTCTGTGAATTTCGACACGGTTCATGCCTTCAAAGCTTTTGGACCAGACTTTAATGCTGTAGTGTGTCTCGCCAGTTGGGCTAGCACCTGCGTGACCGGCATGAAGATGGGATTCATCTTCGACTTCCAGAAGTTCAGGTGTTAAAACAGTTATTAGTGCAGTGCGGATTCGGTTTTGTCGGTTTGTCAATTCTTGATCCTTTAGCGAAGGTAGGTCATTTAAAGTCTTATGGCAGATTCTGAAGACTCAAAAGATGGTTTCCGCGCAAAGTTCGTGGATATTCGTATTAAGCCCCCAGGGCATCGCGGACGCAAGAACGTGCGCAATAAGCAGCCTGTTTCAGATAAAGTATGTGAACACAAGGGGTGTGATAAACCGGGAGACTGTAAAGCGCCTAAACAAACGGCTGCTGCAATCAAACGCAAACGTAAGCGCGATGAAGACTTTCACTGGTTTTGCCAGCGTCATGCTTCTGAGTTTAACAAACAATATAATTTCTTCGATGGAATGACAGAAGCGGAATATATGTCATTTCGCAATTCTGAAGATGCTGGACATCAGAAGACTTGGAAATTTGGAACAGGACCTGTGAGTGGTTCTGCTGCTGCTGCTGGATTGCGTTCGCGCATATATAATGGTCGCCACCAATTTGATGCGGCTGGTAATCCGATCCGGCCATCTTCCAAGAGCGATGCACCTGAGCGAACACGTTTGCAGATTAAGGCGCTTGATGAGTTGGGTTTGCCTCACAATGCTGATGCCAAGCATATTAAAGTGAGTTACTCGCGCTTGATTAAGGAGTGCCACCCTGACTCTAATGGTGGTGATCGGTCACAAGAGCATCGACTAGGACAAATTATGAGAGCCTTTAAGACGCTAAAAGCGGCTGGGCTAACTCAATAAATACGCTTGGCTCATATATTTGAGCCAAGATGTCACCTCTACTTTTCTATCAAGTTGTCATTTAACTTGATCTAACCGTTTGAAACATTTCGCGGGCCGCTCTATGGTGCCCAAGATTTGAATTGTTTGATATTGCGTGGTCCTATGTCCGTTACTGATGCTTCCGAAGAATTAAAAGGTTTAGCTCCTACTGTTGAGGTGTCCATTCGTGACACTTTTGGCATTGATATGGACGGCACTGCGCCAGCTTTTCCTGAGCGCTCATCTTATGTGCCTGATTATGATGATACATATCGTTTTGATCCGTTGACGACGCGTGCTGTGTTGGCAGGATTTACGCACAATCGTCGTGTTATGGTGCAAGGATTTCACGGAACAGGTAAATCCACACATATTGAACAGATTGCTGCGCGCTTGAATTGGCCTTTAATGCGGATCAATTTGGATAGTCACGTTTCTCGTATTGATCTTGTCGGTAAGGACGCGATCGTCCTGAAAGATGGCAAGCAGATCACTGAGTTTCGTGAAGGAATTCTACCTTGGGCTTTGCAGCGGCCGATCGCACTTGTATTTGATGAATATGATGCAGGGCGTCCCGATGTTATGTTTGTGATTCAGCGTATTCTTGAGGCTTCTGGCCAATTGACATTGCTTGACCAGAACAAAGTTATGCGTCCGCACAATTTTTTCCGTTTGTTTGCAACAACCAATACTATTGGTTTGGGTGATACGACGGGGCTTTATCACGGGACTCAACAATTAAACCAAGGTCAGATGGACCGTTGGTCAATTGTGACGACTTTGAATTATCTAGAACATGATGTTGAAGCTGATATTGTTGCGGCTAAAGTGCCTGATATGGACACCGAAATTATATCCAAAATGGTGCATGTCGCAGATCTTTCCAGAGCAGCATTTATAAATGGTGACATCTCAACCGTTATGAGCCCAAGAACTGTGATAACTTGGGCTGAGAACGCTACTATTTTTGGTGATGTGCCGACAGCTTTCCGTATGACATTCGTCAATAAATGTGACGAATTGGAACGTCCGGTTGTTGCTGAATTTTATCAACGCGCATTTGGTGAAGATCTTCCTGAGAGCGCTTTGGCTGGATTTAGCGCATAAAATTTGTAATGGACCGGAAAGATACTATCCCTAAATGAGTAAGCCCGCTGATCAACACGAAATTTTTCGTTCAGCCTTAGCCGTGACGACTGCTGCTATGGTGGCCGATAAAAATGTGGAAGTTGGATTTTCAGCTGATGGTGGTCATGCATCCGGGGATCGTATTGTTCTCAATAGTCCACCTCGAAAATTGACGGCTGCGAGTGCTGCATTGGCGCGTGGTGAAGCAGACATGCTTGCGCTAAAAAAACGCCATCATGATGCCAAAGCTTTTTCGGCGAATATGCCGGAATCTGAAGAAGCTGTAGCGATTTATGAAGCAGCTGAGCGTGCACGTATTGATTCCATTGGTGCAAAGGCGATGGATGGCGTGGCTTCAAATCTTGATGCTGTGCTTGAGGAGCGGTGTGAACGCGCCGAATTTATGCGCATTCAGGAAAGAACGAAAATATCTCAAGCAGATGCGATCGAGTTTCTTTTAAGAGAAAGGCTAACTGGTAAGCCTTTGCCGTCTGCAGCTGAACATGTGGCTGATTTTTGGCGAGCTGATCTTGAAAAAAGAGCTTCCGGTTCGCTTGAAGCTTTAGAAAAAGCAATGTCAGACCAATCTAAATTTGCAGATGCTGTGAGGCGTTTGCTGACTGATTTGGATATGAGTGACGAAATTTCACCTGCTGAAGAATCTGAAGATCAGGGCGAAGAAGTCGAAGATGCTGAGGATACTGACGAAGCAGAAGATCAAACTGAAAACTCTGGCGATGAGCAGTCAGAAAGTCAGGGTAGCGAAGAATTCGACGAAGAAGAAGGCGAAAGCGACACAGAGAGTGAATCAGCAATGGCTATGGAAGCCGAAGCTGATATGGATTCTGATGAAGATGCTCCAGAAATGGATGAAGGTTCACAACCTATTCGTCCTAATTATCGCCCCGGCGATGATTGGGGAGCGGGTAATTACAAGGCTTTCTCAACGGCGCATGATGAAATCGCACCAGCTGAAACTTTATGTGATCCCGAAGAACTTGGTCGGTTGAGAGCCTATCTTGATACACAATTGCAAGGTTTGCAGGGGGCTGTCTCACGTTTGGCAAATCGCCTGCAACGTCGATTGATGGCGCAGCAAAACCGGTCGTGGCAATTTGATTTGGAAGAAGGCATCCTAGATACTGCGCGTTTGACCCGTGTTCTAGTTGATCCAACTTCACCGCTCTCATTTATGCAGGAAGATGATTCCAATTTCCGCGACACCGTTGTGACTTTGCTTCTGGATAATTCAGGATCAATGCGCGGGCGGCCTATCATGATCGCGGCTTTATGTGCTGATATTCTAGCGCGTACGTTAGAGCGGTGTGGCGTCAAGGTTGAGATTTTGGGCTTTACCACCAAAGCGTGGAAGGGCGGTTTAGCGCGCGAAGAATGGATTAATGCCGGAAAGCCTGCTTCTCCCGGGCGGCTAAATGATTTACGTCACATTGTTTATAAGAGTGCGGATGCGCCATGGCGGCGGGTGCGTAAAAACCTTGGCTTGATGATGCGCGAAGGGTTGCTCAAAGAAAATATTGATGGCGAAGCGCTGATATGGGCGCATGATCGTTTGATGGCGCGGCCTGAACAGCGACGCATTATGATGGTGATTTCTGATGGTGCCCCTGTTGATGATTCAACGCTTTCTGTGAATACAGGTAATTATCTAGAATCTCATCTTCGGGAAGTCATTAGTTATATTGAAACACGCTCATCAGTGGAATTACTTGCCATTGGTATTGGCCATGATGTGACGCGATATTATCGCCGTGCTGTCACGATTGTTGATGCCGAACAGCTTGGTGGGGCAATGACGGATAAACTGGCCGAACTTTTTGATGAAGAAGGCTCGCAAAAAGGTGAAACTGTCGTAAATCCGAAGCGTGGATCAAGTAAGTCATTAAAAAAATCCAGTGGGGTTTCTGGATTGAAACGAAGCGGCACGGGGGATGTTCAGCGTGCGTTTAAAAGTTAGTCAAAATCTATCTATTACTTGCGTGGCGCTTGCCGCTTTTCTCATTGCTGGATGCGAGAGTTCTCCTCCTAAATCGGCTGAAGTAAAAGAAGAAGCCGTTTCAAAGAGCAGTGCTGATATTGTGGTGGCTGAGACGACCACAATTGAACAAAAAAGATGGGTGTTGGGTGAAGTTGCAAACCAGCATTATCAAGCATCATGCCCATCAAATACCCTCTATATTCCCCCAGAGGAAATCAGTCTTTATACCGCGCCAATAAATCTGAGGAATGTGAATGCGGGTGAAGCGGCATCTTTTGATTTTCTGAAAAGTGCAGAGCTCAACGGTTTGGAATATGTGGCAGGATATCATCTAACGAGCGATGACCCGCGCTTTGGCGGCATTTCAGGTATTGAAACACTAGATAATGGATCGCTTCTTTCAATTACGGATCAAGGTGATTTTCTTTGGATTGGAATGGATGAATATGATCACCTTCAACCAGTATCTGCGCAGATAAGTGCGATTCGCGATACAAATGGGACGCCATACGACAGTAAGCGCGCTGCTGATTCTGAAGGTCTTGCTGTTAGCAATGGTTTGGCGCTTGTGTCATTTGAGCAGGATCATCGCATTGAAGCTTTTGATCTTGAAACATGTGGAAGCAATGCCAGAGCAAGCCGAATTTTAGATTTGGACTTGGACAAGCATGGTGTTGAGAAAATATCCCCAAATGGCGGCATGGAAGCACTCGCTTTGACGGGAGATGGTGGTTTGATATTGGGCATTGAAACCCTCATTGATGGGGCATCTCAAGTTTCCATTAGCCCGCAAGGCAAGATGGCGGATTTCAAACACCGTCTTAATGCGGGTGGCAATAAGAAAATGACTGGAAGTGATTTTCTTGCACAAAGCGATACAGAAGGTGATCTTTATTCGCTTCACCGGCATTATAATCCTGTAACGGGCACATATATTCGGCTTTTGCAAACGCATGTTCAACTTGATGAAAATGATGAATATCAATTGGGCGAGCCAAAAGAACTTCTATATTTGAAGCCACCCGGAATCACTGATAATTTCGAGGGGATCACGGTTCGAAGAGAAGAAAACGGCATTATTCGTCTATTCATTGTGTCGGATGATAATTTTTCTCCTAAGCAGCGAAGTCTATTCTTGATTTTCAATGTAGAGCCAAAGGGTTATTGACCTTATAGACTTGCATCACGTGCTTGCACGGCGTACTTGTGTTGTTGGAATATGCCGAGAATGTAAGGATTTAACGTGTCCACACCATCAACTTTTTTAGATTTTGAAAAACCACTTGCCGAGATGGAAAAGAAAATCGCAGAGCTTGAAGCTGCTGCGGCTGAAGGTGGTGCGTCGATCGAAGAAGAAGTACAAAAGCTCCGCGAGAAATCTGACAAACAATTGCGTGACATCTATACAAGCCTTGGCCCTTGGCAAAAGGCCCAAGTTTCGCGTCACCCAGAGCGCCCGCACTTTTTTGATTATGTCGAAAACCTATTCACCGATTGGGTGGAGCTGGCCGGCGATCGTAAATTTATGAATGACGAAGCACTTGTTGGTGGTTTGGCTCGTTTTAAGGGCACGCCTGTGATGGTTGTCGGCCATGTAAAAGGGCGCACGACTGAAGAACGGATCAAACACAATTTTGGAATGGCGCGCCCTGAAGGATACCGCAAAACTTACCGCTTATATGAGCTGGCTGAGCGTTTTAACCTTCCTGTGATCGCCCTAATTGATACAGCCGGTGCATACCCTGGACGAGGTGGAGAAGAACGCGGGCAAGCTGAGGCGATTGCGAAATCAATCGAAAAAGGATTGACGCTAAACACACCCTTGATTTCTATCATCACGGGTGAAGGTGGATCTGGTGGAGCTGTTGCACTAGCTTCTGGCAACAAGGTTTTCATGCTTGAGCACTCTATCTACACTGTGATTTCTCCTGAAGGTGCTGCTTCAATTTTATTTAGAGATGCTGCTCGTGCGAAAGATGCAGCAGAAGCTATGAAAATTACAGCAGCCGATCTTGAGAAAATGAAGATTGTCGATGCGGTTGTCGAAGAGCCAATTGGTGGGGCTCACCGTGCGCCTCAAGATGTTTACACGCGTGTAAGTGATTTGCTGGATCGTTCACTAGATGAGTTGAAAGATTTATCTCCTGAAGCGTTGCGTAAACAACG
>JGI2924J29684_1077258_pt1 | contig 15180 bp, 19 predicted proteins | sample BenlonsequencITS_FD_29684 | JGI IMG/M metagenome (IMG submission 29684)
CCTGCAAAGCGCGTCGTGGAAGCAGGAAGCCCCATCTGCTCACGGGCGCGAAGCGCCCGTTCGCATGGTCCGTGAGACCTTCGGTCTCACGCTACCCTCAAGGAGCGAACGGCGTCAGCCGTGAGCGAGTAGGGTGGGGTAGTTCACACGCCAGTGTCGGTCGGGAGTTGGAAGAAGAGAGTGATAGCTATTCAGACATAAATTCGTCAGGTTCACGCCATTCGCTCTTCGCTCGGTCGTGAACCTCAGCATCTATTTTCGCCTCCATGACGCATCGGAGAGTCTCGTCGTCCGGGGGTACGAGACTAATTGTTTCCTCGTGGTCCTGGCTGGGGTCGATAGTGAACTGAGACGTGTCTTCCGATGCAACTACTTGTCCACTTTTCTCTTCGAAATAGGCGTATACCTGCGTGTTTCGAGCAGCAACGTCACCTTCGTTTTGCACTACGATGTCCACCTCGACTCCTTCACCCTCGAGCGCGGGCATTGTCGTCCACGCAAAGACGAGCGTGGGGTGAGTATCGATTTCTTGAATTTCTGCTTTCGCACCCTCGAGATCAGGTGGGACCTCACCGACCTGCCAGCCCGGTGCAGTGGTCTCCAGATAGTAGTAGCGAGTTCCCTCGTATTCATAATAGGCTCCCGGTATCCCTTCCTCCCCGGCCACACCGAGGGCCATGTGCTGTTCGTCCCGGAAAGCGAGGAGGACTGTATCGTAGTTCGCCTGCGCCATGAGCGCCAAGAGCAGAATCGCGGTGTCCTCACAGTCGCCGCCCCCGTCGAACAGCGTTTCCAGGGGATAGGTGGTGTACTGTTGAATTCCAGCGGACACTTCGTCCTCAGTGTACGGGAGTTGCTGAACGAACGCCAGCATCTTGTTGATCGTCTCCTGTGAGCCAGCGTCTCCGAACTCGTCTGCGAGGGTACCGAGATACGGTTGTTGGTAGGGGTCGGCCACGTATGCGCCTCGGTCGTTCACTCTGACTCGCTCAGTATAGTAGTTGTAGAGAGATTCTGGAATTGTGACCGACAGCTGGTATTCTGTCCCTTCGTACTCGAACGAGAACGATCGGTCGTACTGTTCGTCATCGTCGAGATCGGGGGACGTATTCCCGGAAAGTCCTGTAAGGTGAAACGGCTGGGAGGGCTGGTCATCGAGACCAACCATATGCGTGTCGACGGGTATCTCCATGGGCGAGATGCCGCCCGTATCGACTTCCGCGTTGATCGACGTTGGAGACTCAACCAAGCCATAGCTCGTGTCTTCACCTGCGATCGGCACTTTCTCGTCTTGGTGTGTGGACCGCTCGAGTTCTTTGAGAACAACTCCACCAACTGCTCGAAAGGTAATTTCGTCAGCACCGTTGAAATCGACCGAGACAGAAAGCCGATAGTCCGAGCCAGAGACCCATTCTTCGACCCATTCTATTTCGGGGTACTCGTCTTCTGTCAGTCGTTCCTCGCTGTACGATTCGATCTCGTCTTCTGTCAGTCGTTCCTCGCTGTACGATTCGATCTCGTCTTCTTCGTCGTCCTCGGTCTGCTCGTCGAGACACCCTGCCAGGATACCGGAGAGACCCACTGCCGAACTCGTGATGTACGTCCGTCTGCGCATTCAGTTGGGAATTTAATTCGAGCAGTATGATGGTTACTTTTACCAATTCCGTCATCCTGTCCCCTCGTCCAAAGCTTATAATATTCTCTCACGAGATGGCGATACTATGGTCAAGTCGACGGTTCGGTTCCCCGCGGAGGTGATAGAGCGCGTCCAAGCACACACTGACGAGGGCGAGTTTACCAACAAGTCGGAGTTCCAGCGCTTTGCCGTGGAGTACTTACTCACCGAACTCGAAGACGACTACGAACCGACACTGACGCAGTTCGACGAGATCCGCGAGAACGCACTCGAGGATGACGACCCCGAACCGACCGAACTCATCCAGACTGCCGAACCATCGGAGTTTCTCCGGACGGCGAGTCGCGTCCGCCAGTGTGCGCTCCGAGGCGACGTCGAGACGGCGTACGAACTGATCGATACGCGACAGCCACCGGAGAGTCCGAAGGCGATGCTTCTCGACCTGATCGTTCAGGGCGTGACGTCCGACGAGACGGAGTGAGAAAGCCGCTTTTCCACCGTCGACCAAAAGACGTTTTTCACCGTCGACACCGAACGCTCGAGCAGTCAGTTTAGTCGTTCGACCCGCGACTCGAGGTCTGTGTCCGTCGGGTTCTCGGCCGTGAACCCGTAGACGGCGTCTTCGAAGTTCGTTCGGTAGCTACCTGGTCCGCTGTAGGTCATCTCGGCCGCACGCTCGCCGGCGAGGCCGAACGCGAGCGTTCCGTGGAGGGCGGCCACGTGGTCGTCCTCGACCGCGCCGGCAAACGACGCGACGGTCGCTCCGAGCATGCAGCCGGTGCCGACGACCTCGCCGAGCATCTCGTGGCCAGCGGTCAGTCGGTACACGCCGTCGCTGCCGGCGACGATATCTTCGACTCCCGAGGCGACGACGACCGCGTCGCTCGAGTCGGCCAGTGACCTGGCAGCGTGTTCGATCTCGTCGTAGTCGCCGACGGATTCGACGCCCCTGACCTCGGCGTCGACACCGGCGAGTGCGCTTATCTCGCCGTAGTTCCCCTTGATAATCGAGAAGTCGATCGCAGAGAGTAGGTCTTTCACGACCGACTTCCGGGTGGGCGTCGAGCCGACGCCGACTGGATCGAGGACGACTGGGAGTTCGGTTTCGTTCGCTTGCGCGCCAGCTTCGTGCATCGCGTCGACTTTCTCACGTGGCACCTGTCCGGTGTTGAGCAAGAGGGCACTGGCGAGATCGGCCATCTCACCGGCGTCACCGGGCGAGTCGGCCATCACCGGCAGTGCGTCCCAGTGGAGAATGAGGTTCGCCACGTCGTTCATCGTCACCTCGTTTGTCAGCGCCTGGATTAGCGGCTGGCCGTTGGCGACGGCCTGGAGCGAGTCCGCGAGCGCGTCACTCGTGACGTCGATGTGGGTCATTCTTCACTCCCTTCGTCATCGACTGCCTTCGTCGTTTCGACGGCCTCCACGAGTGTCTCGGTTGCAGTCTGTGGGTCCTCTGCGGTCGTGATCTCGGAGATGACGGCGACACCCGACGCGCCCGCTTCGACGACCGAGGCCGCGTTTTCTGCGGTGACGCCGCCGATTCCGACGACCGGGATCGAGACCGCGTCGGTAATCTCCGCGACTCGCTCGGGACCAACGCCGTCTTTCTCCTCGGCGACATCTTTCGAGGTCGTCCCGTAGATCGTGCCGACGCCGAGGTAGTCCGCGCTGTCGGCTGCCGCCTCCCGGGCTTGCTCGACCGTCGAAGTCGAACAGCCGACGATCGTGTCTGGACCGAGCAGGTCGCGTGCGACCGAGACCGGCAGATCCGACTGGCCGACGTGGACTCCATCGGCGTCGATCGCCCGTGCGACATCGACGCGATCGTTGACGATCAGGTCGACACCCGCCTCCGCGGTCAGCTCGCGCAATTCGAGCCCGAGTTCGTACCGCCGCCGCGCGTCGGTCTCTTTCTCGCGGAGCTGGACGACATCGACCCCGCCAGCGATCGCGTCCGCGACGATTTCGAGCGTCGGGCGTCCGCTCGAGACCGATTCCTGCGTGACGAGATAGGTTTCCCAGTTCGACGGGTTCATACTCGGGCTGGTACCGCCGGCCACTAAGCGACTTCGGTCGTTTCGGCCCCAGACGGAGGCTTTACCCGCTTTCGCCGAAGTGGACGTTACCTGCCACCGACCGCGATCGACTCAGACGGTTTGCTGTCAGTCAGTTCCGGCGCGACCGCGAGCCCCCTTTCGGTTGCGCCGGGACATCGGTACCGCAGTCCGTCTCATAGGGATTATCGTAGCCAATCGGAGGTTTCGAAGCCCGTCCTTCGACGCTGTGTCGTGGTTCGTCACGGAAAAACTATGAACTCCTACGATAATCCCTCTCAGTCAGGCGATGTCCGACGCCGACAGCACGCCCTAACGGCCGTGGCACTCGACCGTCCCGACGGCTGTCGCTCGAGTTTGGGGATCGATCGACGCAAAAAGCGAGATGTCTGGCGCGACTCGACTGGCCGGAACACCTCGACACTGCTCGATACGGTTTCCGGCACGCCATTTTCGACCCAACCGCAACCCGAAGCGGTTACACCGGAACCAGTTACAACAACCCGTACTACTCTTCGTCGGACTCAAGCAGTCGTTCGACCATCTCGTCGGGGTCGAACCGCTCTAGGTGGTCGTAGCCCTGGCCGACGCCGAGAAACAGGATCGGTTTGCCGGTGACGTGAGCGACCGAGATCGCTGCACCGCCGTTAGAGTCGGCGTCGGCTTTCGTCAGGATCGCGCCGTCGATCTCGGCGGCGTCGTTGAACTCGCGGGCGCGGTTCACGGCGTCCTGGCCCGCCACCGCCTCGTCGACGAACAGCGTCAGGTCGGGACCGACGACCCGGTCGATCTTCTCGAGTTGATCCATCAGCCCTTCGTCGGTGTGCAGGCGACCGGCGGTGTCGCCGAGGACGACGTCGACGTCGTTGGCCTCGGCGTACTCGACGGCGTCGTAGAGCACAGCGGCAGGGTCGCCGCCCTGCTCGTGACTGATGCACTTCGTGTCCAGGGCGTCGGCGTGTTCCTGGATCTGTTCGTTGGCCCCGGCGCGGTAGGTGTCGCCGTTTGCCATCACTGCCGAGAAGCCCCGTTGTTCGAAGTACCGGCTCATCTTCGCGATCGAGGTGGTCTTGCCGACGCCATTGACGCCGGTGAAGACGATGGTGACGGGCTTGTCCTCGACGGCAACCCGCTCGTCGAAGTCGAACTGGCCGACGCTAATCACGTCCCGGATCGCCTCTTGCAGAGCCTCTTCGACGACCTCTCCTGTCGAGGTCGTGAACGTCCGCGTTTCGCCGACCAGTTCTTCCCGGATGTTCTCGAGAATCTCGTCGGCAACGCTCATTTCGACGTCACTCGAGAGCAACGCCATCTCGAGTTCGTGCAGAGAGTCCTCCAGTTCCTCCTCCTCGATGACGAACTTACCCGTCACGAGGGATTTGGCCTTGTGGCCGAAGCCGGGATCGTCGTCGCCGATATCGGTCGTCGCGTCGACCGCTTCCGGTTTTTCGTCCGGCTCCGGTGTCTTTGCCGACTCCGACTCGAGTTCGGCACCCGTACCGGCGGCCTCGACGCCGGTTGCGGTGTTGACTCCCGTCTCTTCCACACCAGCCCCGTCTGCTGTCTCGGACGGCTCGTCCGTTTCGGCTGACTCTTCGTCGACTTCTTCGACGTTCTCTTCGGCGGCTTCTTCGGCGTCCTTGCGGAAGCTCCCGAGCTTGTCTTTCAGGTTGTCGAACATGACTCGTGGTGTGGATCGCGGTTACTAGCGTGACGAAAGTGGTCGACGTCGTCGCTGCGAGTGGGGCTTATTCGTCCGGTTCCTGGCCTTGGCCCTGCCCCATCTGCTGCATCTGCTGTTGCATCGTCTGCTGTTGGAGCTGCTGGGCCTGCTGTTCGAGTTTCTCGCTTTCGCTTTCGAGTTCGGCGATTTCCTCGTTGACTTCTGAGATCTGGTCGTCGAGGTGTTCTTTCTTGTTCTCGAGGGCGGAAACGGCGTCGTCTTCTTCGAACTCGGCGGCGTAGTCGGCACCGAGTTCGACGATCGCTTCGTCGATATCCTCGATCGTGGCCCGGAGGTACGCGCCACCGCCGATCGGCATCTGCACCGTCGAACCCGACTCGAGGGTGCCCAGAGCTTCGATTGCCTCGTCGACTTCGACTTTCTCCTGTTGAATCTCCTCGACGCTGGTTTCGAGGGCCTCGATCTGCTGTTGGATCTCCTGGAGTTCTTGCGAGAGCTGCTGGAGTTGCTGCTGGCTCATTGGCCGACCTCCTCGAGATCGATCTCGGTGCGTTTGAGTCCGTGCTGGCTCCCGAGTTGCGAGAGGATGTGCTCGCGGGCGACGTTCTCGTTTTCGGCGTCGATCGTCTTCTCGAACTCCGCGTGGCCGTCGCGGGTCTTGAACTGACCGGTCACCGTAAATTGGCTCATGGCTATCCATCCGGCGGGCAGTCGGAAGAATCTTCCCTTCCGTCGGGAGACCGGGACCGCGCTTGCGGGTCGGGCTATATCTTCCCCGGCTGGCTGCCCTGCCCTCCGCCCATCGTCGCTCGAGAGCGGCGTCTGGACCGCACGAGGTCGTCGGGATCGATGCCGTCAAACGCCGGTGGTAGCTCGCCGGCATCGGCGTATCGATACAGCGCGGTCTTTGCGATCGCAGTCGCAGCGTTGTGGACGAGCGCGATGCCGACCAGCAACGCGACGGTCGGGCCGATCGTGTACGGGAGCACTGTGCCGGGCGTTTCGAGCAAGAACACGGGCGCGCCGATCCCGAGACCGAGAACCGGGATCGCGGCTGCTATCGTGACGAGGCCGATTCCGAGGCTGATCCCGCCGACCTCGCCCCACGTCTCACGGAACAGGGTGACGCTGTCGTGCATCGACTCGCGGACGCCGCTATCCCGGAAGACGATCACTGGGACGATGAAAAACGTCATCGCGAACCAGGCGAAGCCGGCGATCGCTCTGACGGTCGCGGCGAGTTTCCCCTCCTGGCTCTCGAGGGCACGAAACACCATTCCGACGGCGGCCCCGACGAAGCCCCACGCGAAGATCGTCCGCTTCGACTCCCAGGCACCGGCCAGCCCGTCACGCACGCCGGTCGGCTCGCCGGCGAACAACTTCCCCACCGAGTGAACGAGTGCGGCACTGAAAAACGTCGCAACCGCGGTCGCAGCGAACAGAAAGAGAAAGGAGCCGACGAGTCCGAGCACCGCTGTGACGGTTTCGCTGCCGCCGACGTCGACGGCGACGCTCTCGAGAGCAGCGACGCCGATCGCGGAGCCGAAGACGACGACCACGAGTCCGGCAAGCAAGCCGACGAGGCCGACGATCACAGCGAAACCGTACAGGATCGGGAACGCGAGCAACCACTTCTCGCGGCGGAGAACGCCGAACGATGCTTTCGCGATCGCGAATCCGGTCCGGAGTCGAGCGATCGCGGATTGAAAGACCATACCCGAGACCTATTTGCCACGTGTCATAAGTCTTGCCGACCGGTTCGTCGTTTGGGTCCGGACCAAACGGTTTTGCTCCCGGCGTCCGACCACAGACTATGGCCGACATCGAACCCGGCGAACTCCTGCCGAACGACCGCACGAAACAGCAGGCCCTCGAGGGCGAGGTCACCCAGATCCACCGTGGGCACCAGTACGCCGACGAGGGCGACACGTTCACCATCGAGGACACCACCTTCGAAGTGCGAGAGGTGGCCGAGCGAACCCTCGGCGATCTCACCGACGAAGACGCTCAGGCCGAGGGGATGGACGACCTCGAGGGGTACCGCCGACTGCTCGAGCGCTCTCACGACGAGTTCGAGTGGAACGACGACAGCGAAGTCGTACTCCATCGGTTCGAACCGCAGTGAGCGGACTTCGGGTATGAACCACCTTCCACCCACCGGCGACGACGAGTGGCGGCTTCCGAACCACGCCCACGTCGTCGTCTACGACCGCGAGGACAGCGACCGTGGCCTCCTCACCATCTACGACTGCGGCGCGGCCCAGAACCCTCCACGAGCGCAGTTGCTCGGTACTCTCGAGCACGTCGACGCCGCGGCCGACATCGAGTCGACCTCGACGGGGCGGATCGTAAAACTGCGAGAGAAAGCGACACTTGCCGAGGGAGAGTCCGATCAGTTCAGCATTCGATAGTGTCAGATCGGGAGTCGGTCCGTTCGCTCGAGAAGCAAGAGGACGACGACCACTGCGGCGAGGACGATGGCACCGGTGCGAAACACCAGGTCGTAACTGTAGCCGGCTTCGACGAAGAGTCCGAGTACGAACGAGCCAAGCGACTGCGTGAGCATCCACACGGAACTGAACACGGCGTAGGCACTGCCACGCGTCGCGTCGGGGAGTGTATCCAGCAAGAACGTGTCGGTTGCGGGAAACAGCGCGTGGATGACGAAACCGACGACGGCCGAGAGGACGATCAGCCCGAGGACCCCGTCGACCGCGGTCAACACGAGCAGGCTCACCGAGAACGAGCCGACGATACCAAGCAGGTAGCGGACGTGCGGGAGCCTGTCGGCGAGGTCGCCCCCGAAGTAGAAGGCGGGAATGCCCGCAGCGAAGACGATGGTGAGCATCATACTCGCCTCTTCCGACGAGAGCCGCTTCGACTCGAGCATGTACAGTTCGTAGAAGTTGAACACGCCCTGCCAGACGAACGAGGCGAGGCCAACGAGCGCCAGCGCAGTGACGATGATGCGCCACTCCGAGAGTGCGCCAGCGAGGAAGTTCTTGTCTTCTGCGCCCGCTCGAGGCAACTTGGTCCGTTTCGCAGCGAGTCCCGTGTAGACCGTCACGAGCGCGGCACCGATGGCGATCAGCCACAGTGACAGTCGCCAGTCGACGACGACCGTCACGGCGACAAGCGGCGCTGCGAGCACGGCGGCGACCTGGTTTGCGGCCCCGTGAACGCCCATGACGTGTCCGATCCGTTCGGGGTAGAGTTCGCTGAGAAACGGGTTCGCCGAGACGAAGTAAACGCCGGAAGCGATCCCCATCAGGAAGGCTCCGACCATGAGGTGTTCGACGGTCGCCGCCGTCGCGGCGAATGCGGCTGCGACGGCCAAAATCGCGCCAGAGCCGATGACGACGTAGTGACGCGGCACCTTCGTCAGGAGCCAGCCCGTCGGCAATCGGGGCGAGGCACTGCCGACCCACGCCAGCGTCACGAGCAGCCCCGCGGCCGCCTCACCGATCGAAAACTCTACGATAATCACGTCCAGCAGCGGCGCGAAGATGATTCTGGCGAGATTGAGGAGAAAGACCAGACCACACAGCGAGGCGAAGAGACGAGCGCGGCTCACAGCCGCTCTTCCCAGCAGGCAATCTCAAGCGTTCCGATTTCGGAACAGTTCGTCCAACCGTCCGCCCTCGATTGCGATCGACTCTCCCCGCCGGTCCCTCCTCGAGACGTCGATCTGCAGGAGGCAACTGCTGCTGACACAGAAGGGGTGAAAGAGCCGGTAGAAAGACGGATGCGGCCAAACAGCCGCGTCACTCGAGGTAACCCAGCGCGTCCTCGATCCGGCCTAGTTCCGGTCCAGTCGTGTCTTCGCCGACGACGTAACCGGCCTCGTTGGCGACCAGCCCCGACCCGACGAGTGGCGCGCCGTAGTTGACGGTGCCGACGTCGGCCCGGACGTCAAGGACGTCCTCTAGAACGTCTAACTCTTCGTCGGTCGCCTTGGGGTGACAGAGCACCCCGGCGTTGGTCGCGACCGCGGCGGTGCCGACAGTGCGGACGCCTGCGAGGTCGCCGCGTTCGACCGGCACGTCGAGTGTGTCCTTGACGATCTGGATCGCCTTCCGGGAGAGGTCCGGATGGACGTAGGCCCCGTAGTCGTTCGCGAGGACGACGTTGCCGGCGGCGTTGATGCTACCTGGCAGTTCCGCGACGGGGAGGTCGACTGCCTCCTCGAGTCGCTCGCGTTCGTACTCGAGGACGCGAGAACTGACGAGAAGGCCGTTCTCGTTACCCGTCGCTAACGCACCGACCGTCGAGGAGCCACCGACCGTCGTCTCGACGGCCGGCACCTCCAGTTCGTCGGTCAGGTCGGCGACGATGTCTTCGTCGACGTCACGGCGAACGAGCACGCACGAGTCGGTCGCGCGGGCGAAGACGCCGACGTAGGCCGACCCGGCGAAGGCGAGACGTTGCAAGTTTAATCGGCGACCTCGGCCTCGACGACGGCCTCACCTTCTTCCTCGAAGCGGGCCGCGCGGACGCGGAGTTTCCGTGGTGGATTGGATCGGCCGTTCGACCAGATCGTCTCGTTGATCGACGGATCGAGGCGAATGGCGTCCTCGTCGACCGCGAAGTGTTTCGCGAGGTGTTCGCGGACGAGTCGCATCGCGAGGTCCGCGGCCTCGTGGTTGGCCCCTTTCTTGACATCGCGCAGCGGAACGGTGACGACGCGTTCCTCGAAGTCGCTTGCACTCATAGTTACTCGTCAGTGTCGCTGCGTCGCCAGTTGCGTCGCTTCGGGTTCCGGGTGACTTCCATATCCGTCTTCATCATGACCCAGGCCGGAACGCGGCTGTTCTGGTTCTCGAGTTTGGCAAGACGCTTCTTCTTGCCCTTCGATTTCTTACCCATAGTAGCCGGACGTAGCCCACGGTGGCTTAAAATCTTGTCCATCTGAGGCCCGACTACTCGAGCGGGAACCGTTCGACCGTCGAGTACACCGGTCCCTCGTCCGTCAACGTGCTCTCGGTCAGTCGCACCTCGTCGACAGTCGTCTCTCCGACGGTCGGGTCTCGCTCTCGAACGCGGTCCTGGACGAGTTCTTTCCCGCCGGCGTGGTTCATCCGCGCGAGAGTGACGTGTGGTGTAAAGTCGTGAGCTTCGGCGTCGAATTCCATCGCGGTCGTTTGCTCCTCGATCGCTTCGTGGAGTGTCGTCAACTCGTCGCCGCCGGTCTCGGTCCCGAGCCAGAGGACGCTGATGTACTCGAGGTCCGGAAACACTCCCAGGCCGCCAAAGCGTACGGTAAACGGCGAGACATCGGCGTCTTCGACGGCGGCCTCGAGTGTCGACTCGAGGGTGGGGAGTCGCTCCTCGTCCACCTCGCCGAGGAACTTCAGCGTGACGTGGGCCTGTTCGGGGTTGGTGAAGTCGAGACCGCTTGCCTCCGAGAACACTTCCTGGAGGTCGGCGACCTGCTCAGCGAGGTCGTCGGGAAGGTCAACGCTGACGAACAGTCGCATAAACGACGGTTCGTGAGCGGGCCACTCAACGATACCGGTCTCGTACGTCGTTAGGGGCACCTATTATGTCGAGCAAGCGCCTGGCTATGCTAATGGTCGACACCGACGTTGCCGTGGTCGGCGGTGGAATCGGCGGGCTCACCGCAGCGCACGAACTCGCCGAACGTGGCTTCGACGTGACCGTCCTCGAGGCCAACGACCGCTTCGGCGGCAAAGCCCGGTCGATGCCCGCCACACCGGAGACGGAAACCCCGCCGCTGCACGGCGAACACGGCTTTCGGTTCTTCCCAGCGTTCTACCGCCACGTAATCGACACGATGGAGCGAATTCCCGACGGTGACGACACCGTCGCGGACAACCTGGTCGAGACCGACGCGACACTCATCGCGTCCGTCGACGGACCCGGACAGATCGCCGACACCCGAACCCCCGACTCGCTGCGCGGCTGGCTCGAGGCGATCCGACCGGCGTTCGCCGAGGACTTGCCCGCAGACGACGTTCGCTTCCTGCTCGAGCGCCTGCTGTATCTGCTAACCGCCTGCGAGGCCCGCCGCGAGGAGGAACTCGACGACATCTCCTGGTGGTCCTTTATCGACGCCGACAACCGCTCGCCGGAGTTTCGCGACCGGCTCGCCTACGCCACGCAGGCGCTGGTCGCGCTCCGCCCGCAGGCTGGCAGCGCCCGGACAATCGGAACCATCTACCTGCAGTTGCTGTTTGGCCAACTCGACCCGACGCGGCCGACCGAACACGTCCTGAACGCGCCGACCAGCGTCGCCTGGATCGCTCCCTGGCTCGACTACCTCGAGCGTCTCGGCACCGACCTCCGGTCGAACGCACCGGTGCGACGACTCGAGTTCGACGGCCGGCGAATCACCGGCGTCGTGCTGGCCGACGGAGAGACGGTCTCTGCCGAGGAGTACGTCCTCGCAGTCCCCGTCGAGGTCGCCCCGACGCTCGTCACGCCCGAACTCGCCCGTGCCGCACCGGAACTCGGGCGGATCGAACGCCTCGAGACGGCCTGGATGAACGGTATCCAGTTCTACCTGACCGAGGATGTCGAACTGACGCGAGGGCACCAGGTCTACACCGACTCGCCGTGGGCGCTGACGTCGATCTCCCAGCGCCAGTTCTGGCCCGACGACGAGTACGACGTCGGGGAGCGTGGCCCCGACGCGGTCGAGGGCGTGCTCTCGGTGATCGCCTCCGACTGGGAGACCCCCGGGATCGTCTACCGGAAACCCGCACGGGAGTGTACTCGAGAGGAGATCACAACGGAGATCTGGACACAGCTAAAGGCGCACCTGAACGTGACCGGAACGACGCTCTCGGACGACCTGCTCGTCGACTGGTTCCTCGATCCGGCGATCGTCGAGACAGAGGAGGGCGTCGGGAACCAGTCCCCGCTGTTGATCAACACCGTCGGCTCCCTGCGCAACCGGCCGCCGGCGGATGTCGACGTTGCGAACCTGACGCTGGCGGCCGACTACGTGCGGACGAACTCGGATCTGGCCTCGATGGAGTCGGCGAACGAAGCAGGGCGGCGTGCAGCAAACGCCGTGCTCGAGTGTCACGCCAGCTCCTCTTACGCCCCGGCCGAGGTCTGGGAGTTGAGCGAGCCGACGGCGTTCGAGCCGTTCAAACGACAGGATCGAATCCGGTACCGGCTCGGACTCCCCCATCCCGCTGAAGTCACGCAGTCTGTGCGATCGCTCACCAGACGCCTCGGCGGACGAGCCTGACCGTTCCAGAGGTCACAATTCCAGTGGTTGATCATTCATATCGACGGTGTTGTGTGGCCGCGCGTCGGCCGTATTATCCTGCGATACCGCTCTTCCGTCACTCCTCGTAGGAGCCAAGTCTCTGTTGAACAGATCCGTTCATGCTTTCGCTGAGGTCGTAGTCGTCGAAATTGAAATTGAACTCGTCCTTGTACTTCATTCGATTTTTCAGAGCGTCTTCAGTGAACAGTAGGTTCAAATCTTCCTCGATTTCCGCTATGTATTCTCTATCTTGGTCGAGATTCTCAAATCGTTCGATAATCGGAGAGCAATCGTGAAGTTCTGTTCCTACCCATTCGCGGCCCATGATCTCGGCGGCGGCGTAGGTTGTGCCTGCTCCACCAAAGGGATCTAGCACACGATCCCCTTCCTCAGAGGCCATTCCGATTACTCGGTGCAGGAGCTTTAGGCTAAGCTGATTGGCATCCCGATTGAGATACTTGTTGTGCCGAACAGGTGGTACGTCGTCCCACACATCGGTCAGGTTCACGCCCTTAGGATTCATTTTCGATTTATAACCACCGTAGTCGTTTTGTTCACCTCCACAATGGGGGCAGGTATCTATGGGTAGACGGTCGGGATCAAAGGTTTTCGGCGAATCCCCCTTAACGAAGTAGAGAAGTGAATAGTGCGAAGGATATAGTCGATTTGGGATGGGAAGACCAAACTTGATGTCGACGGCAATCCAATGTCGTAGGTTGAGTCGGCGAGAGATATAGTGGGCGAAATGGGTGTTCCAGGTCGGGAGGTTGTAGAGGAAAAACGCACCACCAGGTTTGAGTAGATCAACCGCTTGGTCGATCCACTCGGTAGACCAACGGAGATACTCGTCCTCGGCTAGGTCGTCCCCGTTTTTTTCGCCGTAGTCCTTATCCAGATTGAAAGGAGGATCGGCAAAGATCAGATCAAACGATTCGTCTTCAAGTTCGGAAAGGATCTCGCGGCAATCGGCATTGTAGAGTTTACCCTGGCCGGTGGTGAAAACGGGATCGGGTAAACTAACTTCTTCCTCCGAAGTGGTGGGTTCAGTATCAAACGCATTTTGGAGAACATTCAATGCCCGGTTGGGATTTTCCAAGAGTTCCGAATGAAGTTCCTCCGGAAACTCGCCGGCGACGAGTCGAATGGCGTCTGGAGATACGTTGAGAGCTTCGCCGAGTTTCTCGATTTGATCGTCAGTAGGCGGAACGCCTGTTTCTATCTCTCGGAGTGTACCGACGCGGAGTCCCGCCTCTTTTGCTAGTTCGTTATCTGTGAGTTCTCGCTGACGACGTAATTGACTCACGACGTCGCCCGCCGAGCGGAATAATAATCCTGTCATACGTGAGCCTCTCTTTCTTGGTTGGGCCGTCTGTTTGTGAATATAGAAGTGTTGCCCATTGTAATTCTGTATTGTAGCACAGTCACTTATAAACCTTTCACTATCCAGAGAAAGGTGGGCTTCTTCGGTACAAATATTTGCTGGTTGAAGACATTCGTTAATCAATGGACCGCGACCGGGACGAGTACAGTGGTCGGTTCAGCCAGGAATACTCTGATGAGGATTTCATCCGTGCAGTTAAAAAGCTGGGATCTTGCTCGACTTCGGACGTCTCCGACGACGTAGGTTGCTCGTCTGACCTTGCATACCGGCGTCTGACGGAACTTGCCGCAGAGGGCCGGATCGACTCGGAGAAAGTGGCTGGGAATTATCGTTGGTTCTTCAACAATGGAAATTAGCCATACGTACACAATTCTCGACGAAGGAGAATTTCCCAACACGGCCATTTGGAGTGAGGGTCGTGAGGACGTATTAGACTCCGTTAGAGACGTGTACTGGCCACCGAGGAACGATGAATTTCTCGTATATCCAGAGGAAAATGAGAACGGAGTCAACCCAATAACCGAACAGTTCGAGGCGAATTTGGACAAGAAGTCGAATTGGGAGTCTACGGGCCGGAAGTGGTTGAGCGGCCTGCTTGAAGAACGCGGGATACTTGACGAGACGCTGGAAAAAATGGGGGAGTACTACGACGACCCGCTGGATTTCCTATCCAGTCCATGGTTTGACGCCATGAAGGAGGTCGAGATGGAGAGAGAGCAGGGCTTGATCGTAGCGGAATGGGAGACTGGAAATATTTCCTCGAGTCACCGATCATTGAACCGAATCACACTCGGATTGATGTCTGGAATAATACATGGTGGTTTAATCGTTTTACCGAACAGAGATTTGTACTACTACCTGACCGACCGTATCGGGAACTACCGTGAACTTGTGCCATACTTTGTAATTTGGGAATCACTTGCTCACGAGGTAGAGAACGGGATTATTGAGGTCGTAGTCGTGGAGCATGACGGTGTCTCCGATTCCGTTCCCCCAATTGGAAAGCTAACAGACGGAATGTCTGACCGGAAAGTGGATAAAAATGCGGCCATAGGGACTACCGATGGGGACGAACAAGCGGGACTTGAGGAATATTAACGATTACGCTCTTGTGTAGCACTTTGTTGATCTCATAGCGTCGCTTTGATAGCGTGTTTGAGCGCTTCTCTCCCTGGTTTCCGC
>JGI2924J29684_1077257_pt1 | contig 15175 bp, 14 predicted proteins | sample BenlonsequencITS_FD_29684 | JGI IMG/M metagenome (IMG submission 29684)
TTCAACCGGTTGAACTGGCAAAAGAACTGGTGAAAGCTATGTTCAGGCATAAACAGATCAGTATTTCTCAAGTATATGTGCCGAATATTTACCGGGTCTATCTCCATTCCAGTGATTGGGGCCCTTTAGCAAGTTTTGGAGAAGTTTTTTTAATTGAGCTTTCCAAGTATTTATACTCTGAGGCTACACGTGAAGGATATACCTTCTTGTCTAAACCAGCTATTGAACTGCATTCTGATGATACCGTTCAACCCAGAGAAATGATTGTTGAGGTGGATTTTGACGATTCTATTGAAGTAGACTGGGAAGATGAAGAGGAAAACGAAAATGAGTTTCAGAAAGAATCGAATTGGCGAGAAAACACGACCATTTTCCGAGAAAGTGTCACGACAAACTCCAGGGAAGCAGACAGTCCAGGAAGGATTTCCGATTATTTTCTCGAAATTATTGAGGGACCGGATAAAGGTCAATCGTTTAAATTAGGGGATCATGATGTGTTTATTGGCCGTCATGGGCAATGTGACATTGTGCTCCATGATCCCGAGGTTTCCAGGCGGCATTTAAAGATCACGCCAGGGCAGAACGGATGGTGGCTCGATGATTTGGGGAGCACCAATGGTTCTTTTGTCAATGGGCAAAGAATTACACATCAGACGGTGGCTCCAGGCGATCGAATTCAGATGGGGTTAAGCCTTCTCGTTATTCAAAAAGTACCTCTGCCGTAATTTTGGAGAGTTGTTATTGATTACTCTCTGATGTTGGATTGGGAGGGTTTTATGCAAATTGTTACAGTGATCGGCCGGCTTATTTTTGTAGCCTTAATTTATCTGTTTATCTTTAGAGTTTTTACAGCCCTTTTGGCAGATCTTCAGCTTAAAGGGATGTTTCAACGCTCAAGTCAAGAATTTGGACGCATAGAGGTTTTAACAGGGACAGATACTCTTCCCCGAGGCCGGGTATTTAAGGTGGATGGGAAAGGTCTGCGCTTAGGACGGGGTAAAAATAATGATATTGTATTACCAGATCATTTTGCTTCTATAGACCATGCTGTTTTCCGCTGCCAAAAAGGGCAGACTTATGTCGAAGATCTTGGGAGTACAAACGGTACATGGGTTAATGGCGAGCAAATTCATTCTCCGGTTCAATTGGTTGCCGGAGATTATGTGAAAATTGGAAGTATCACATTCCAATACTCGAGGTGGCAAAATGAGAGTGCTAAGCTTTAGTGAAAAAGGGTGTATCAGAAAAAATAACGAGGATTCCTTCTTAGTTCTGTCAGATCACGGGATTTTTGCTGTGGCTGATGGTATGGGAGGGCATCGGTCCGGAGAAATAGCCTCAGCCACGGCCTTGCGCGAATTAGAGAAACTGGCCCCCCGGCTGAAAGGACTGACTGATCAGGATTTAGAAGGATGGCTTGTTGAATCTTTTGCTCAGGCAAATAGGGTTGTCTATGAATCGTCGACTACGGAGCCTGAAAATGCCGGAATGGGTACTACTCTTACGGCTTTGCTCGTTCGTGAGACAAGTGCCTTAATTGCTCATGCCGGAGACAGCAGGGCATATTTGTGGCGTGGGGAAGAACTAAAGGTTTTAACGAAAGATCATTCATTGGTTGGTGAACTGGTGCGTTTGGGTCAAATCTCCCTGGAGGAAGCGGAGAAGCATCCCCAACGCAATATCTTGATGAGAGCCATTGGCGCGGATCAGCAAATTGAAGTGGATTGTCAAAAAATAGCGCTTCAGTCCGGGGATGTCATTTTATTATGCACAGATGGATTCTCCAATGTGATCAGTGATCAAGAACTGGCGAGTGAATTTTCCCAGCCCGGTACTTGGGAAGAATGCTTAGAAAGGCTGCGCCTGCTCATTTTAGAACGGGGTGCGCCAGATAATTTTACAGCCTTGTGTTGTATTATGGAGTAAGATGATGCTATATTATTTTATTTCACGTATGATCATTATGGGAATTATGTGGCTGGGCATGGTTCTGCTAAAATGGGGAGGGGACGGCAGCCAACTTGTTTGGCAGGCCCTGATCTTCACAGTCATTGTCTTAATGGGGGGCTTTGCAGAAAAGGTTCTTCATTATGAGGGGGACCCTTATGTCCTTCCGGTTGTGCAGGCAATACTGGCCCTAGGACTTGTTTTTCTTGTGCGCATTAGTCCTGTAATAGGTCTGCGCCAATTTTGGTGGGCCAATATCGGACAGTTGATTTTCTATGGTATTTTGTTTGCCGTCAGGGATTACCGGCAGTTGGGTAAGTTTCGTTACTTATGGGGATTGTTGGCCGTAAGCTTGCTGTTTATTACACTTGTCTTTGGCTTTGCAGCAGGCGGTGCAACAAGTTGGCTAAGAATCGGAGGAGTCGGGGTCGAACCTGAAGAATTTGTAAAACTGGCTTTACTGCTTTTCATGGCTACCTATCTGGAAGAAAATGAAGAGTTGCTGCGGGTTGGGACGGTTCAGGTAGGGAAATTTTCGCTGCCTGATTGGCGGACCCTAGGACCGTTTCTGGTTATGGCCGTATTTTCTCTCGGGCTTTTAGGAGCCCAGAAAAGTCTTGGAACAGCCTTGGTGTTTTATGCCCTGTTTGTTCTCATGATCTATGTTGTTACTGAACGAGCTTTGTATTTAGGGATTTCTCTGCCCATTTTTTTATTGGTGGGCAGCTTGGGGTATCTGCTTTTCAGGCATGTCCGCGTCAGGGTGATAGTTTGGCTGAATCCGTGGCAAGATCCCACGGGCATGGGATATCAGATTGCTCAATCCTTGTTTGCCATCAGCGGTGGGAAGATCTTGGGTACGGGATTAGGCAACGGCATAGGGGCTGCGATGGTTCCTGCGTCAAGTACAGACTTCATTTTCTCTGTGATAGCGGAAGAGCTTGGTTTTGCCGGAGCCATGGCCGTTCTTCTTCTCTTTCTCATCGTGGTTATGAGGGCGTTTTCCATTAGTTTAAGAGCCAAAGACCGCTTTGGACAGATTTTAGCGGCGGGAATTGGCATTCTCCTGGGAACCGAGACCTTAATTATTCTTGCCGGCGTGACTAAATTGCTTCCTTTGACAGGTATTCCGCTGCCCTGGGTTAGCTATGGCGGAAGTTCCATACTCGTTCATTTTATCCTATTGGGGGTATTACTGAATATTTCCAATGCTACCGCTGTGGGATCTCAGCGCAATAAGACCAAAGGAAGGGAGTATGCAACATAATGCGAGGGCTTCGTCGCGTAGCATTAGGAATGGCCTTTAGTTTCTTTGTTTTGAGTTTAGGACTTGTTTATTGGCAGGTAGTTCAGGCCGACACTCTCTTGGAAAACCCCGCGAATCGGCGCTTAATTCTTATGGAAAGCCGAGTGACCCGTGGAGGAATTTTTGATCGTAACGGCGAAATAATAGCCAAAACTCAGACAATCGACGGTAAAAGGGTTCGCGTCTATCCCAAAGGAGAAATGTATGAGCCTACTCTTGGATATTCTACTGCCCGGCTTGGCGCAGCGGGACTTGAGGGAAGTTTGGCGAATTGGCTCATGGGAGTCAAAAACGCCACTGCGGCTCAAACAATTCAGCAAATGTTTTCTTTGCCCCGTCAAGGGGATGATGTGGTGCTGACCTTAGATTCCCATTTGCAAAGTGTTGCTTATAATGCTCTCAAAGGGAAAAAAGGCGCAGCGATTGCCATTGATCCTCAAACCGGCGAAGTGCTGGCTTTAGTGAGTCAGCCGGGATATGACCCGACAAATTTAGATGATCATTGGAAAGATATTATTAAGCAAACAGAGGAAAAACCTCTGGATAATCGTGCTTTTTCCCTTTTCCCTCCGGGTTCCATTATGAAGGTAGTGACTTCCGCATCTTTATTTAGGAGCGGTTTAAACACGACAAATCTTTATGAGTGTAAAGGTTCCACAGTTATCAACGGACAAGTTATTCCGGAACAAAACCAGGAGGCTCATGGTTGGGTCAACTATAACATGGCTTTAGCCGATTCTTGTAATACTTATTTTGCGACCTTTGGAGTTCAGGCAGGCGATAAGAGTTTTCTGTCTGCGGCTAAAGGATTTGGTTTTGGACAAAAAATACCATTTGAACTGAATGTTCCTTTGAGCCAGATCACAAATTCACCTAAGGTTCCTGAATCTCTGTCAACGAATCTTCTTGCTGCAAGCTGCTTTGGACAGGGGCAAGTCTTAGTTACTCCTTTTCAGATGGCTTTGGTTACTGCAGGTATTGCTAATCATGGAGTTATCATGACTCCCCACATTGTAGAGCGGGTTCTCGATCCTTCGCAAACAGTGGAATATGAACCAAAGCCTCAGCCTTGGCTGACGGCACTTTCCAAGGACGAAGCGGATAAGATAACAAGTGCAATGGTGACTGCCGTTACCGCTGGAACAGCTTCTCCCGGAGCTTTACCGGGTGTCCAGGTAGCGGCGAAAACGGGTTCGGCGGAACCCGGAGGCAACCAACCTACCCATGCCTGGTATATTGCTTTTGCACCTGCAGAGGCCCCACGCATTGCGGTAGCTGTTTTTGTAGAACATGGCGGAACCGGAGGAGGAGCGGCTGCTCCCATTGCGCGCCAAATTATTCAAGAAGCATTAGCCAGAAAGTAGGTGAGAATCGTGAGTAAAATCTTTGGGGGACGTTATGAAGTTTTGGAACGCATTGGTGCCGGCGGAATGGCCATTGTATATAAAGCCAAAGACCAACTGCTTAATCGTGTCGTAACGATCAAAGTGCTGAGAGAGCAGTTTGCCACGGATGATGACTTTATTCGCCGTTTTCGAAGAGAAGCCCAGGCTGTAGCAAGTCTCTCTCACCCAAATATTGTCTCTGTTTATGATGTGGGTAAAGAAGGGGATACTGAATATATCGTCATGGAGTATGTGGAAGGGCGGAATCTCAAAGAAATTATTCGAGAGTATGCTCCCCTGTCCACAGATCAAACGATTAATCTCGCCCGCCAAATTACCAGTGCTATTCAAAATGCTCATGAACACCATATTATTCATAGGGATATAAAACCTCATAATATTTTAGTGACTGCGGACGGACACGCTAAAGTTACGGATTTTGGCATCGCACGAGCAGTTTCTTCTGCGACAGTGACGCATACTGGGGATATTATCGGCTCTGTTCATTATTTGTCGCCGGAACAGGCCAAGGGTCTGCAGAGTAATGAACAATCGGATATCTATTCGTTAGGCATAATTTTGTACGAATTAGTTACCGGCCGAGTTCCTTATGATGGAGAAACTCCCATCTCTATTGCTCTGAAGCACCTTCAGGAACAGCCAACTCTGCCTAGTAAACTTAATCCGCGGGTTGATAAAGAATTTGAGCGAGTGATTATGAGGGCCATTGCTAAGTCCTCGGAACAAAGGTATGCTTCCGCTAAGGAGCTTTTGGAAGACTTGAACCACATTCAGGCCGGTCGTCCGATCAATCATCCGGAGGTATTTCCCGTAGACGATTTGGAAGCCACTATGACTCATCATGGGATGGGGAAAGTCTTGGCTCCTGTCAGTGTTCGTGATGAGGAACCGAAAAGTGATTTAAAACCCACGAAGAAAAAGAAAAAGCGTTGGCCTTTGATTACCGCAATCATCGTCATTTTGCTGCTCTTAACGGGCGGCGGAATAGCGTTGAGAAATTACCTTCTGGTGGGTACTACAAAAGTTCCCAATGTGGTTGGACAAACACTGCCGACAGCAGGGACCTACCTAAAATCAGCAGGATTGGCACTCAACCCGGAAGTTAAGAAAGAGTTCGATGATAAGGTCGAGAACGGTCTCATTATTAGCCAGGATCCTGCAGCAGACACCGTAGTTAAAGTCGGCAGAGAGATCCAGGTGGTTGTGAGTAAAGGCCCGGACACCGGGACATTTCCGGATGTAACAACGAGTCCGATGTCAAAGGCAGATGCTGTAAACATGATCCAAAATGATGGATTTAAAGGGAAAATAACCTTTGCAACCCAGTCAAATCCAACGATCCCTAAAGACTATGTGATCCAGCAAAACCCAGCGCCCTCAGCTACCTGGCCGAAGAGCGGGCCAATTACTTTGACAATTAGCTCCGGCCCTGACAATGGATCTTCCTCTGGAACCATCAACATGCCTAATGTGATCAATAAGTCATCGGCAGATGCTAAAACGATCCTGCAACAGAATAATTTAGTTCCTTTGGTTGAGACTCAAGATTCTACTACGATTCCTGCGGATTTCGTCATTAGTACTTCTCCTAATCCCGGAGAAGCGGTTCAGCAGGGGAGTCAAGTCACAATCGTAGTATCGCGAGGTCCCGGCCCTCTTGCGCTGAATATTAAAAAAGATGTCTCGGCTTTAGTAGCCCAAATCATAAGTGTTATGCCGCGTGACGATAAAGACTATGTTAAACATTAAGCTGTGCTTTAGTGTCAAACGCAATTAGTGAGGAAATTATATGATCGAAGGAGTTCTACTTAAAGGATACGGTGGATTCTATTATGTCTATGCGGAAGACCGAGTATGGGAATGTTCTCTGCGCGGTCGTTTTCGCATTAAAGATCAGGACTTTCTGCCGGGTGATCGGGTGCGTATTTTGCCTGAAGGGAACAATAAGGCAAGAATTGAAGGGGCTGAACCAAGGCTTAATTCCTTAACCCGGCCGTCAATAGCCAATGTTGACCAAGCCCTTCTTGTTTTTGCTCTGACTTCGCCTAAACCCGACCTGAATCTTCTGGACCGCTTATTAATTCAGGTGACCTGCTCAGAAATCGAACCGCTTATTATTTTCACGAAACTTGATAAGTATTTGACTGAGGCACCGCCTGATGACTCCCTGGCCAAATCCTCAATCCCGGATATATACCGCCGCATCGGATATACGGTTTTTGAGGTATCTAATAAAACAGGGATTGGCATCACTGAGCTGAGGAAGTGTTTAGAAGAGAAGATTAGTGTTTTAGCCGGCCCGTCAGGCGCAGGCAAATCAAGTCTCTTTAATGCTTTATCCGATGGAAAACAATTAAAAACCGGCGAAATTAGTCAGAAGTCTCAGCGGGGGCGTCATACAACCCGTCATGTCGAGTTAATGGTTTGTGCCGGAGGATTAGTGGCGGATACGCCGGGTTTTTCCTCTCTCTTTCTGCCGAAAATGAAGCGGGAGGACTTGGCAACTTACTTTCCCGAATTTGACGAACACCGGAACCATTGCCGGTTTAGCAGCTGCTTACATGATAAAGAACCTGATTGCGCCATTAAAGCTGCTCAAGAAAATGGAGAAATATCCGGCACTCGCTACGACCATTATCGAATTTTTCTACAAGAAGTTATAGCCGCTGAAAGGAGATATTAAGATGATTCAACTTGCCCCGTCTATTTTGTCAGCAGATTTCTCTCGTTTAGGTGATCAGGTACGTCTGGTTGAGGATGCCGGTGCCGAAGTTTTACATATTGATGTCATGGACGGGCATTTTGTTCCGAATCTCACCTTCGGACCTGCGCTGGTCAAAGCCCTGAGACCCCACTCTAAGATGCGTTTTGATGTCCATTTAATGATAGAAGAACCGGAACGCTTTATTGCAGATTTTGCTGCCGCAGGAGCGGACCATATTACCTTTCACCTCGAAGCGTCACGCCATGTCCATCGTGTTATTCAACTAATTAAGGAACAGGGACTTACGGCAGGGATTGCCCTCAATCCGGCAACCCAATTAGACGGGCTCAAATATATCCTTGAGGATTTGGACATGGTACTGTTAATGACAGTGAATCCCGGTTTTGGAGGACAAAACTTTATCACCAGCGTTCTTCCTAAAATTCAGGTGCTCCGTCACCATATTGAGCAAAAGCAGTCTTCCTGCGAGATTGAAGTTGACGGCGGAATTAATTTGGAAACAGCGCCTTTGGCTGTTCAGGCCGGAGCAAATATTTTAGTAGCAGGCTCCGCGGTATTTGACCAAGCAGATCCTAAGCTGGCCGTAAAAAAACTCCGGCAGGCAGTTGGCGGAGCACTGAGTGAATAAAATGATGATAGCGGTATTGGCGAATGGTGCTTGGGATTCAGAATGGGGAAAACAAGCACTGGACAAGGTGGACTATTTGATTTGTGCTGATGGCGGCGCCAATCATGCACTTAACTCCGGATTTATGCCGGAACAGCTTATCGGGGATCTGGATTCGGTTACCGGCGAGAATTTAAGTCAATGCCGCAATGCCGGTTGTTTTATTGAACAATTTCCTCGGGAAAAGGACGAAACGGATTTGGAACTGGCTCTCCTGCGGGCCAAAGAGAAAGCTTTTTCTGCTGGGGAGCAGGAGATCTGGCTCTATGGCGCCACAGGGAAACGAATGGATCACTTTTTAGGTAATTTAGCACTGATGCTGGCTTACGCCCGGCAAGGGTATCGCATTCATTTAGCGGACCCTGATCATGAGATGTGGGTTCTCCAAGGGCGGGAGGAAATTTCGACGTACAAGGGACAGGAGCTTTCCTTGATAGCGCTTTCTGAGAGGGCTGTTGTCAGTACTGAGGGATTATATTATCCTCTGGAACATGGTGTTTTGCGGCAGGATGTTCCGCGGGGAGTGAGCAATGTCTCTTTAGGGGAGCGCGTTACCATTGAGGTTCACGAGGGGTGGGTTTTGGTGGTCTTATTAGCTTGAGGGTCTTATAAAATTAGATAAAGGAACGAAGATTAATGCAGCAGGATGAACTTTGGATTGGTACGATGCTTGAGGGCAGGGCCCGTTGGGTTGCCGTGAGGACGACGGATACGGTTGAAGAGGCGAGGAAACGTCATGGTTTGTCTCCTGTCGCTGCAGCGGCTTTGGGCCGAGCGATGACTGGGACGCTTATCTTAGCGAGTTCTCTGAAGGGCGATGAGAGTGTGACTCTGCGCATACTGGGAGACGGGCCTCTGCAGGGTGTCGTAAGCGTGGGTAATGCTCTTGGGGAAGTTCGGGGGTATGTTAGGGAACCGTGGGTAGAGCTGCCGTTAAAGCCCAATGGCAAGCTTGATGTAGCGACGGCGGTGGGAGCTGGGGAGCTGGCGGTGAGCCGGAGCTTGCAGAACGGAGAAGTTTATACCGGTATGGTTCCGCTGGTCAGCGGTGAAGTTGCGGAGGATCTTGTTCATTATTTATTATCGTCGGAACAGATCCCTTCGGCTATGCTCTTGGGAGTACTTGTTGAAAAGGACTATCATGTGGCAGGGGCAGGCGGCTTTTTAATGCAGCCTCTGCCTGGAGCGAAGGATGAGGATATTCAGGTGCTTGAAGATGTCCTCGGGCAGTTGAAGGTCGGAATCAGCGAATTGGCGGCTGAGAGCCGTGGTATTGATGAAATGCTTGGCCATTTGTTGGGAGAACTTCCCTATCAAGTCCTGGAGCGTCGTTCGGTTGGATTTTCCTGTACCTGTTCCAAGGACCGCTTAGGGGATTCTCTAGTCTCGCTGGGCAGAGAAGAATTGGAAGACTTAATCTCGGACGGGAAGGCTGAAATGATTTGCCATTTTTGTAATGAACATTATCTATTTTCTAAAGAGGATTTAGAGGTTCTTAGAGAAAGAGCAGAACGTTAGATAATCGGCCAACCCACTCGGCCAATCACGCTAAAAAACCTTGGCGGCACGGGCGGCTGCCAAGGTGAACTTGTGATAGGAAGGTTAAATGCAGGCTTGCTTTCCGATAGTATGAAAAAAGCCCGACCCATCGTCGGACTTTTGATTCATTAGCTAACGCGTTGGACTTTGCCGGAACGTAAGCATCTGGTGCAAACTTTGATCCGGGCAGGAGTACCGTTCACAATAGCATGAACGCTCTGCAGGTTAGGTTTCCAAGTGCGTTTAGATCTTATATGTGAGTGGCTGACTTGAAATCCGGTGACAACCCCTTTGCCGCATACTGCACAAACATTGGCCATGCTCTAAATCCTCCTTTGCAGCCGAAATGATACTTAACTATTTTAGCAAAAGTCAAAGAGATTGGCAAGGTTTTCCCACCTGAATTTTCCTAAATTCTTATGTCTAAAACTATTTTTCGCTGACTTTAGTAAATATCCAAAGTTTTCTTTGAACATTTTTGATTTACTTGGTAAAATGGAATCCATGTGGACTAAGCTGGAAGGGGAGGGTCCTTTATGGGAAAGGAAATAAATAATAGCTTAGGTAAAATCGAGATTTCGGAAGAAGTGATCGCCACTATTGCCGGTGCCACTGCTGTAGAATGCTACGGCTTAGTTGGTATGGCATCCCGCAAAATTACCGATGGATTTGTTGATTTGCTGGGTCGTGAAAATTTGGCCCGAGGGGTTGTTGTATCCCTTAATGAAAATGAAGTGGTAATTGATCTCCATATTGTGGTGGGTTATGGTGTTCGAATTTCCGAAGTCGCTGCTAATGTCATGGAACGCGTTCGTTATACCACAGAGAAACTTACGGGATTGAACGTATCCCAAGTGAATGTGAACGTACAAGGAGTTCGCGTTTTAGAGTAGTGCGAAAGATTAGGGGGATACTGTTTTGAGACCAGTTTCAAACGCAAAGAGCGTTCTCGAAGCGCAAGAGTGGAAACAAATGATGGTTGCCGGTGCCCAGGCCTTAGAACTAAAAAAACAGGATGTTGATGCTCTGAATGTTTTTCCTGTGCCTGACGGAGATACGGGAACAAATATGTTCCTAACGATTCAATCCGCTGCCAGGGATGCTGAGAAGGCGACCGGAGCTACGATAAGCGATATTGCCGCTGCTGCTTCAATGGGTTCCTTAATGGGTGCCCGTGGTAATTCAGGAGTCATTCTTTCACAACTTTTACGTGGAATTGCCAAAGGACTGGACGGACTGGCTGCGGCTAATCCTCTTCAATTGGCTCTGGCTTTGCAATCCGGGGTTGACACGGCTTATAAAGCAGTTATGAAACCTGTTGAAGGAACAATCCTTACGGTTGCCCGGGAAACAGCCCGAGCCGCGCTCAGTAAAGCTAAAGCCGGAGGATCGCTTCTTGAGACGCTGCAAGAAGCTCATAAGAAGGGTTTAGAATCCCTTGCTAAAACACCTGATATGTTGCCGGCTTTGAAGCAGGCCGGTGTGGTAGATGCAGGGGGGCAGGGATTTCTGATTATTTTGGGCGGATGGATCGGAGTCTTGACTGGGGAAACCACTAAGGTTGGATTCCAGCAGGAGCAAAGGCCCACTGCGGAAACTCCTCATTCTGAGGAGCATAGCCAAGCCAATCAAGGTTTTATCCAGATTGAGGATTTAGAATTCCCCTACTGTACGGAATTCCTTGTTCAAGGCTCAGATTTGCAAGTGGATAGAATTCGTCAGGATTTATTCGATCGCGGGGATAGTTTACTTGTGGTGGGAACTCCTGAAGTAGTAAAGATTCATGTGCATGTTAAAAACCCGGGCAAGATTTTGGATTATGCAATTCAGTGGGGATCACTTCATCAAGTGCAAATTCACAATATGTTGGAACAAAATGAAGCTATGGCTCATGCCATGAAGTCAAAATCCGCAGAATCTGCTGAGAGTGTGGAGACCAAGGCAGCACCTATGAAAGAATATGGTGTCGTTGCCGTGGCCATGGGACAGGGAATAGCCGATGTTTTTTTAAGTTTGGGTGTTGATGAGGTGGTCCTGGGCGGACAAACTATGAATCCCAGTACAGAGGATTTAGCGGCTGCCGTTGGCAAAGTCCGAGCACGTAAAGTCCTTATTCTCCCGAATAATGGGAACATTATTTTGGCTGCACGTCAAGTAAAAGATGTGGTTTTAGATCGAGAAGTCTATGTCATTCCCAGCAAATCGGTGCCTCAGGGAATTTCAGCCCTTTTAAATCTAAATCCCGAAGGCGAAACGAGTGCTAACCTTCAAAATATGGAGCGTTCTTTAAAGAACGTCAGTTCCGGTGAAGTGACCTATGCGGTACGAGATTCACAGTTTGGGGAATTGGCCATTGCCGCAGGGGATATTCTTGGCTTAGTCGAAGATACAATTGTCGAAACAGGACAAAATCTTCTTGAAGTTGCTAAAGCAACTTTGGAGAAAATGGAGTGGAAAGACCGTGATTTGGTTACCATATTCTATGGAGAAGATACGGAACTACACGAAGTTGAACGGTTAAAAACTTGGCTCCAAGAAGAAAACTCAAATGTGGAAGTTGAAGTTCACCCCGGTAAACAACCGCTCTACTATTATATTTTTGGCGTGGAATAGGTTGACCTCCGGAATTTCCGGAGGTTTTCTTTTCTCCACCTATCGGGGCGGGAAAAGACCGCAGACATGAACGGTAAAAATGTATTAAGAACGTATAATATAGTTATAGAAGTATGTCTCAATTTATTGCGGGAGATGGAACAGTGAGTAAAAGTAATGTCTTTGATCTTCTTGGACCGATTATGGTCGGACCATCAAGCTCACATACAGCTGGTGCTGTTCGTTTAGGCACCATGGCCAGGAAAATTTTAGGGGAGGAACCTCTTGAAGGGGTTATCACGCTTCATGGTTCCTTTGCCCAGACGGGAAAGGGACATGGAACCAATTTGGCCTTAATAGCGGGTCTTTTGGGCATGTCGCCGGATGATGAAAGAATTCCCGAGGCTCCTAAACTTGCCCAAGAACAGGGCTTAAAGATTCGCTTTGAAACAGATGATCTCGGGGACGTACATCCTAATACGGTAAAGTTTAATTTAACAGGCAGTATGGGAACAATTCAAGTAGTGGGGTCGTCTATTGGGGGAGGGGCCATCTTAATTCGTCAAATAAATAATTTTATGGTGGATATTAACGGGGATTACCCCACCCTAGTCATCCTGCATCAAGATTTACCTGGAGTTGTGGCGCAAGTAACGTTACTCTTAGCCACTGCTCAGATTAATATTGCCACAATGCGGGTTTCCCGTGAGAAGAAAGGTGCCCAAGCCTTAATGGTTTTGGAGACGGATCAAAAGATTGATGAAGCTGTACTGGGTTTAACGCGGAGACTTCCGAGCGTTAAACAGGCCTTGGCGATTGAACCGCTGGAATAGGAGGTGGCCGAATGCGTGCCTATGAAGATTGGGTTGTTTTGGCTGAAAATAAGGGTCTAAAAATTAGCCAGGTTGTTCTGCTAAATCAAATTGAGGAACTGGAAATACCGGAGCAAGCTCTTCTTGAACGCATGGGAAAGAATCTTAAGGTTATGCGCGAGTCTGTCAACATGGGATTGAGTGGCAATCGACGTTCGGTCTCCGGCTTGGTGGGGGGGGACGCGGCAAAAATCGAAGCCCGCCGCAAAAGTGGACTTACTTTACTCGGAGCTCCATTAAGTGGCGCCATTGCCAGGGCCCTGGCTGTCGCTGAAGTCAATGCTTCCATGGGGAGAATTGTTGCGGCGCCGACAGCCGGTTCCTGTGGTGTTTTGCCGGCAGTTCTTTTAACCTTGGAAGAAATTCTCGGAGTCGGGGAAACGGAGTTGTTATCTGCCCTTTTTACAGCGGCTGGTCTAGGAATGGTTATTACCGATCGAGCCAATGTCTCGGGGGCCGAAGGCGGATGCCAGGCGGAGATCGGATCGGCCGCGGCCATGTCTGCCGCAGCTGCGGTAGAATTAGCGGGGGGCTCACCCCGACAAACGGCGGACGGTGCTGCGATTGCTCTAAAGTCAATGTTGGGTTTAGTCTGTGATCCTGTTGCAGGGCTGGTTGAGGTGCCTTGCGTAAAACGCAATGCCACAGGAGCAATGATTGCCCTGACAGCAGCCGAGATGGCTCTTTCAGGGGTGAAAAGCGCCATTCCTATTGATGAGGTTATCGATACAATGGCAGAGATCGGACAGCAAATGTCCTGTTCTTTGAAGGAAACAGCTCAAGGCGGCCTTGCCATGACTCCTACCGGCCGCAAAATCCGAGCTGATTTTCTATGAATTTTACTCAAATTCAACTTGTCCTCAATAACCTTCAAAGAGCACTGATTGCTGAAGAAAAACAAGGGTTCTTGAACACGGGGGTTTTAGGAGGGTTTAGTTCTTTCTTGAGAGGAATACTTTCCAGACTTGAACAACTGTTTCCAGGTTACGATATGGCACTCCTGCGAGAATTAGCTCAAAACTATTCCGCCTGGAGTCCCCTTCGGCGACGAGAAGCATTCTCGGAATTAAAGCGTTTTCGGCAAGAGATTTTGCTGGAAGCAGAAAATCGCTTTCAGCAGGGGCAAAATTTTGAGGACATACCGGAGACAAAAGACCGGGTAATAAACAAAGAGAAACCAGAGAGCTCCGAGAGATCCGGAAGACTAGAAAGACCAGAAAGAGAAGGAAGATCAGAAAGACTAGAGTTACCGGGGAAGCCGGAAAGGTCTGAAAGTCAAGAAGCTTGGGGTGAGGATTTCTTTCAAGGAGCGCCGGCGAGGAAAATCGATAAGGTTGTTCATAAACCAGCGCAACTACATAATCATGTTAAATCTGACCATAGAGAAGCTAAATCTTCGAAACGAAATGAAGGGGAAAAGACCCTCCAGTTTTTAAAAGGGGTTGGCCCGGAGAGAGCGAAACAATTAGAAAAATTGGGGATTCAAAATGTTTTTGATCTGCTGCTTTATTATCCCCGCAGATATGAAGATCGTCGTAAACGCCTGATTTCTGAATTAAAAGACGGAGAGTCGGCTACCCTATCCGGTAAAGTCGCAGCCGGGCAAATTATCAGAGGCAGGCTTAAGGTGGTCAAGCTGAGTATTGAGCAACAAGGACGTTTAATCCAAGCGATATGGTTTAATCAGACGTTTATTTTGAAGCAATACCCTGTAGGGTCAAGAGTTATCGTGACAGGAAAAGTACGTTGGCAGCAACAGGTTCCGGAACTTTTAGTGACAGATATTGAAATGGAAAAAGTGGGAGAGTCTACCGATTCTTCAGCGGTTCCTAGGTCGCCGGCGATTTTGCCAGTTTATTCGGAAACTGCACGCTTATCCTCCAAAGCTATTCGCAGTATCATTAAAAATGTAATGAATGAAGTTGAGAAGAACTTTCCTGAGATAATTCCGGAGAGTGAATTAAATGGATGGATGGAACGACCCATAGCCCATCGAGAAATTCATTTCCCTGCGGACTACGCTCGTCTTACAAGAGCAAGGGATCGGTTAGTCTGGGAAGAGGTGCTCCTTTTACAATTAGCCTTTGCCGGGCTGCGGCAGGGATTAGTGCGGCTTGGAAG
>JGI2924J29684_1077255_pt1 | contig 15172 bp, 11 predicted proteins | sample BenlonsequencITS_FD_29684 | JGI IMG/M metagenome (IMG submission 29684)
GGGCCAAGCCTACACTGATGGGTCGAATCTGGCGGTGTGGCTCGATTCGACCCGTCAGTCGACGGTTGGGACGGTACTAGTCGTCTGAACGCTTCTCGAGGGTGTCGATCGACCGGCGCTGCGTTTCTACGCCGGACGACGTTCCACCCAGTTCCGACTCGCGTTCCGTCTCGAACTGCTCGAGGCGGTCTGAGAGAAACGCCGCCTGGTCTGCGAGCCCGCTGACGCTTTCGGTCACCTCGGTCAGCGACGCGGTCTGTTCCTCGGCCGCCGCGGAGACGTTACCGGCCTCGGCGGCTGACTCTTCGCTCGAGGTCGCAATTTCGTCGACAGCGGTTACGACCTCCTCGGCCGAGCCGGCCTGATCGTTGGTCGCCGCAGAGATCTCCTGCACTCCGACGTTGGTCTCCTCGGCGTACTCGCCGATCTCTTCGAGAGCTTCGACGGCAGGCTCGACGGCCTCGGTTCCTTCCCTCACCTTGTCACTCGTCGCTTCGACGACGGCGACCGATTTGTCGGTTCGACCGCGGATCGTCTCGATCCGCGCTTCGATCTCCGTCGCCGCCTCCTTTGCGTCACTCGAGAGGGACTTGACCTCGTCGGCGACGACTGCAAAGCCGTCACCCTCTTCGCCTGCGGCCGCAGCCTCGATCGAAGCATTGAGCGCGAGCAGGCTCGTCTGGTCGGCCACGTCGGCGATGGCATCGACCAACTCGTCGATCCGCTCGACCTCCGCCTCGAGCGAGCGAATCGTCTCGACCGCGCGCTCGGCTTCGGCCTCGACCTCGTTCATCTCGCCGATTGCGTCTTGGGCTGCCTCACCACCGCGCTCGCTCGCGTCGACGGTCCGTTCGGCGACCTGTGCGACTTCGCTGGCCGTCGAGGCAATCTCCTCGGTGCTAGCCGAGAGGTCGGACATCTCCGTCTGAATCGTATCGAGCCGATCGCTCTGTCGATCGGCGACGTCTGATATCTCCTGTACCGACTCGGAAACCTGTTCGCTCGCGGCCTTTACCTCCTCGCTCGAGGCCGTAACCTGTTCGCTCGCGGCAGCGACATCCGTCGCGAACTGCTTGAGTCCACCGATGGCGTCCTCGAGTTCGTCAAGCATCGCGTTGAACTCCTCACCGATTTCGCGCATCTGCTCGTTGTCGGTGTCGACAGTCGCCCGAACGGTAAGATCGCCGTTTGCAGCGTCTTGCATGGTCTCACTGTACTGGCCGGCGACCCGCTCGAGTTCGCCCATCATCGACGCGATCCGTTCGCGTTCGGCCTCTGCTTCCTCACGGGCGGTTTCGGCGTCGGATTGTGCCTCCTCGGCTTCCCGCTGAGCCGTCTCGGCCTCCGTTTTCGCCGCTTCGGCGGCCGTGATCTGCTCGTTCAGCGACGTTCGCATCTCATCGAATGCACGGTACAGGCGACCGACCTCGTCGATACGATCCGTCTCCAGATCGACCGACCGATCACCCTCTTCCATCCGCCGGGCACGATTCCGGAGATCCTCGAGTGGCGTGACGGTCTGCCGTGCGAGGACGACCCCGCCCGCCAGTAAGACGATGAGCCCGGTGCCGATCACCGAAAGCAGCGTCCAGCCGACGGCGTTGCTCGCCGCAAACGCCTGTTCGGCAGGGACGGTAGTCACCGCGACCCACTCGTTGTCACCCATCGCGGCGTAGGCGGTGACGACGGCATCGTCGCGTTCGAACCCGGTGCCGTCGCGGGTCGCTCCCAGATCCGCAACGATCTCCTCGTCGGGATCACTCTCGAGTTCGTCGCTTGCGAGGACGGTCTTGCCGTCGGTGTCGACGATCATCGTCTCCTGGTCGTCGTGGAGTTGACGCAGTCCGTCGACCCGGTACTCGATCGTTCCGACGACGACGGCGATCCGTGCCTCGTCGTTTTCGACCGGACTGGCGAAGGAGATCACCTGATCGTCGACCGTGTCGTCCGCGTAGGCAGTCGGCGAGTGCCAGACGTCGTTTGCCGCGGTCAGGTCGACACCCGGCTCGATCTCCGCCCAGGGTTCGTCGACCGAGTCGACCGATACGCCCCGTAGTTCTCCGTTCGTACTCGCCAGGACGCGTTCGTCGTTCGTGTCGACGACGTGAACGTCGCGAACGTCGACTGGAAGTTTCGCCTGTTCCTGGATGGCGTAGGCTTCGGCTGTCTCCGCGTCGCTACCGGCCAGTGCCGCTCCCGACGACACCGACCGCGTGTGTGCCGCCATCGAAATCGTCCACTCGTCGATGGAGTCGGCATGCATGTCGACCGTCGCCGTCAGTTGCTGTTCTGCGTCGGATTCGACCGTCCGTTCGGCGTCGACGTATCCGATCGCGCCGACCAGCGAGATGACGAGCACCACGACGAGAATCGTGATGACGAACTTCGTCCGATAACTGCGTCGAACGAACTCGGGGACGAACCGAGTGATCGACCTGTCGGCCTCCGGATTCGAACCCGAGTCGGCGGCCGTCTCGTCGCCAGCGGCGCTCACGAGGACACCCCCGTCGGCGTCAGTTCGTCCACGACTTCGATTTCCCCACCGCTGAAGGTGAAATACTCGTACTCGACCGACCCACCGTCGCCGTTCTCGTCGAACTCGATCTCCCCGGACGCGCCCCGGTATCGAACTGGCTCACCTGCCCCCGCGAGTTCGATCCCGTCGGCGAGGTCACCCGGCAACACTTCGGTTCCATCGCCGGTCGTCACGTCGCGCATCCGCCCGGCAATCGCTTGACCGTCGTTTGCACCCGCCACAGCGTTCGCCAACAGGCTCGTGGCCGCGGCGTCGTAACTGTTCGCAGCGAACAGCCCCGGCTCGACCCCATACTCCTCTCGATACCGCGACCGGAACGCCGACTGTCCGGGGCCGCTCGAGTTCGGTGCCACACCGTAAGCGGTCAGCCGATCCCCGAGTTCGGCCGCCACGGCCTCGTTTTGCAGCCCGTCGCTGACGAACACCGTTTCGTCGCCGGCGAACTCGTCGTAATACGTCTCGAGCAACGGAATACCGCTTTCGGGGTACCCGATTAGAAAGAGCACGTCTGGGCCGTCCGCCAGCGCGGTCGAAAGCACCTCGGCGTAGCGCTCGGCAGCCGGATCGAACGACACCTGGTTTTGGATCACCCCGCCGAACGAAGCCGAAAACGCACCCGAAAGCTGTCGGCCGTAATCTCCCATCGCGTACAGCGTCGCCGCAGTCTCCGCGCCGTGTTCGTCGGCGGCGAGTTCGGCCGCGACGACCGCCTGCAGCGAGTCACTCGGAGCCGTCCGAAACGAGTAGCCCCGGTCGTTCACGATCGACAGCGTCGGCGTCGAACTCGCCGGCGAACAGGAGACGACGGACGCCGGAATCGTCGCCCGCTGGACCATCTGTAAGGTGACATCGGAGGCTGCTGCCCCGACGATTACGGGGACCCCGTCGTCGATCAACTGCCTCGCCGCCTCGACCCCCTGGCTCGGCGACGTTTCCGAATCGACCGCCTCGTGTTCGACGTCGACGGAAAGCGACGCCTCCTCGAGTTCGATCTTCGGCAGCGCTGCACTGTTCAATATCGTTTGGCCGACCTGCTCGAGTCCCCCGGACATCGGAAGGACGCTTCCGTACCGCAGCGTCCGTTCAGCAAGCGGTGACCGACTTTCTTCCCGACCGTTCGTGTCGTCTCCGGTGAGACAGCCAGCCGAAACGGAAAGCGTCGCTCCGGCGACTGCAGCGAGGTATCGACGGCGATTCCCCTTCATAGTTTGATCGCCCCCAGGCGGAACTGTTTGACATGTCCTCTGACAACGTGGTGCATATTTGCCCTCTACGAAAAATGAGAACAACCACACTTCACTATTTTGGCCACTTCTACCACGTATGTATTATTATTGTCCGATTTAGATTTCAATTTGGGGCCGAGATAGCTCTTGGGCAAAGCTATTCAAAATTAGAGTTGGCTGGTACCGTTCGGTCGATCCGTGCCGTCGTCACAGCGACATCGAGAGAGAAGTCGAATCGAGCCGCCAACCGACGACCCTATATCAACTGCACGTCGTCGATCCCGAAGTGACGCTCGGCGAGTCGCCGGGCCGCGTCGATTCGCCGACCGCTCGAGCCGATCGCGACGCCGCGGTCTTCCCGGGCAACCTCGACGTAAGCGACCGTATCGTCGTTTTCGCTGATCGTAACGTTGTACACCGCTGCGGGCGCAAGCGCGTTCGCGACGAACTCCTCGGGGTCGTCAGCGCCTTCGACGAGCCGTACCGGCATGTCGATCTGCTTCTCGAACCGGGTGACAGTTCGACCCCCGGGGCCGATCGCCTCACCGATGCGATCGGTTTCGACGACGATCAGCAGACGGCTCTCGCGCTCGCCAGTGACGATGCAATCCCGGCCGTTTACACCCGTCACGTCCTCGAACGTGGCCAGGTACTGGCGGGTGTCGTCGTCGAGCGTGATGCCCATCGATCAATCGGCCTGACTGCCGGCGTCGCCGCCGGAACCGATCGATCCCATCCGGAGATCCACGTCTCCCGTTCCGAGCTTGATCGGCTTGCCGACGATGACGTTCTCGGTGACGCCATCGAGGTCGTCGATCTCGCCGTGGATCGCGGCGTTGAGCAAGTGGTTGACCGTCACCTCGAACGCAGCACGCGCGAGGACGGACTCTTTCGACCCCGAGATCCCGTGGCGACCGATCGACTCGATCTCGCCACGGTTTGTCATGATGTCTGCGACCAACATCAAGTGGCGGACGTTGACGTCGTCCAGGCCCTGCTCGGCCAGCGTGTTGTTCGTCTCCTCGATGATGGCCTCACGGGCGGCCTCGATGCCGAGGTTGCGATGGATCTCGTGGATGTTGTTACACGTCGTTCGAGAGGCGTCAACACCCTCGATCTCGAGCACGTCGCCAAAGGCCGATCCCTCCGTGTAGAGGACGAACTCCTCGCTGCCGTCGTCCATCTCTTCGCGGCGGATGACGACCCGGCTGATGTCTTCGATTCCCTTGAACGTGATGTCGCGCAGTTCCTCGACGAGTTGCAGCAGATCCCGGTAGGACGGCTCCTCGGGACCGAACTGGATCTGGGTCCCCTGCTGGACCGTGTCCACGCCGAGGCTGTCTTCGATAATCTCGGCGACCTCCTCGGGCTCGATCATCCGCTCCTCGAGCGTATCCTCGTTCAGCGAAATCTGGACGCGCATGTCCGCGACGTTCGTCGAGACATCACCCAACGCGAGGATCTTCGTCGCCTCGATGTTCCAGACGACTTCGTGGGCTCGCTCGCGCTCGGTTGCATACTCGTCTTCCAGGTGGACCGTCATCATCGGCGTGTCCGGAGTCTTCCGGGCGTCGACCAGTTCGATCAGTCGGGGCAGCCCCTGGGTCACGTCGATCTCTGCGACCCCCGCGTAGTGGAACGTGTTCATCGTCAGCTGCGTTCCCGGCTCCCCGATCGACTGGGCCGAGACGGTGCCGACGGGATCGAGCGGCTCGACGCGAGTGTCGACGTAACGCGTCTCGACCGCCTTCGCGAGTTCGTCGGCATCCTCGACGGTCGCGTCCTCACGACTCTCGAGTTCGGCGTAGACCTCGTTCTTGAGTCTACGGGGGAGATCGGCGTCCTCGACGACCGCAATCGTGTCGTCGGAGACGTCGTACGTGATCTCAGTCATCGGACGTCACCTCCGGTCCATCGACGGAGAGACGATCGTCCGCATGTTCCGAGAGGTTCGTCGGTCGTGGCTTCGAGCCGAGGAACTCCTGTTTTTCCTCCGTGGAGTCGAATTCGGAGTCGAGGACGCGATCGGCGATCTGGCCGACGTCGATCTCGTTGTCCTCGCCCGAGGACACTTTGACCGGCGAGGTACCGTCCTCGCCGAACTCGAACTGGACGATCGTATCCGAGGTGTCTCGAACCGTCCCGTCGTACTGGGCCTCGAGTTCGGACAGCGCGTTGATCAGTCGCCGCTGCAGATACCCGGACTTGGAAGTCCGGACTGCAGTGTCGACCAGCCCCTCGCGGCCACCCATCGCGTGGAAGAAAAACTCCCGCGGGGTCAGCCCGCTGGTGTAGGAGTTTTCGACGAAGCCGTGTGCCTCCGCCGAGAGGTCGTTCTCCGCGTAATGGCTCAGAGTTCGGTTCTCGTATCCGCGGTTGATACGCTCGCCGCGAACTGCCTGCTGGCCGACACAGCCGGCCATCTGAGTCAGGTTCAGCATCGACCCACGGGCACCGGATTCAGCCATGACGACCGCCGGGTTGTCGTCGGTGAAGTGTTCGTCCGCGATGTTCCCGGCGTTGTCACGCGCACGCGAGAGCGTCTGCATGATCTTCATCTCGAGTGTTTCGTCGACCGTTCGCCCCGGCAGACTCTCGAGTTCGCCGCGTTCGTACGCTTCGATGAGTTCCTCGACCCGGTCGTAGGCGTCGTCAATCGTCTCGTCGATGCGAGCCTGGGCCTCCTCGGGAATGGTCTCGTCGTCGATACCGATCGAGAACCCAAAGTGCATGATCGACCGCATCGCCAGCGTCGAGACCTCGTTGATGAAGATCCGAGCGCGCGTCTTGCCGTAGATCTTCGTGATCGTGTCGACGATCTCGCCGCCGAACTCGCCGACCTCGTCCTCGGCGATCGTCCCCTCTATCAACTGTCCGTCCTCGATGACGACTTTTTCGCCGACGGTGCCGGTAAACTCGAGGTTCAGATCGTCGGGCAGTAGTTCCGAGAAGACGTCGTGACCGGTCCAGAACGGTTTCCCTTCGTCGTCGACCCCGCTCGGTTCCGGCAGTTCGTCGATTCGGGTCGCTCGCAGCAGGTCTAGCGCCTGGGTCTCGTTGAACTGCGGGTTGTTGTGGGTCAACAGGAACATCCCGCTGATGTGGTCCTGAATCGCGCCGATGATGTTCTCACCGAACCGCGGACTAAGAATCTGTTCTTGCACGCGCATGAGCACGCGCGCCTCGGCGCGAGCCTCCTCGTTCTGGAGGGCGTGCATGTTCATCTCGTCACCGTCGAAGTCGGCGTTGTACGGCGGACAGACGACGGTGTTCAGCCGGAACGTCTTGTACGGCATGACCACGACCTCGTGGGCCATGATCGACATCCGGTGTAGCGACGGCTGCCGGTTGAAGATGACGATGTCACCGTCGATGAGGTGTCGGTTGACTTCCCAGCCGGCTTTGACCTTCTCCGCGAGCTGTTCGCAGTTCTTCTCGGTCACCTTCAGCCGGCGACCGTCGGGCCGTCGGACGTAGTTCGCGCCGGGATGGCCCTCGGGGCCGTTGGAGACGAACCGGCGAGCCTTCTCGAGATTTCGCTCGGTGACGTTCATCGTCTGGGTCATCTCTTTGGCTACGCGATCGGGGACGCCGACCTCGTTGAGAGAGAGGGTCGGGTCCGGTGAGATGACGGTCCGGGCAGAGAAGTTGACGCGTTTGCCCGAGAGCGAGCCACGGAAACGACCTTCCTTACCTTTCAGGCGCTGGGAGAGCGTCTTCAGCGGCCGGCCGGAGCGGTGACGGGCCGGCGGCGTGCCCGAAATCTCGTTGTCCATGAACGTGGTGACGTGGTACTGTAGCAGTTCCCAGAGGTCCTCGATAATCAGTTGCGGCGCACCGGCCTCACGGTTCTCCATGAACCGCTGATTGATCCGGATGATGTCGACCAGTTTGTGGGTGAGGTCGTCCTCGCTTCGCTGGCCGTTGTCGAGCGTGATCGACGGCCGCGCCGTTACAGGCGGCACCGGAAGCACGGTCAGGATCATCCACTCCGGCCGCGAGCGGTCGGGATCGATGCCGAGCACTTCGATGTCCTCGTCCGGAATCGCCTCGAACCAGTCCCGGATGTCCGAGGGCATCAGCTTGTTCGTGTCCTCTTCGGTGAGGTCGATGTCCAGTGCCTTCTCGATGGCTTTGCGCTGGCTCTCGCGGGGCCGAAACGAGCCCGAGAGAATCTCGTTGACCCGGCCGAGGTCGATGTCGGTCTCCTCGGCGAGTTCGTCCGGCGACATCTGTTCGCCGTCATCGATGCCCTGCATCGCGGCGGCGATACGCTGAGAGTACTCGCTCGTCAGGACCTGCTGGACCTCGTAGTAGGTCGTCGGCTTCTCGTGGTCGATGTCGTACTGGATCTCGCCACAGTGTGGACAGCGATCTTTCTTGCGTGCCTGGCGGATCGCCGCCTTGGTGACGTCGTTCAGATCGCGGCTGAGCTTCCGTGCCTCGTCGATCTGGCCGTGGAACTCCGCTCTCTCGTCTTCGGTCAACAGCAACCGGGAACACTCCCGACAGGTGCCCCGGAGCAGTCGCCGGATGAGCTTCGTGAAACCGACGTGGATCACCGGTGCGGCCAGTTCGATGTGGCCGAAGTGACCGTTACACGAGCCCGAATGCTTCCCGCAGGTCTTGCACTCGAGACCGGGGTCGATGACCCCGAGTCGCGGGTCCATCAGCCCCATGTCGATGGGGAAGCCGTCGTCGTCGTAGGTGTCCGCGGTGATGATCTTCGTCGCGCTCATCTCCCGGTACTCTTCGGGCTCCATGAGCCCGAAGTTGATCGATCCGATGTCTTTGGGTGTGGTATTTCGCATTGTTGACGTTAGACGGCGTCTTCCAGTTCCAGTCGCGGTGCGATGCCAAGCGCCTTCATCTCGTCGAGCAGGAGCTTGAACGCATAGCTCATCTCGATCTCGTGGATGTCGGTTTCCTCGTCACAGTTCGGACAGTAGACGCGGCGCTGTTCGACGTTTTCGACGGCGCTCATCCCACACTGCCCACAGATCGGGATGTACTCGCGGTCGGACTCGTCCAGCAGTCGTTCTTTCAGCGTCATCGCCGCACCGTGGCCGATGAACACGTCCCGCTCCATCTCTCCGATACGGAGCCCACCCTCACGGGCGCGACCTTCGGTCGGCTGCCGGGTGAGCACCTGCACGGGACCACGCGAGCGGGCGTGGAGCTTGTTCGAGACCATGTGATACAGCTTCTGGTAGAAAATGATCCCGACGAAAATCTCGGCTTCGACCTTTTCGCCCGTGATACCGGAGTACATCGTCTCCTTGCCCGCAGCGTCGAACCCGGCCTCCTCGAGTCCGTCGCGGAGGTCTTCCTCGTCCTCGCCCAAAAACGGCGTCCCGTCGACCCGCCGGCCCTCCATCGCGCCGAGTTTGCCGCCGATCATCTCCAAGATGTGTCCGACGGTCATCCGCGACGGCAGGGCGTGTGGGTTCAACACGAGGTCGGGCACGACGCCGTCTTCGGTAAAGGGCATGTCCTCCTGTGGCGCGAGGTGGCCGACGACCCCCTTCTGGCCGTGGCGGCTGGCGAACTTGTCCCCGAGTTCTGGAATCCGCTCGTCACGCACCGAGACCTTCGAGAGCTTCGAGCCGTCTTCGCCTTCCATCAACGTGACGGTGTCGACGACGCCGCTCTCTCCCGACCGCATCGTCACCGAGGTCTCGCGTCGCTTCTGGGGCGAGAGACCGCCCATGTCGTCTGGCTCCTCGAGGAATCGTGGCGGCGAAGTCTTGCCCAGCAGGACCGAGTTCTCGTCGACTTTCGTCTCCGGATTCACGAGTCCGTCCTCGTCGAGGTGGGCGTACGCCTCTTCGCCGCGGGCCCCGCGGACGTCCTGGGAGGGGATCTCGAAGCGGTCCTCCTGGCCGCCGGGGTAGCGCCGTTCCTCGCCCTCGTAGGTCCGGAAGAAATGCGACCGGGCGAGGGCACGTTCGACGCTTGCCTTGTTCATCACCAGCGCGTCTTCGATGTTGAATCCCTCGTAGCTCATCACGGCGACGACGAAGTTCTGGGCCGCAGGCCGGTCGTCGAAGCCGATCTGTTCGGTCGTCTGGGTCTTGACCATCGACAGCTGCGGGTAATGCAGCAGGTGCTGGCGCGTGTCCGGACGGATGCGGTAGTTCGCACTCGGCAGGCCGAGCGACTGCTTGATCATCCCTGCCCCCATCGTAATGCGCGGGCTGGCGTTGTGCTCGGGGTAGGGGATCATCCCTGCACCGATCCCGAAGATCAGCTGCGGGTCGATCTCGAGGTGAGTGTGGCTCTCCGTGATGTCGTCCTCGTCGACGGCGACGAGAATGTCTTCTTCCTCCTCGGCGTCGATGAACTCCACGTAGCCGTGCTCGACGAGGTCCTCGAACTCGAGGCTACCGTCTCGGAGCGCTTCGATCTCCTCGTCGGAGATGCGCGGTTCGCCGTCCTCGACGACCAGCAGCGGTCGTCGTGCACGGCCGGCGTCGGCGTTGATGATTACCTCGCGGGTCCGCTCTTTGACGGAGACGTTGACCATCTCGCTGACGTCACCGATACGTCGCGCTTCGCGGATCTGTTCGGCTAGCTCGTGCGGATCGGGGTGTGTTCCCACCAGCGACCCGTTCACGTAGACTTTGGCTTCGCGTTGTTGACTGCTCATTGTTTAGTCGTCTGCCGGCGTCGATCGTTCGATCCCTTCGATACCCGGAATGCCCTCGACACCCATCGAGGCGAGTTCTCGCTTGAGCGCCTGTTCGTCTTCGATGTTCTGGGACAGCTCCATCGCCTGTGCGAAGTTCTTCACCAGGCCACAGTTTGGCCCCTCCGGGGTCTCGGAGGGACAGATACGACCCCACTGGGTCGCATGCAGGTCCCGTGCCTCGAAGTGCGGCTGGCTGCGCGACAGCGGGCTCCGCAGCCGTCGCAGGTGCGAGAGGACGCCCATGAAGTCGGTGCGGTCGACCAGCTGGCTCACGCCGGAACGGCCACCGACCCAGTTACCCGTCGCGATCGGGTGCTCGAGTCGCTCGGTCAGAACGTCAGACCGGACGACTGTCGACACCGAGAGGGTGCGGTTTCGCATGTTGGCTCGCTCGAGTTGGTACTTGACGTCCCGGGCCAGCTTGTTCAGTGCGGTCCGGAACAGGTCTTTCATCAGATCGCCGCTGACCTTCAGACGCTTGTTGGCGTAGTGGTCCTTGTCGTCGGCCTCGCGTCGGCCGAGGGCAAGTTCGAAACAGGCCTCGGCCATCCGACAGAGGTAGTGGGCCTTGTTGATCCGGACGTCTTCCTCGTCGACCCCGTCCTCGTGGAGGTGTGGCAGAAGGTACCGATCGATGACGTAGTTCGCTCGCTTGAGCTGGTAGTTTTTCCCCTGGCCGGAGGCGACACGCTTGCCCAGCTCCTCGATCGCCTCCTGTTCGGTCTGGACGTCCGCTTCCTCCAGGTTCTCGAGCATGTACTTGACGACCTCGGGGTCGTTCGAGACCTTGTGAACGATCTCTTCGTCGCTTTCGAGACCCAGCGCACGCACGAGGGTGACGAAGTTGATCGAACCGGAGACCGACGGGAACGACACCTCGAGCAGACCGTCGCGGGTCCGCTCACAGAGTACGAGCGCGCGGTAGCCACGGCGCTGCGAGAAGGTCTTTGCGACCTGAATCTCGTCGCCGTACTTGGTATCGTACTCCGCGAGAATCTTGTTCGGCGCGAGGTCCTCGCTGGTCATCAACACGCGCTCGGAGCCGTTGACGATGAAGTAGCCGCCAGGGTCTGCAGGGTCTTCACCGATCTCGATCAGTTCCTCGTCGGAGAAACCGGCGATGTTACACTTGTCGGAGCCGACCATGATCGGCATTCGACCGATCTTCGTCTCCGTCGAGTCGACGACCCGCTGGTCGCCTTCTTCGCCTTTGACGATCGACATCTCCATGAAGACCGGCGCGGAGTAGGTGATGTTTCGAAGTCGCGCTTCCTGTGGATACAGCAGTTCTTCGGAGCCGTCTGCCTCCCGAACCCGGGGCGTGACGACGCGGACGTCGCCGAGTTCGACGTGTACTGGCTCCTCGCCTTCCTTGTCGCCGATGTCGGTATCGATCGTCTCTTTCTCGTCGACGACCTCCTGCATCCCCCGGTTGAGGAAAGCGTTGAAAGAGCGATAGTGGTGTTCTGCGAGCCGTTCCCTCGAGAAGTATTCGCGTGAAATGTCTCGTCGTTTTTCTCGGTCGAGTTCCATTGCCATTTATTCCACCACGAGTCGGTATACAACTGCCTGGTCGGTTGTCCGTGAATCCCGAACGATCTTGATAACGTCGCCGGCCTCCGCCTCGTCGGGGAGAGCGGAGTCGTTGCGCTTTATTTTCGGCAGGTCTGTGCGATCGATGTCGTACTCGGCGAGCACCTCCTCGAGTGTCTCCTCCTCGAGGATGGTGTGCTCCGGCACGAGTTCGTGTTGGCTTACGTCTACCATGTTGATGTGATGTGCGTGTGGGCTATCGGGAGAGAAGCGGCTGTCACGAGATACTACAGCCAGGTAACGGCGGGAACCATTTAACGGTTACTAAATCGTACGAAAAGCGCGGCTAACCGACCGGGCGACCCTGACCGGAGCGGGCGATCACACGTGTCAATAGCCAGTTGTTGGTTAAATTCCTTGGGGTGTGAGAGTGACTGTCAGCCACGCTGTACATAGCGACTGTGCGCGTCGTAGGCAGCGACCGGCGAGACCGATTACCGGCACCGAGAGCGTTCGAACGACGCTCCCACACGACCCGGCGCTGTGAGGAGCCGTCACTGACAGAGCGTCGTGTCCCGTCGATCGAGACGTTAGAGGTAGCCAAGCAGCGTCCCGACGAGCACGACCACCCACAGGCCCACGCCGACAAACAACAGGTCGTTGAACCGTGCCCCCCGAACTGCTCGCCTAGCTGCACCCGCGGCGATCAGTCCGAGCGCGAGGACCACGAGCAACCGCTGACCCACGACATCGAGCGGCAGTACGTCGACCCCCACGAGCCCGTAGTCGAGCCAGATCGCGATCGCAAGCGACGCGGCAGCCGTGACCCCCGCGTCGAGGCGTCGCTCGAGGCCGCTTGCGATGGCGTAGGTCGCTACCGGGAGCCCGACGGCGACGAACGGGTAGAGCAACGCCGCGATCATGTGGGGCGTAAGGACCCCGACCGTTCGGTCCAGGGCGATCCCACCGATCCGGACGCCCAGGACCACCGCGAGGATCGTCCCCGCGAGAATCAGGTGTTCTGCCTCGACGCGATCGGCCGCAGCCTCGAGTCGGGCCCGATCCGCGTCGGTCAACCGATCGCCGGCCCGGTCGCCGGCTCGCTCGAGGACGCCATCGTCCCGTTTTCGACTCCGTCCGGAAGCGAGAGCGAGGCCGACCGACGCCGTCGCCATCGCCGTCAGGTCGACTTTCGTCGCCCAGCCGTCGGCGTCCGAGGGGCCACTATTGTCGAGGTAGACTCGTCGGACGTCGTCCTGGACGTCGACACCAGGGATCGCCATCAGGTCGGTCTCGAGTCGCAACTGAGCTCGTTCGACCCCGTCGACGCGGTGGCGAAGTGTGAACCAGTCGAAGTGTTCGGAGTGGGTCTGCATGACAACCCACTGGTCGTCGGGGTTCGGACTCTCGTACGCCCGGATGTGGTACCGGTAGCCGTAGTACTCCCCGTCTTCGAACTGGACGGTCTCGGTCGTCCAGTCGGCTTCCTCGTCCGGGCCGGGGTCGAGGTACGCGTAGCGAGTCGCGCCGTCGGCCTGCGACCACGGAATGTCGGTCGGTGAGACTGGGCGGAGCGGATCGTCGGAGTCCGTGCCGACGTCTCCGGTCACGTTGGCGTCTCCGGTCTCGTTCCCGGGCGTCTCGTCTTCCCCATCGGCGAGTCCGACCAGCTCCTCGGCTTCGAAGTGATCGTGGTCGGCCTCCTCCCACTCGCCGTCGCCGTGTTCAGCCAGGAGCCGGAACGTCTCCTCGGCGTCACCGCGTACGACGACGTTCAGTGGACTCCGTTTCTCGTGTTGCTGTCGCTGGTTGAGATACGGCCAGAACCCACTGTCGCTGTCCTCGAGCGTGACGATCTCCGGTTCCGCTCGATCCGTTGTGTCGGGGGAAACCTGGTCCGCCGACGGCGAGAAGAGCAGCGAGGGACCACCAACGAAGAGGAACGCGACCGCGAGGATAGCGCCTCCAACTGCGATCGACCGTCGCATTTCGAACGACTACCGACCGACCCTACATAGAGATACTGATAGACGAGGAGCGGACAGGACCACCTCCGCCGTGAGCCCGAGTCAGACGCCCGGACCGACGGTCAACACGGGAACGGGAGACTCGCGGACGACCCGCTGAGAGACGCTGCCGACGACGTTGTTCTCGTAGTCGTCACCGCTGGTACCCATCACGACCAGATCGACGTCGTGTTCGTCGGCGTAGTCGACGATGCGCTCGGCGGGATGGCCAGCGTCGACGGCAGTTTCGACGTCGACGCCACGATCGGTTGCTCGAGTCGCCGCCGCGTCGGTTGCCTCGCGTGCGGTCTCTTCCAGGTCCTGGCGGACCTGCTCGACGCGGCTCTCGTCGAGGACGAGAAACGCCCGGTCGTCGACGACAGAGAGGACGTGTACCGTCGCGTCCCGCGTCGTCGCGACGTCGAAAGCGTGGTCGGCCACAGCCGCGGCGTGGTCACTCCCGTCGGTGGGAAAGAGGATCGTCTCGTACATCTAGTCGAACCACTGCCCCGGGAGGAAAAAGACCTTCTCATACGGAACGCTGTAACGGTTTACCGGCGCGACCGTCGGCGGGCTCGCGGTCGCGCCAGAATTGACTGCCAGCAACCGGTCTCAATTACAGCGGGATCGACTCACCGCGTCGTCGGTCGATCCGTTACGACTGGGGCTTCCAGGTTACTTCTAGCTGGATCGTCTCGCGAGTCCCGCGGAACATCGGAGAGCGCTCGACCACGTCGACGCTCAGATCGACAGCTTCGGGCGGATTGAGCGCGACCGTTTTGTTCCCAACCGCGACACGTACGTCGCCGCCCTCGAGGTCGTCCTCGCGGAACTCCTCTCCGAGATGTTCGAAATACGCCGCCAGCTCGTCGCGCGTGAGGGTCTCGTTGGCCGTCGTCCGATCTGCCATGCATTCGATTCATGACCCGCCGTCTAAAAGTATGGATGGCGAACGCGTCTCTAGTACCGTCGAACAGGAGAGTAGCAGAGGAAAATTCGCCGTTCCGTCCGAACACTCTCGCGGTCACGCTGTCTGACAGCCCACCCTCGGTTTACCGTCCGTACGGCGCTTCAATAACCACTTACGTCGCCACCGTGTCGACTAGTACCGTCCCAACCGTCGACTGACGGGTCGAATCGAGCGACACCGCCAGATTCGACCCATCAGTTCAGGCTTGGC
>JGI2924J29684_1077254_pt1 | contig 15158 bp, 14 predicted proteins | sample BenlonsequencITS_FD_29684 | JGI IMG/M metagenome (IMG submission 29684)
GGGTAATCATATCTTTCAAGGGCTTGCTTCCGGTTATCGTTCAATCCGTTCTTACCCTAATCATGCTAAACCTTTTCTGCCCCACTTCGTGGGAGGACATGGTCAGGAAACGGTGGGGGCTGCAGTTAAATTTGCCAAGGAAGGTTTTGACGGGATAATTCAGCTTTTCCCGCTTTCTTGTATGCCGGAGATAGTGGCAGCCAGCGTCTTGCCTAGAGTCCAGGATGCCTATAATATCCCTATAATGACGCTCATTGTTGATGAACATACAGGGCATGCTGGAATACAAACACGTTTGGAGGCGTTCGTCGATTTATTAGAACGGCCGAATAATAAATACCTTTCAGAAACTACCGGAGAGGGTGTGTCTGTTGTTGGGGAACGATAACTATTATTTAGGGGCTGACGTTGGATCGGTTAGCACAAATTTGGTTTTGTTAAATCAAAATAATGAAGTGGATTTAACTCTTTATCTGAGAACTCAAGGAAGGCCAATGCAGACCATTCAAGAAGGGATTAAAATCTTAAGATCAAAGATTGGAAAATCAACAAAAATTATAGGTGTAGGAACCACTGGAAGTGCCCGTCAGCTGGCAGCAACGCTGCTTGGTGCCGATGTCATCAAGAATGAAATTACTGCTCACGCAGTTGCTGCTTCGAGAGTAGATCCTTCAGTTCAAACCATTCTTGAAATTGGTGGTCAGGATTCAAAGATCATTATTCTTCGCGATGGGGTTGTTTCTGATTTTGCTATGAATACGGTTTGTGCTGCAGGAACAGGCTCGTTCCTTGATCAACAAGCCGCCCGGCTTGGCATACCCATTGAGGAGTTTGGCAAACTAGCCCTGGAAGCTAAAAATCCGGTCAAGATTGCCGGGCGGTGTTCAGTCTTTGCAGAGTCCGACATGATCCATAAACAACAGTTGGGGCATGCCTTGCCGGATATCTTAGCAGGCCTTTGCCAGGCGATGGTCCGTAATTACTTAAATAATGTAGGTAAGAACAAGGACATAAAGGGACCTGTTTTTTTTCAAGGGGGTGTTGCGGCGAATCCAGGAATCTGTAAAGCCTTTGAAAGAGAGCTTGGGCTGTCTGTTATAGTCCCGGAACATTTTGGGGTCATGGGCGCTCTGGGAGCGGCATATCTAGCTCAAGAAAAGCTGAAGATGAACTCAGAAACAGAGACAAGGTTTCGGGGGTTACACTTGGCCGAAACCCAGTTCAAAGCTAAAAGCTTTGAATGTACAGGTTGCGCCAATCGTTGTGAAGTTGTGGAGATTCAGCAAGAAGGCTTAGCTTTGGCCCGCTGGGGGGATCGATGCGGAAAATGGGCTAATGCTCTTGGTAAGGGTATTTATAGGGCAAAACCTCCGGAGGAACAGCAAGGTGCATAATTGCTAAATTTAAGGCCGTTTTCCAGAAAAATATTTTGACCTTCCCTTAGAAGTCTGATATACTAAGAAAAATTTAATGTACCTCATCTCTTTGGAGGTGTGGTAGAGGCGCGAATGACAATAGTACTGTGGAGAAGGCTGCGACAGCCGATGAGCCCATAGAAAAGGGGATTTCGCCGAAGCCCAAAATGCAGCGTGAATTTTGGTGCTGGGCCTATGGTTAATAGCTGTAGGACTGTCACACGATGATTTCGATGAAATCCATCGTGTGGAGAACTACTCCCAACAGGAGAAGAGGGTCAATGTTAACGTGCAGTAGTACGGCAACAGAGGACCTCCTTCTGTTGTCGTTTGTTTTTTTGTCGGATAGAGAACGTTAGAGTAATGAGGGAGGAAGAGAACCATGAGGCTGCACGGTACTCAGAGAATTAATGAACAAGGACATTTAGAGATTGGTGGGTGTGACACGGTAAATTTAGCTCAAGAATTTGGCACACCGCTTTATATTATGGACGAGGCCCATATTCGCGAAATATGCAGGCGATATTATCAATCGTTTACTCAAGGTTTGAAAAATGCAGAAGTAATCTATGCTTCCAAAGCTTTTTCCACCATGGCTATGTGCCGCATCATTAACCAAGAAGGATTAGGTTTGGATGTGGTTTCCGGCGGGGAACTGTATACGGCTCTGCAGGCGGACTTTCCCGCTGAACGTATTTATTTTCATGGCAACAACAAATCGGCGGAAGAATTGGCTATGGCTTTAAAAGCAGGTGTTGGGCGTATCGTCGTTGATAATTTTTATGAAATGAGTCTTCTTAACGATTTGGCTCAAGGAATGAATCAAAAGGCCAATATTCTTCTTCGGGTAACTCCGGGCATTGAAGCTCACACTCATGAGTACATTCAGACAGGGCAAATTGACTCAAAATTTGGCTTTACACTTTCTAATGGAACCGCTGACCGAGCTTTAGACTTAGCTTTATCCTCTGCAAACCTTGTGGTCAAAGGGGTACATGCTCATATTGGATCGCAAATCTTTGAGTTAGAGTCCTTCAGTCACGAGGTCCGGGTTATGATTCAGTACATGGCAGATATATATGAACGTACAGGTTCTCTTTTGGAAGAATTGAACTTAGGCGGAGGATTTGGAATTTACTATGCCTCAGGCGATGAACCTGCCCAAATTGAGGATTATGCCAAAATCGTTCGAAATGCTCTTGAGGATGCCTGTGAAAAGCATAAATTCCCGATTCCTAAAATTATTATTGAACCTGGACGCTCCATTGTGGGAACAGCAGGAACAACCCTTTATACCATTGGATCCATTAAAGAGATTCCTGGGATACGAAAATATATAGCCGTTGACGGCGGTATGGCGGATAATCCGCGCCCAGCCTTATACCAAGCTCGTTATGAAGCAGTTTTGGCAAATCGTGCCGCTGAAGAAAACGCTGAAGAAGTTTCCATCACAGGAAAGTGTTGTGAATCCGGGGATATGTTGATTTGGGATATTAATTTGCCGAAAGTCCAATCAGGTGACTTGCTGGCTGTATCTTGCACAGGAGCTTATAACTATTCTATGTCTTCCAATTATAATCGTCTTCCTCGGCCTGCCGCAATCTTTGCAGAAGGCGGCAAGGCTGATGTGATCGTTAAACGGGAAAATTATTCAGATTTATTGAGAAATGACGTTCTCCCTGAGCGCTTAGCTCACTTGCCCATGGCAAGCCGTTAAGAGAAACAAAAAAGGATCCGTATACGCATTGAGTTCGTATCGGATTCTTTTACTTTAATACCCTTTTTGTGGTCGAACTAATGTTAAATCAAGAGCGACTAAAATGAGAATAGCAATTAAAATCAAGGTCAGACCATTAGCGGAAACCGGTCTTGCGCGGCCATTATCCGGGACAATAACTGGGGCATAGCCCAAAGGTAGAAGAGGCATGCTTCCGAACGCAGGCGCGGGATAAGATTGATAGTAAGAAGGTGAAGATGTGGTCGGGGGGAAAGAGAATTGTTCTAAGGGAAAGAAATTTTGAGCAGAAGAGTCTGGATAATAAGACGGAAAACTCTGTTGTATTGGATAGTAATTAGAATTTAGAACAGCATTGTTTTGATGAAAGAGTAAGGGAGCTCTCATTACGGGTCCATACATACGGGTGTTGCCAGGATTCAATTCAGTTCCCCCTTTTCCTACAAATTCACCCGATATAAAATTTTAAACAGGTTATGCTGGGGTGTGACATATATCGTCACACCCCTTTTTTAGCATTAGAGGGTAGAAGGTGTTTCTTTATTCCTGGGGATTGGAAGAGTCGAGATTCTGACCTTCAGGATAATGGGTTCCTTTGTGAAAAAGTCTCACAGGTTCGCGTTCTGGGGACCAAGCCTCATTTTCATAAAGGAACTCCGGCTCTGCCTGTGATCGTAATAATTTGCTCATAAGAGTACCGGGAGCTTTTAGAGCATGATCCTTGGCTTCTAGGTTTTCATCCATTGTGATGGTGTCTGATGTTTCTTGGGACATAGTATTGTCCAAGTCAGAAGAATTGACCGAAAGGGGTTTAAAAAATAATCGTTTGAGAATTACCATAGCAATACACCTCTCAATGGCATTATATGTATTTTGATTTCCTGCGTGCCAACCAGGAATGGATTAATATTAAAAAAATGCTAAATATTACATCTTGATTCGGGAATATTTCCAATGAGTTTGTTTGATCCTAAAAAGTAGCTTAAACCAAATTCAATAAATCCTATTGTGAGGTGGACTCGGGTGCAGAAAGGAAAATTCGGATTATTAGTCCGGGTCTGCAAAGTGTATTTCCTGCTTTTCCTGTTTGGTATAGTTCTCGGAGCCGGCTTTGCTTTAGGTCCGGTAATTTTCGGTCAAGCAAAGGAACCTGGATCTTTGCGAGCAGCTGAATCCAAAGAAAATGTGGTATCTCAAGGGGAAGAAAGTCAAGGCACTGATATTGAGGATAATCGTGACCAAGCGGATTTGTCCACTAAACCTGAAGTAAAACAAACGGTACCTCAAATGGATTCCTCAATATCATCTTCTCCCCTTAAAGATAACCGAATGACAATTCTTCTAGTGGGGGTGGATCGGAGACCTAATGAAAAATCCATAAGCAATACGGATACTCTTATTGTTGCCAGTGTTGATATTCAAAATGGGAAAGTTGCCCTAATTTCAGTACCACGTGATACTCAAATAACGATTCCCGGTTATGGTATGAGTAAAATTAACGCTGCCGCTCGACTGGGCCATGGACTTAAGACAACTTCTGAAATTATTGAAGGGCTCATAGGACAGCGAATTGAAGGGTATGTACTCACGAACTTTAATGGGTTTAAGGAAATTATTGATACTTTGGGAGGAGTAACCATCAACGTTGAAAAAAATATGTATTACGTTACCGGGGATAAAACAGATGGACTCATTAATTTAAAAAAAGGAACTCAGCACTTAAACGGATCACAGGCTTTGCAATATGCCAGGTACCGACAAGATGCCTTAGCCGATATTTCAAGGACCGCACGTCAGCAAGCCGTTTTAAAGGCGATGGAGAAGGAATTCCTGCAAGTACAAACGATTCCAAAGCTGCCAAGGTTAATTCCTCAGTTTATGAAATCCGTAGAGACGAATCTCTCCTTAAGCCAAATATGGTCCTTGGCTAATGTCTTATTCCGTATTGGGACTCCCGAAGTTGCATCGCAAACGCTGCCGGGTGATTTTCTGACGGAAAACGGTATTAGTTATTGGAAAATTGAACCGCAGAGGACCCGAGCAGTTGTTAGACGTTTATTTGAAGAGGGGAAGACTTCGTCTGTTTTTTTTAAATAAGAAGTAATGTTCTTTAGTTTTAAAGTTTTGTTTAATAGTTTTCCGGATACACTTTTGGGGGTAATGATATTTCGCAAGCATAAGTAAACTAACGGCTTCTGCCTTCACATGTTTGGCAGAAGTCAATTTTTTGTACCATATCGGTTTTGCAAAACTGCAGCGTCATTCATTCAATCACTGGCTTATCTTTTTTGTGACCACTTCCCTTCATGCTAGAAAATCTTGTGATTTTTATGAAATAGATATATACTATTTAAGTTATAAAAAGGCAATTATTTGGAGGGTGAACATTGGAAAAGCTATTTGATAAGTTGAAAGAATACTTACACATGGATACAGAAATCTCCTTTGAAGAGTTTTCAGAGTACTATCGCAATTTGATTACTGAACTTAACCAAACTTTTAGTGATCTTGATAAGGATAGTCGCATTAAAGCCCTTTATATTTGTTCGATCGTTCAGTCTAATGCCGATGCTCGGGCTAAAACCAATAAATCTAACGCTAAGGCCTATAAAAAAGTAAGTGCAAAATGTGCTTTTTGGGTTGATGCCATAAAATTCCACCTAGGTAAAGACGGTATGTCTCCTGAGGAAATTGAAAAAGCTACGGAAGATATCAACAGCGGTATTTAAACAGAATCATTCCGGGCTATAATCTAACAATCATAACTCCGCACCCTTTTGGTCTGCGGAGTTTTTCCATACCATCTGAATGTATAACTTTCGGTTGTCCTTATCTTGATCAACTAAGCAACAAGTTGCTGTTCTAGGTCCAGAGATGATATAATTTAGGAATAATACGTAAAAATAAAGAATTTAGGGTGTCGATATGGATATCATTTTGGCTCATCGCCAAATCGATTTTGATGCTTTAGCATCAATGGTAGCTGCTCAAAAGCTCTATCCGAACAGTGTTTTGGTTCTTGACGGGAAGCCAAACGTTTATGTTCAGGACTTTTTAGCGTTATCGAAAGATCAACTGAGGTTTTCTAAAGCACAAGAGGTTGATATAAACGACGTTTCTAAGGTCATCCTGGTTGATACTCATGAATTAAAGAGGGCCGGAATGCTCGCTGAGAAGATCACTCAAACTCCGGGTATAGAAGTGGAAATCTATGATCATCATCCGTACAGCGGTCCCTTAAAACCAGGAATGTTTATTGATCATGTTGGATCCTGCGCTACACTGCTGGTGGAAAAGCTGGCAGGGTTTGGGATGCCCTTAAGCAGTTTTGAAGCAACATTAATTGCCATTGGGATTTATGATGATACAGGGAGTCTCTTATTTGACAGTACGACTGTACGCGATGTTCGTGCCGTAGCTTATTTGCTCGAACAAGGCGCAAATTTAAGTGTCATCGCTGAATATTTACGGAAACCTCTTACAGAGGAACAAAAAGAGCTCTTGCAGCAATTGCTTGATCATGGGCAAACAGAATTTTTTGAGGGGGTACCCGTTTATCTTGCTTATGCAGAAACCGAGGAATATGTTGGAGGACTTGCCTTATTGGCTCATCGTGTAGGGGAACTTGAAGGCGCCGACACTTGGTTTTTGTTGGTTAAAATGGATCAGAGAGTGTATATTGTTGGCCGTTCCAGGGGAAGAGGGCTGGCGGTTAATCGCTTGGTAGAGGTATTTGGAGGCGCGGGACATGAGAGAGCTGCTTCGGCTACTATTAAAGATGCAGAGCTTGAGGCAATATTAAAGAAATTGCGTTTTGCCATAAAAAGCAGGGCCACTCGCCCTCACTTAGTACGAGATATGATGAGTTATCCGGTTAAAACAGTTTCCCCGGAGACTCGTTTAGGTGATGTTGAAAAAATTCTTTTGCGTTATGGACATACCGGGGTTCCGGTAACCGAGGATAAAACGTTAGTGGGAATCATCTCACGCCGAGATGTAGAGAAGGCAGTGAGGCATGGACTTCAACATGCGCCTGTTAAAGGCTTTATGACGCGAAATGTTGTCACTGTGGACTCAGATGCAACTTTAGATGAAGTTCAGAGGGTCATGGTACAGAACGACATAGGGCGGCTTCCCGTGGTGGAAGATGGTGATTTAGTAGGTATTGTTTCCAGATCAGATGTTTTACGTATAGTCCATGGGGGGGCAGTTCCTTTCGAAACCCAACTGGTTCGAGAACGCAGTATTGCCATGCGTCAGGATATTTTAGAGCTAATCGGAGGATTGCCCTCTGAAGAACAGGGAATCCTGGAAGCTGTGCGGGACACTGCACAAGAGGAAGAATGTTCAGTTTATTTAGTCGGAGGGTTTGTCCGGGATTTACTCTTATCATTTCCTACTCAAGATTTGGATTTTGTCGTTGAAGGCAACGGCGGACAATTTGCTCAAGCCTTAATGAAACGTTTGCCGGAAGGAAAGCTGACTCAGCACGTGAAGTTTGGTACAGCTCATATTTCTTTTCCTAACGGGAGTCATCTGGATGTAGCAAGTACACGAGTAGAATATTATTCTTTTCCCGGTGCTCTTCCTCAAGTGGAAGAATCCTGCTTGCGAGATGATTTGTTCCGGCGTGACTTTACGATTAACTCTATGGCAATCTGCTTGAATTCAGAACATTTCGGAGAACTTGTCGATTACTATGGCGGCAAGCGGGACTTGCAGCAAGGTAAAATTCGTTTTTTACACAATTTAAGCTTTATTGAGGATCCTACCAGAATGCTGCGAGCCGTTCGTTTTGCCCGGCGCTATAACTTTAAACTAGCCAAAGAAACTCTGGAAGCATTATTTACGGCTATTGAGACGGGAGTTCTCTTGAAGCTTAGTGTCGAACGGTTTACGGAAGAACTGTTTGTAATCTTTCAGGAGGACAACTATATCTCAATGGGCCAAACCCTGATAAGAAGTGGTTTGTTTCAAGGGTGGTTTGGGGAAGATTATAGTTGGAACTTCAGCGAGGATGATGTTCAGGAAAGTGTTGGCTGGCCTTTAGACCAGCGATGGTTAAGCTGTATATCGAGAATAAACTCAGAAGATATAGAAAAACTATGCGGCCGTTTAAGCTTGAACAAGACGTTACGCGACGAAACTCAGATTTTTCTTCATTTACGGGCAGTTTTGCCGAAAACGCAATCAATCAGCGAACTTGACCAATTAATTAGCAAAGCTCCCCAAGGGGTTATTGCAGTTTTAGCGCAGGATGAGCATTTCCGGCCACGGATCATGGACTGTCTGGAATCTGAAAAGAGAATTCGTATGACCCTTGATGGGAAGAAACTCTTGCAGATGGGGGTTAAGGAAGGCCCGATAATCGGAGAAATATTAGAGCAGGTGCGCAGGGCCTGGCTCGAAGGCAAAATTCATTCAACGGAAGAAGAACGAGAAGTCGCTCAACAGTTGATTGAGTCCATGTGCAGGAGGAGGTAATTTTTTGAATTCTTTGTTCGGGTTTGATCCAGCAACCATTATCGCCAATGTACCGGCCTTATTGATCGGGTTTGCCTTTCATGAGTATGCTCATGCTTGGGTAGCCGACAGACTCGGGGATCCGACGCCTGGGAGTCAGGGACGCTTAACCATGAATCCCTTGGCGCATCTTGATGTTTTTGGAACGTTAATGGCCCTTTTATATCAATTTGGCTGGGCAAAGCCTGTAATGATCAATCCCCGCTATTTTAAAGGCAATAAACAGCGGGGAAGAATGCTGGTGGCATTAGCGGGACCAATTTCTAATTTGCTCGTCGCCTTTTTGGCCTTGTTCGCTTGGTATATCAGCATGCATTGGCTTCATGGCACAGATTGGAGTTCTGTCATTGAAAGAGTGTTCTCTTCCATCGTCTTTATGAATTTAGGCTTAGGCATTTTTAATCTCCTGCCTATCCCTCCTCTGGATGGTTTTTCAATTCTTGCAGGGATTTTGCCGGAACGGTTTGCCCGCTATCTCTATTTGCTTGAACAATACGGCATGATTATCTTGGTAATACTTTTATTTACAGATATTCTGAATGTTGTCTTATACCCGGCTATGAATGGAATTGCTTCCGTTTACCAGACGATTATTTCCTTGATCTTAACCCCTTTTTTGGGTCATTTATGGTTGATTTAACGATTAAGTCCTTTTGAAGAGATTAATAAAAGGAGTGTATTGAATGAAAGGTACTATTTTTAGCGGGATGCGTCCGACAGGGGCGTTGCATATTGGACACCTCAGTGTTATCCAAAACTGGGTCTCTTTGCAAGATGACTATAACTGTTATTTTTCGGTGGTTGATCTGCATGCTCTAACCTCAGGGTATGAAGACAAATTGGACTTCCCCCGCCTGCGCCGCGAAATCGCTCTTGATTGGCTGAGCGTGGGTATTGATCCTGAAAAAAGTGCTGTATTTCTCCAATCTGAGGTAAAAGAACATGCCGAACTTCATCTGCTCTTATCCATGTTTACGCCCTTATCCTGGCTGGAACGTGTTCCTACCTACAAGGACCAAATCCAACAATTAAGCCTCCAAGGAAAAGATTTGGGTACCTATGGTTTTTTAGGATACCCCATGTTAATGTCTGCCGATATCTTGGTCTACAAAGCAGACACTGTGCCGGTTGGCGAAGATCAACTTCCTCATGTTGAGCTTTGCCGGGAAGTCGCCCGGCGTTTTAATCATCTTTATGGCCCGGTCTTCCCGGAACCCAAAGCTCTTGTGGGCAAAATTCCCCTTTTGCCGGGTGTTGATGGCCGAAAGATGAGTAAAAGTTATCATAATGCTATTTCTCTCACAGCATCTCCTGAGGAGATTAAAACGCGGGTTCAACAAATGGTGACAGACCCGGCACGTCTCCGTAAAGATGACCCCGGTCATCCGGAGGTATGTGTTGTGGATAAGTTTCATCAGATATATACATCGGAAGCGGCGGATTTGGAAGAAAATTGCCGGGCGGGAAAAATTGGCTGTGTCGCTTGCAAACGACTCTTGGCCGAGAACTTAGAGAAACTATTAAGTCCTTTTAGGGAACGCCGCGCTTATTGGGAGGAACCGGGACGTGTGGATAATGTCTTGAAAGAAGGAGCACTGCGTGCTCACGAAGCGGCCTCGGTCACGATGAAAGAAGTTCGAAGTGCTATGGGGCTCTAAATGGAAAGCGGAAATAACAATCCGAATAGTCCTCAGATAGAATTGCCTGCATATCATGGTCCTTTAGATTTACTTTTAACCTTAATTCAACAAGAAAAAGTAGATATCTATGATATACCCATTGCCCGGATCGCCGATCAGTTTGTAGAAGCGGTTCGCCAAATGGAGTCTTTAGATATGGAAGTGACAACTGAGTTCCTTGTTCTGGCAGCTCAGCTGCTCTTTATGAAATCAAGGGAACTGTTGCCGAAACCTGCCAAGAGTGGACAAAATCAGGCTGAAGAAGAAGACCTGCGCCAAGAACTAGCCGAACGACTGGTGGCTTATAGAACTTACAAACAGGCGGCTCAGATGTTAGAAAAAATCGAAGTTGCTTCTGGGCGTTCTTTTAATCGGGAAATTGATGTTGAGGAACTATTAGTCGGCGTCCAGCCGGAGGATCCCCTTAAGGGAATTTCCTTTGAGGATCTCTGGCAGGCCTTCTGTAAGGTTATTGAGCGAGCTGAAAAAGGCGAAGAAATTCGGGAAGTTGAGCCGGATGAAATTGCTATTGGGGTTATGCTTGCAGATGTGATGCGGCGAGTACTTCTTCACCCTAAGGGAATGCGCTTTACCCATTTATTGCGAATTAGATCGCGCATGGAAGTTGTCGTTTCTTTTCTTGCGCTCTTGGAACTGTTGAAAGCGGGCAAAGTTCGTGCAGAACAATCCGCAGTGCTCAGTGATATTATGCTGTTCCCGACGGAAAAGGCTTGGGAATTCATTGAAGAGGAGTAGATAAAATGCTGTTTAGGGAACCGGAAATGGCTGCTTTAGAAGCGCTGTTATTTGTTGCCAAGAATCCTTTGACTCTCGATTTGCTTGAGGAGATCCTCGAGTTGGATTCAGCAAAGATTTCAGAACTCTTAGATGAACTTCGCCGTCGATATTCCTCCGAGGCCTGCGGTCTAATGCTCTTAGAACTCAACGGGGGATTTAAATTAGCAACGAAACCGGAAGTGGCACGTTATATAGAAATTTTATATAAACAGCCGGCTCAGACCCTTTCCAATGCGGCCTTGGAAGTCCTCTCCATTATTGCCTATAAGCAGCCGGTGACTCGCGGAGAAGTTGATTTTATAAGAGGCGTTCAGTCTGATCGAGCCTTGATGACGTTAGTTGAGAAAGGCCTGGTAAAAGATGTTGGGCGTAAAGAAGGTCCTGGGCGTCCTATACTTTATGGAACAACGGAACACTTCCTCTTGCATTTTGGTTTGAGCTCCCTTGAGGATTTACCGAATCTCGAGGCTTTCGCTCTCAGTGAACGCGAGGTTGCCAGTTCCAGCGAACTAGAAGAAGGATAACCCAAATTTAGGAGAACAATGATGAGATTATTTATTGGTATCGATATACCGGATATTCTTAAACATTCCCTCCTTACCTTTCAATCAGAACTTAAAAGGCTGGGAATCAACGGCTCTTGGAAATCCAAGGATAACTTCCATATAACGCTGGAATTCTTAGGGGAACTTGACGCCATTGTAATACCGGACATTACCGATAGGATGTCTATAGCTGCTCAGCATAGTCAGGCTTTTAGATTAGAGATTGGCGGACTGGGAGTTTTCCCTTCATATAAGCGGCCGCACACTTTCTGGACCGCAGTGGGCGGAAACCTGCCGGAACTCTTCCGGCTAAGGGATGAGCTGCATGCTCTGCTCGCCCAAAAAGGTTTGCGTTTGGAAGATAGAAAATTTAAGCCGCATATTACCATAGCTTCTCGGCCAAATTTTAATGACATCGACTTATCAAGCCTAAAGACCAAGAATTTAGGTGAATTTACGGTTAATGAGGTAACTCTTTTTGAAAGCGTAGTCCTTCAAGGAAAGAGAATTTACCAACCTTTGAATCAATTAAGGCTACAGGGATAAAGGGGCCGTTTTGAGAAATGAGTGTTTTGTTTTGCCGTGATTGCGGCGTAGATATTTCTGGAGATCCATTGTTCAGACAAGTGAGTTTTGCCTTGGAAAATGGAGAAAAAGCTGCTCTGGTAGGCCCCAATGGCGCCGGAAAAACCACCTTAATCCGAGCGTGTCTAGGGGAGGTTCGCTTGGAAAGCGGCAAGGTGCAGATTCTTGGTTCCTGCGGTTATCTTCCTCAGACTCCTATTATTGAAGACGAAGGGACAGTATTTCAATGCATGCTTCAAGAAAGGGCTGATTTGCTGGAAATACAGAATCAGCTTCGAGAAATAGAAAAGAAAATGGCCTATACGTCTCATGAGAAAATCATGGAGCAGTACGCAGCCTTGACAGAACGCTTTGAACGTCAAGGCGGATATGCCCTGGAAGCTTTAATTCGCAAGATTTTGGCCGGGCTTGGTCTTGAGGGGGAGGCTAATACCCTCGTTCAGACCTTGAGCGGAGGCCAGAAAACGAGATTAGCCTTGTGTAAGCTCTTGCTGCGTTCACCGGAGCTCTTGATTCTGGATGAACCGACGAATCATCTGGATGTTGCGGCATTGGAGTGGTTAGAAGGGTACTTGCGAGACTATCCGGGAGCCCTTCTTATCGTTTCTCACGATCGATATTTTTTAGATCGTACAGTGTCCAAAGTGTTTTGTCTGGAAAATGGAGAACTAAAAAGTTACCCTGGCAATTACTCCGAGTTCGAGCTTCAGCGTGCTTTAGAAAACAAAACGGTAAGCCGAGAAGCAGAACGGTTGGAGAAAAAAATTGCTAAACTAGAAGAATATGTGCGCAGAAATAAAGCAGGCGTTAATTCCAAGCAGGCCCGGGGACGGGAAAGTCAACTGAATAAGTTAAAGCCTATTCAAGTTGCCCGTTCTGATCATAAACTTTCAATTTCTCTAGGAACTGCAGTGCGCAGCGGTGACCGGGTTCTGCTCCTGAAAGACTTTGCCATTACTTTTGGGCAGCGTACTTTGTTTCAGGATACTCAGTTGGATCTGCGGCGCGGGGACCGTGTCGCTTTGCTGGGTAAAAACGGGGTAGGAAAAACTTCACTTTTGAAAGGAATCCTCCGCCAAATTCCTTATCAGGGAACAATACATTTAGGAGCCAACGTTAAGGTTGCCTATTATTCCCAGGAACACGAGAATCTGGGGAATTCAGGGACTGTTATGGATGAGATACGTGCAGTTTCCGATTTTAAAGATCCGGAAATCAGAAGCCTTTTGGCGAGGTATGGCTTTCGGCAGGATGATGTTTTTAAGCTTGTCAGTGTACTCAGCGGCGGAGAAAAAAGCCGCTTGGCTTTATGTAAATTATTCCTGGAACAAGGAAATTTGTTATTGTTGGACGAACCTACGAATCATCTGGATATTGAAACTCGCGGAGTCTTGGAAGAGGCCCTGCAGGATTATGACGGAACCGTCCTTGTTGTCTCCCATGACCGTTACTTCTTAGATAAAGTTGTTCAAAAAATAGCAGAATTAACTCCTCAAGGTCTGACAATTTTTGAGGGGGACTACACATACTATCGAGAGGCAAAGCAACAAGAAGAATCTGCCCTGGCCCCGATCGAGAAAAATGCCAAGTCCGGTTATCAGGAGCAACAAGAGACCCGCAGTTTAGCTCGGGAGAAAAAGCGGCTCAAGCAATTAGAAAAGGAAATTGAGGAATTGGAACAAACCCTGGAGAGATTAGAAAGCGAACTGTCATCAGCAGGCACTAATTATGAATTAGCCATGAATCTGCATGAGGAGTATGAGAAAGTAAAAAAACGCCGTGACAGTGTTTTGGAGGAATGGATTGCGGCGAATGATTGATTTCACCAATTAACTCCTTTGCCCATATATTATCCTGAAGTCGCAAGGTGGAGGGATACATATATGGGAGTCGCATTACTTATGGCCGTGGCTTTAAGCCTGGATGGCTTTGGTGTTGGTTTGGCATACGGACTGCGCCGTATCCGTATACCGTTAGGTTCTTTAATGGTCATCGCCATGTGTACTGTTTTTGCCATGGGCATTTCTATGTTATTTGGGAGCTTGGTTAAGCTCTGGCTTACGTTTTTTCCTGCAAGGTTATTGGGAGCCGTGATATTATTAGTCTTAGGGGTATTTCAGTTAACCAGAGCAATCATTAACCGAAATCATGAATCATTACCTGAAGCAGTCCCCGCGCTAGCTGTAATCCAGGAAAAGCCTGTCCTGGAACCGGAGTTTCGTTTTCAATTGGAGTTTCTTGGCTTTGTAATTCAAGTTCTAAAAACACCGCAAATCGCAGATGTTGACGGCTCAGGCGGGATTAGTCCTAGAGAAAGCTTATTGTTGGGAAGTGCCCTGGCTATGGATGCTTTTGCCAGCGGAATAGGGGCTGCCATGGCAGGAATGACTGCTTCTGTCATTGGATTAGTGGCTCTGACCCAGATTATGATGTTATGCTTAGGTCAGCAAATGGCCGGTAAAGTTCCCGAAAATTGGATCAACAAAGCAGAATTTTTACCGGGTACTGTTTTAATTCTTGTGGGGTTGGGTAAATTGATTTGAGGTGAGCTTTTTGTTAACAATCGGCCTGACCGGTGGTATTGGCAGCGGAAAGTCTACGGTATCTCAGTGGTTTAAAAATCAGGGAATTCCTGTAATCGATGCGGATAAAGCAGTTCACCGTTTGTTACAGTCGGATTCTGACCTGATTTCCAGGTTAATTATGACCTTCGGCTCAGACATCGCAGGGGAAACGGGAGAAATTCTGCGCGGCAAACTGGGGAAGTTGGTTTTTGCAGATGCTGCAGCCCGCAAAAGCCTTGAGGGGCTTGTCCATCCCCGGGTGCTTGACCATATGAATCGTGAACGAGAAGTGCTGGAAAATTCCGGTGAGAAGG
>JGI2924J29684_1077253_pt1 | contig 15157 bp, 11 predicted proteins | sample BenlonsequencITS_FD_29684 | JGI IMG/M metagenome (IMG submission 29684)
AAGTGTGGACCGACTAGTTACGAGTTGGCCCAAACCGATCACGATTCTCGATCAGAAGTGGAGTGCACTAGTCAGAGTAGACTTGGGACGATACTAGTGGCGGGCCAAGCCTGAACTGATGGGTCGAATCTGTCGGTGTCGCTCGATTCGACCCGTCAGTCGACAGTTGGGACGGTACTAGCGGGACAGCGACTCGAACCCGAGTACGACGAACCGACTCGAGACGACCCGCCGGTCGAAACGTCGATCGCGGACCATCGCGAGAAGCGGGTCTACGCCGACGCTGCTCCCGCCGATCCAGCCGTGCTGAGCGAGGATGCCGAAGGCAACCGGCCGCTTGACGAACTGTTTTGCGCCCGGGTTTCGGGCGGACTCACCGCTCGAGGGGCACGGTCTCGAGGTGTCGTGATGTGTCGGGATTCGCACACGAGGGCTCGAGAGCGGATTCGGTCGGTAGTGATTCGACTTCCGACGGGTCCAGCGAGGCCGAACGATTGCGCTTAAGTTCCGGCTACGTGAATCGGGTGGTATGCAGGACAGAACCTACACCGAAGATGCCGAGCCGGGCGACGACGTCACCGTCGCCGGCTGGGTCCACGAGATCCGAGACCTCGGCGGTATCGCCTTCCTGATTCTGCGGGACGCGACCGGCAAGATTCAGATCAAGTTCGAGAAAGACGAGATGGACGACGACCTCGTCGAGACCGGTCTCGACGTCACTCGAGAGAGCGTGATCCGCGTCTCCGGCAGCGTCGAAGCGGAACCGCGCGCGCCGACGGGCGTCGAGGTGACGCCCGAGGAACTCGAGGTCGTTTCCGAAGCCGAGCCGGAACTGCCGCTGGACCCGTCTGGGAAGGTCGATGCCGACCTCTCGACGCGACTCGACAACCGCACGCTCGACCTCCGCAAAGACGAGGTTCAGGCTGTCTTCGAGATTCGTGCCGAGATCCTGCGTGCGGTCCGCGAGCAGTTCCGTGCGTTCCGCTGTACGGAGATCAACACGCCGAAGATCGTCGCCACGGGGACCGAGGGCGGTACCGAACTGTTCCCGATCACCTACTTTGGCGAGGAAGCGTTCATGAACCAGTCCCCGCAGCTGTTCAAGCAGTTGATCGCGGGCTCGAACGTCGAGCGCGTCTTCGAGATCGGGCCGATCTTCCGCGCCGAAGAGCACAACACGCCACGCCACCTCAACGAGGCAACCTCGATCGACTTCGAGGGTGCGTTCTGTGACGCCCACGACGCGATGGACGTCGCGGAAGGGATCGTCAAGGCAGCCTACGAGGCAGTCAACGAGAACTGCAGCGCGGAACTCGAGGCGCTCGGCCTCGAAGAGGAGTTCGAGATTCCCGAGGGCGACTTCCCGCGTCTCAGCTACGAGGAGGCCATCGAGCGCATCAACGCGACGGGCGAACTCGACGAACAGCTGGTCTGGGGCGACGATCTTCCGACGGAAGCCGAGAAAACACTGGGCGACGACGTCGGCGGCCACTACTTCATCACGGACTGGCCGAGCGAGATCAAGCCGTTCTACATCAAGGACCACGACGACGACGAGGAGCTCTCGACGGGCTTCGACCTGATGCACCCGCGCATGGAGTTGGTCTCGGGCGGGCAGCGCGAACACCGCAACGAGCACCTCATCGAAGGGTTCGAACAGCAGGGCCTCGACCCCGAGCAGTTCGAGTACTACACGAAGATGTTCAAGTACGGCATGCCGCCCCACGCCGGCTTCGGTCTCGGTGGCGAGCGCCTGATCATGACGATCCTCGGACTGGACAACATCCGCGAAGCTGTGTTGTTCCCACGCGACCGGCAACGGCTCTCGCCGTAACGGTGGCGTGGGAGCAGGGAGGGGCTTTGCTCCGACCGTGTTCTCGCGAGACCGTATGAGCGAGAAATCAGAGAGCAGCGCACTCCCGCGAATCGTGCGTCTGCGCGGTGGCCTCGAGGCGAGGCGGTCGGTTTTCTCGAGCCGTGGGAGACGGTTACGGCGTCATCGACAGTACGACCAGTTTCGTGTGGGGGAGCGCGAGTCCCCGGGATTGTCGGTCGGCTTTTCGTCCGGAAAACACTCCTCGCTACAGTAGTGTCGCTCGAGGGTCCGGTCCCGTTCCTCGACGACCCAGCTAATCCGGTAGTCGCTCGGGCCGATCGTGGCCCCACAGGTGACACACGAAATCGCGTCGGGAACGGACTCGACGACGCGAGCGGGATCGTCGAATCCCTCGAGTCGTGGCTCTCGCTCGTCGGTGTCGGTACTCACCGTCGCCTGAACCGGCTCCGCCGGGGACGGGTCGGTGTTCGGGGACATAGTCGGACGTCCACGAGACGCTACAAATACCCTCCCGTGACATTCAGTGGCTGATGACGCTCAGACTGTATAGAAGATCAGGATCGCCGACGAGAGCACTACCGCAGACCACAATTTCTTGACTATTGACCTCCCAATCTGTGGTATGCAGTACTACGAGGACCTCAAGGTCGGCGATACTCAGGAGTTCGGTGAGTACCACGTCACCGGAGAGGAGATCGTCGAGTTCGCCGAACAGTACGACCCCCAGCCGTTTCACGTCGACGAGGAGGCAGCCGAAGAGTCCGCGTTCGGCGAACTGGTCGCCTCGGGGTGGCACACTGCGTCGATGTGTATGCGTCTGCTCGTCGATGGGCCACTCAGCGAGCAGGCCAGTATGGGTGCTCGCGGCGTCGACGAACTCCGGTGGAAGAAGCCGGTCAAACCCGGTGACACGCTGTCGGCCCGGACCGAAGTACTCGACAAGCGCGTTTCCGAGAGCGATCCGCGACGCGGCTACGTCGACGTCCGCTTCGAGGGGAGAAACCAGCACGACGAGGTCGTCGTTTCCTGGATTTCGCTGGCGATGATCGAGCGACGGTCAGCCGGCGAGTGATGGCGGGTCGTCCGGTCTGATTCGACGGTGTCTCTGCCCGACCGTGAGTCGGCCGCCAGGCCGGGAGTGGCGCAAGCGACTGTCTCGGAGCCGGTAGCCGGCGTGTGTCTCCCGAGTGGGAGTGGCTGTGTGACCGTTCGGTCGTCGAATCCGAAAATCTTCAACGTTTTACTCGTCCGCTCGAAAGTTCGAGTAATGCGCGACGAGGCGACAGCGTTCGTTCCCGGCCACATTACGGGGTTTTTTAGTACACATCCTCATGAAGACCCGACGAAAGCGGGCTCGCGCGGTGCCGGTCTGACGCTCACCGACGGCGTCACGGTGACGGTCGAACCCGCACCGGAGTCGACGGTCGTCCTCGACGGCGACCGGCTCGAGATCGATCCGGTGACGACGGTACTCGAGACGCTCGACGTGACTGCACGCGTCGAGGCGGAATCGGCTCTCCCGCTTGGCTCGGGGTTTGGCGTCTCGGGGGCGATGACGCTCGGGACGGCACTGGCGGCAAACGCCGTCTTCGAGCGAACGCTCTCGACGAACGAGCTAGTAACGATCGCTCACGGCGCCGAAGTACAGGCTGGCACTGGTCTGGGTGATGTCGTCGCTCAGGCACACGGCGGCATTCCGATCCGACTCGAGCCTGGTGGTCCCCACGAGAACGTCCTCGATGCGATCCCAGCCCGTGCACGCGTCGAGTACGTCTCGTTCGGAGAGTTGTCGACGGCAGACGTTCTTTCGGGTGAGACCGACCAGTTGACTGTTGCTGGACGAGAGGCGCTCTCTCGAGTCGTCGAGGAACCGACGCTGCCGTCTTTCATCTACGCTTCGCGGCTGTTCGCCCGTGAGACCGGACTGTTGACCGACCAGGTGAGAGAGGGGATCGAAGCGGTCGCCGGGGTCGGGGGGCAGGCATCGATGGCTATGCTCGGTGAGACGGTGTTTGCGTTCGGGACTGGGCTATCCGACGCGGGTTACGATCCATCAGTTTGTTCGACACATCCGGCTGGCGCAGTGTTACAGTAACCATTATACAATAAATCTTACATTCATAGCCAACCCGCAGTGTAATCGGCGTCCAGTTCGTGAAAGGAGATGCTGAATTTACCAGTTGCAGCCAGTATTCCGGGAACACGTCGTCGAGAATATCCCGCGATCCATCTGGAATACCACGGCTCGGGGCCGAATCGCGGCAGGGCGACCATCAGGACAGTTTTTACTTCTTCGCTGACACACAAGAGATGTAATAGCGGGTATCTATTTTCCAAATATGTATAAGAAATTGTATGTCTGGCCGAAGGTTTATTATATCACACCAGAGTTATGCGCTCGAGTTACGAATGTCAGCTCCAAGCGAAATTCATCGAAGCCTGTATCGTCTGTATGAACGGTACGTAGGTGAACCGGATTCAGGGAAAGACGTCTACGGCTACTGGTTGTTCATTCTCGGCTACGTCGTCGGGGCTGCGGGCATCGTCGCGTTCGTCATCGGGTACGGTGGTAGCATCGCCGAAGAACGGATGATCCACATCTCGGGGGTGACGGCGTCGCTGGGGCTCGTGTTCTGTTTATTCGGGATTGGACTGATGCTTCCGGTACGAAAGCGGGGCATACAGGCGAGCGTGGTTGGGTTGGTCGTTTCTCTGGTTGGAGTCGCGATGTACGGAATCGTCTACCCCGATAACTGGCGACATCGAGGGGCAGGATACGACGTCGAAGTCATCGCGGTTTACGCCGTTGGCATAGCCATTATCGCCGGTGTCGCTGCCCTCGTCCCCGTGTTGACGGGTCGGAAAGGGATGTTCGTCGAAGAGGAAGGGACAAGCGAGGACCCACCGATTCTCACCGGCGACGCTCTCGAGGACGCCCAGTTTGCAATTTTTCGGGACGAACACGGCGACTGGAAGTGGAACGTTTTACACCGCGAAGCGCTGGCGACGAGCACCAGTAGCGCCGTCACTCGCCCCGAAGCACGGGAGGGAATCGATCGCGTCAAGTCCCAGATCAGTTCTGCCGGGCTGATGGAGTTGACGACCGCCGCGTTTCGGCTCTACGAAGACCGGGACGGGAACTGGCAGTGGACTCTCGCACGGGACGACGGGAGCGTCGTCGCCGACTGTAGCCGCGAGTTCGGCCGACGCGAGGGTGCCGAGGAGTCGGTGAGTTTCCTCAAAGATCGCGGGCCAGACGCCGACGTGATCGAAATCGAGGGTGCTGCGTTCACCTACACCGAAGAACGCGGCAAGTGGCACTGGCATCTGGTCGACGACGAGCACACGACCCTGGCCGTCGACGAGGTGGGCTACGACGAACAGGACGACGCCGAAGCGGCCGCACAGACGTTCGCCGAACGGTTCACCGACGCGCGACTGCTCGACATCGAACACTTCGGCGTCGAACTCTACGAGACCGACGACGAGTGGACGTGGTGCTTCGTCGACGACGCCGACGACGTCGTTGCCGACGCCGCAGACACCTACGACACCCGACGCGAGGCCGAGGAGGCCGCCGAAGCATTGCTGCCTGCACTCGAGTCGGCGTCAGTCACCGTCGCCGGTGAGCCGACCTACGAACTCTACGAGGAAGACGACGACTGGCAGTGGCGACTCGTCGACGAAGCAGAAGATATCGTCGCACGAAACCCCGGAGCGGCAGTCGACGAGGAACGAGTCGAGTGGGAGGCCGGACAGTTCGGCGAGAACGCCGACCAGGCCGATGTCGTCGAGATCGAGGAAGCCGAGTACGAGGTCTATCCGTCCGACGAGAAGCGCACCGTTCCCTCGAACGACGACGACCACCTTCCGAAAGCGGTCGACGAGCCGGCCGCGGCTACCGACGGCGGCACGGCCGTTACCTTCGACGAAGACGAGGGTCCCGCCGAACCGGAGGGTCCCGACTGGCACTGGCGACTCGTCACCGAGGATCGTGAGATCGTCGCCGCGAGCACGGACCCCCACGCCGACGCCGATTCCGCGGCTGCAGCGATCGAACGCGTCCGCGAACAGGCGAACGAAGCCGAACTAATCGAGTTCGAACAGTCGGCGTTTCAGGTCTACGAAGCCGACGACGGTGAGTGGCGCTGGCGGCTCATCGACGAGGACGGCAACGTGTTAGCTGACAGTGGCGAGGAACACACGAGCCGCAGCGAGGCCGCCGAGGCGATGATGACACTCAAAGAGCGAGCGCCCGACGCCGAACTACTCGAGATCGAAACTGCCGCTTTCGAGCTGTTCGTCGGCGAGAACGACGAGTGGGGATGGCGGCTGATCGACGAAGGTGGCCAGCTCGTGGCCGAGGACCCGGCGACACACCCGACTCGAGACGCAGCCCGGGACGCGATGAACCGGCTGCTCGAGCACCTTGGTTCGGACGTCCGGACGATGGAGAACGCGGCGTTTCAGACGTACGTCGACGAGGACTGGCACTGGCGGTTCGTCCTCCCGTCGGGCGAGACGGTCGCGGTCGACGACGAGCCGGCACCGACGCGTGACGACCTCGTCGACCAGATCGAGGACGTGCGGGAGGCTGCCTCGTCGGGCCGTCAGTCGACGATCGGCGACGTCGCAGTGCAACTCTACGAGAGCGGGACCTGGTCCTGGCGTCTGCTCGATCGGGACCGCGAGGCGGTCGCCGACGCGACGGTCTCGTACACCGAGCGAGCCGACGCACTCGATCACGTCGACGCCTGTCGCACTCACGCCACCGACGCACCGATCTTCACTATCGAAGACGCGGCAATTCGTCTCGAGGATGGTGCCGAAGACGGCTGGTGTTGGGATCTGGTCGATGCCGATCGGACGGTCTCTGCGCGTGGCGGCACGGTCGCCGACACGAAAGAAGCGGAACTGGACGAGATCGACGAGATTCGACGGCTCGCTCCGATGGCGGGCCGGGTGGACTTCGACGTCGCCTCGTTCGAGCTGGTCTCGAACGAGGACGATCGCTGGCAGTGGCGGCTGATCGACGAAGACGGCCGTCCAGTCGCGGCTGGTACCGAGACCTACGAGACGAACGAAGCGGCCCGCGAATCCCTCGACGACGTCCGGACGCTCATCGGCAACGCGAGCATCCTCGAGATCGACAGCGTCTCGTTCGAGCTCCACACGGACGAGGACGGCTGGGTCTGGCGGCTGGTCGACGAGTTCGGCTCGACGATGGCCGAGAGTACACAAACCTACGAGAACCGGACCGACGCCCGCGAAGCGATGGACGCGGTGAAGTCTCACGCACCCGACGGCTGGCTCACGTTTACCGAGTAGGCGTCGTCTCTCTCCTTGCCGTCGCTCGACTCGAGCGCTCTTTTTCGAGGAGAGGCGGCTTCGAACCGTCGTCGGTGGGACTGGCGCGGTCGTCGCCGTGGGTATATCGGACGGCTTTTTATCTATCGCCGCGAGTGAACGACCGTGAGCGACTACGACACCGTCTCGGCAGACGTCGAACGCGAGGAGGAGATCCCGGAGGACCATCCCCGGTATCAGGATTTGCTCACTCGCCATCGGATCGAGAACGGCGTCGAAAAGGGAATCACTCATCTTCAGGGAATGCACGCCGAGGGTCGTGGCAGTGCCTTCGATTACCTCCTGGGCGAAGAGACCATCCCTTCAGCGGACGCCGCCGAGCGGGCTGGTGCTGCACACTTGCTGTTGGCCGACCGGCCCGTGCTCTCGATCAATGGCAACGTCGCGGCGCTCGTTCCCGGAGAGATGGTCGATCTCGCCGACGCGACGGATGCAGACCTCGAGATCAATCTCTTCAATCGAACGCCCGAGCGAATGCAGGCGATCGCCGACCACCTCTCCGAGCACGGTGCCGAAGACGTGAGGGGACTCGAGGCCGACGCACGCATCCCGAACCTCGATCACGAGCGGGCGAAAGTCGACGAGGACGGGATCTACTCGGCGGACGTCGTGCTCGTCCCGCTCGAGGATGGCGACCGCGCGGAGGCGTTAGCGGAGATGGGCAAGACCGAGATTGTCGTCGACCTCAACCCGCTCTCGCGGTCGCCACGGGTGGCCGACGTGCCGATCGTCGACAACATCATCCGCGCCGTCCCGAACGTGACCGATCACGCCCGGGAGCTGGCCGACGCAGACGAAGAGACGCTCCAGGAGATCGTCGCGGAGTTCGATCGCGAGCAGGCACTCGAGGCGGCAGAAGAACGGATTCGGGACGGGTTTTGAGCGGGCCGACTTTGGCGGTGTGCGGTCGATGGGCCAAACTGTTCGATCCGACGTGACGTTCGGTCCAGTTGTCAGGCGGAGTTTTAGAGGGTGAGACGCCCGTCCTGGTGGCAACGCACACGCCACCCAGGCGGTGTGTCCAGGGTGACTTCTTCCGTGCTCGTCTCTCGAGAGTCGACTGGTTGCTTCGAGGTTGGTTCGGAAGCACGCGACTCGCGATCGATGGCGTGTGTGGTGATTTTTCGGCCAAGTCTCCGTGAGCCGATTCAAGCATTCAAACATTTTGCCATAGTTTTTTCCTATCGTGAATGAGAAACTATTCTGAAGGTCATGCCAGAACAAGTAACCCTCAGTTGCGTTTCATGCGACACCTCGTTCGAACCGGGCCCGAACGGCGGATTTTGTCCGAACTGTGACACTCCACATCCGGACTACACGGGTGGTGGGGCGGACGAAGCCGAGGACGGCGACGAGGAAGCCGAGGCGACCGGGGTGGAGTTCGACGAGGCGGAAGATGTCGACGACGCAGACGAGAGCCAAGTCGACGACTCCGGCGGAGACGGAGCCGACGACGAGGACGGACCAGACGGGAGCGACGAGAAGGAGGCGGTCGACGAGACGGAGCCGGACGCCGTCGACGAGGGCGGCGAAACGGACGAAACGGACGAAGGGGCCGACGAAGTCGAAGCCGAAGCCGATGAAGGGGCCGACGCGGACGGGGGAATCGACACAGAAGACGAACCGGCAGACGACGGAGACACGACGGAATCGTGTCACTCCTGCGGTGCAGCGGTTGATCCAGACATGGCGTTTTGTCCAGACTGTGGAGCCAAGCTCGAGGAAGACGACGAACCGACACTCGATGCGTGTCCGAGCTGTGACTACGAGATCGACGACGAAACGTACTGTCCGAGCTGTGGCCTGCACCTGGACCCGATCCGGGATGGAGAGGTGTTCCCGCCGGCGGACGACGCTACTGACGTGCCCGAAACAGTCACCATCGCCGTCAACGGCGAGGAGTACACCTTCGAGGACGGCGACACGTTCGGCCGCCAGGAGGGAGAGTGGCTCGAGGATCTCGTCGAGGCAAGCGGTGGCCGCGACGAAGTGACCTACGTCTCGAGCGACCACCTCGAGTTCACCGTCGAGGACGACGGCATCTACGTCGTCGACGTCAGCACGAACGGCACGAAACACAACGGGACGGTGATCGACGGCGAGTCGGCAAGGCTCGAAGACGGCGACACGCTCGAACTGGCCGACCGCGCGAAGATCGAGGTGCGTCTCTAAAGCGTGGCGAGGGCTGATCGGACCCCGGTTTATCCCGTGTGGACGAGACGCGTGGCGGTCGGGACGCGCAATCGGGCGATCGGGGTACTCTCACTGCAGTATCGAACACTCAACGAAGAACGCGTACACACTAACTGATCCAATGACGACGATTTCACAGACGATAAACAGGCCGTACGTACCCGAACGTGGAGGTGGCATCTCTTGCGAGTTCGTCATCGAACCGGAGGAAAGCGACGAGACTGCCGAACGTCACATCTCGCTGTGTGTCGACAGCAGCGGCTCGATGGGCTACGGGAAGATGCGCCAGGTCCGGGACGCAGCGGGGCTGGTCTTCGGTCTCCTGAACGACGACGATTACATGAGCATCGTCACCTTCGACAACGACGTCGACGTGGTACTGGACGCGACCCGCTGGGGCGACATCGAGCGTGAAGAGGCCCAGGAGCGCTTGGATGCGGTCGAAACGCGCGGCGGAACCGACATCTACGCTGGCGTCGAGACCGCGAAGAAGACGCTCTCGGAGCTTCCCGAGGGCGACCAGATCTCGAAGCGGATCTTGCTGCTCTCGGACGGACGTGACCTCAAGCGGAAGTTCACCGAGTTCGAACCGCTGGCGAAGGCCGTCGCCGACGGCGGCATTTCCGTCTACTCGGCCGGCATCGGGACGAACTACGATCAGGACATCATCCGGACGCTGGGCGAACACTCCCAGGGGCGGTGGACTCACGTGGACCAGCCGATCGATATCAGGTCGTTCTTCGGCGACGTCGTCGAGGAGGCCTCGACCGTGATCGCGAACAACCCGCGGCTCGTGATCGATCCGGCACCCGGCTGCGAGATCGCCGAAGCCTACCGTCGCCGTCCGCAGGTCCAGCAGGTCGACCTCGAGTACGACGCCGATTCCGTGATCGTCCGGTTGCCTGATCTCCAGGACCGGGAACAACAGAAGGTCGTCCTGAAGATGGACGCGCCGGGTAACGACCTCGGGACGACCGAGTCGGTCGCCGACGTCGAGCTACAGGGCGTCTCCGAGACCGTCTCGACGTCCGTCGACGTCAGCTACACGGACGACGAAGAGAAGCTGGCCCAGCAAGAAACCGACGCCTTCCTGGCGTACCAGGACACGAAGATCCGCAGCCGCCTTGCACAGGCCGACTCCGAGGACGAACTCGAGGAGGTAAAGGAACTGATCGACCAGACCGAGGTCATCACCGAGGAGACGTCGATCGTCACTGATCTGCGACAGGACGTGACTCGGATCGAGGGTGGCGACGAGGAGAAGGTCCGCAAGGTACAGGAGAACACGACGGTCGTCTACGACGACGGTCGATTCGACTGAGCATGCAGTTGCGAGCGAGTACATGACCGAGTGGGAACGCGGGAGCCAGCTTGCCGGACGGTACACCCTTCGTGAGGAACTCGGAAAGGGTGGGTTCGGCGTCGTCTGGTCGGCGAAGGATACCGAACGGAACCGACTCGTCGCGTTGAAACAGCCGAACTACGACGGGCGAGCACCCGACGACCTCGTCGACAAGTACTTCGAGCGTGAACGCGACGTCCTCGAGGACATCCGCAACGCCGGCGGTCATTCGAACATCATGGCCTACCACGGTCGGGAACGGGCGAGCGGGACGCCGTTCTTGGTGGTGGCGCTGATCGACGGCGACGAACTCGGGGAGATCGTGCGGGCCGAGGACCCGATCACCGATCCCGACGAGGTCCGTGAGATCGGTATCGGTATCTGTGATGCGATCTCGTTCTTGCACGATCACGATATCATCTACCGCGATCTGAAACCCGACAACATCATGATCGACGGCTCGAGGGAGCCGAAGATCATCGACTTCACCACGGCCAAGGGATTCGTTCCCGAACACGGTGCTCCCGAGTTTACGACCGAAGGCGAGGGAGAGTCGACCTCGGACGGTGATTCGACGGTTCCCGGTGAGTTCAAGCCGCCGGAGCTGAACCGCGGTTCCAAACAGCGTCAGGGACCGTGGAGCGACGTCTACTCGATCGGAAAGATTCTCTGTTATCTGCTCGTCGGCTGGGTTCCCGAAGATCACGGCGTCTCTCCGGCGGCGTTCGGCGTCGAGAGCGACGACTACGTCGACGAGATCGTCGAAACTGCGACCCAGCACGACCGGGCGGACCGATACCCGAACGCGTCGGTGTTGAAACGCGCCCTCGAGGACCGGGACGCGACGATGCCGGCGCAGGCGTCGATCGAATGGCTCGGCCGCGACACACAGTGGACGATCAGCCCGGGCGACACCATCGGCAGACGGACCGACGACGGCCCTCGCCCATCGCTACTGCTTTCGGACGACCGTCACAAGGCGCTGTCGGCAGTTCACTGTCGATTCGACGTGGACGACGACGGCAACTGGTACGTGGTCGACACCAGCCTCAACGGGACCTACATCAGCAAACACGACGAACGACAGTGGCGATTCCTGCTGTCAGAAGCGGGCCAGAAACGCCAGCAGCGGGCCGGCGAGTCGGTCCCCGACGACGTCGAAAGCCGGGCTCGCCTCGAGGTCGGCGACACTATCGCACTGGTCAGTCCGAGCTATCCCGAACGGTTCTACTTCCAGTTTGACAACCAGCACACCGACACCAATGGAACACGCTAGTACAGTCGACATCGGCGAGCGGAAGCGACGGAGTGGCGGCATCAACGAGGACAGTATCGCGACGGCGGTGCTCGAGAACCACCATCGGTCGGCGTGTCGACCGCTTGGCATCTTCGTCCTCGGTGACGGCGTCGGTGGTGAAACGAGCGGCGACGTCGCCTCGTTTCTGGCGACGACTGTGGTCCGGAAACGGTTGACGGAGACACTGCTTGGCTCCGGAACGGACCTCCTCGAGCGGTTCGATCTCGACGTCTACGGCGGAGAGCCGCCGACTGCTGACGAGAATCCCGCGTCGGCGCTGTCCCCCCGTCGTATCCGGGCAGCCATCCAGGACGCGGTCGACGACGCTCACCAGCACGTTCAGGAGTACGCCCGACGGATCGACGGACAGCCAGCGACGACGCTCGTCGTGGCCGTCTCCGTCGACGGACGACTCCACTACGGCTGGGTCGGGGACAGCCGACTCTACCTTGTCAACGAGCGCCACGAACGCATCCAGCAACTGACGACTGATCACGCGGTCACGAACGACCTGCTCGAGCAAGGCGAGATCGAAGACGAAGTCGGTGCACGCGTCCACGAGAGCGCCACGGCGATCACGAACGCCGTCGGCGGCTCTCCACACGGTAAGCCGACCGTCGACGTCGAGTTCGGCTCGACCGACATCTACCGGGAAGACATCGTGTTGCTGACCAGCGACGGGTTGATCGACGCCTATCCAGACATCGCGCCGCTCCGTGCCGAGTACGAACGCGTCGACGACACCGAAGCGGTCCGTGAAGAGATACTCGAGGCGCTGGTCACGGACGACGAGATCAGAGACATCGTCCTCGAGGCCGACGGCCTGCGGGAGGGCGTCGCGGATCTGATCGCGTTCGCCAACGACCGCGGCGGCAAAGACAACCTTTCGGTCACGCTCGCTCGAGATCCGACGGCCGACCCCTCACCCGAGGATATTTCCAAGCGGAGCGAAGCGATCGAATCCGACGGACTGATCGACCAGGAGACGGTGATCGAGACGCCAGGCTCCGACGACGGATACGAGAGCACTGACCGGAACGCCTCGGCGAAGAGTCTCGAGTCGGCCGCCGACGTCGTCTCGGCGACCGACACCGATCTGACCACCGCGTCGATCAAGATCGCGGGGACGGAGACGATCTACGAGATCGTCGACGGCGTCACGATCGGCCGGGACAACGAGGAAGCCGACGGCGCTGGCCCGAACATCTGTCTCGTCGTCGAGGACGACGCCGTCGAACGCCACCACACCCGGATCGAACGCGACGACGACGGCAACTGGTGGCTCCGCAACACGAGCGACGCAGGGACGTTCGTCGAAGACGACGGCGAGTGGGTCCACCTCCAGTCTGGGGCTGACGACGGAACGACATCTGACTCCCAGTTCGTTCGCGGAGGGCCGGAAGCGTACCGTCTTCAGGACGGCACGACGTTCACGCTCGAGGACCCCCGCGAGACGGATCCGATCGCGTTTAAATTCTTCAGTTCCGTCGGGTTGGCCCGGGATCGAATCGACGAGAGCGAGTCGGACGATGCGGGCCTGCTCGACCGGTTCCGATCGTAGCGGGTCGTCATTTTACAGGCTGTCAAGGTGAATTCCCCGAGGCAGTTCACGGTCTCGACGACAGACGATCGGCTGCTTTCTCGGTAGCTGGTTACGAACGAAAGGGCCTGCGACAAAAACTCACAGCCGACAGCCACAGAGCGGGCAGAAGGTGTAGGCCCCGTCCGAGGGAATCTCTTCTCCACAGTCCGGACACGTCCCCGTCGGATCGTCGCCTCCGTCGTACTGGTCGAAATCACCACCGAAGATGCGCGTGTCCGAGGCGAACTCTTCGGCCGACTCAACTGCTTCGGCCTCGGCCTGCCCGTGAGAGGTCGAGACGACTGCAGATTGAGTCGGACTCTCGCTGTCGTCGTCCGCCACAGCCGGTTCGTCGGCGACAGCGTGGCTCTCGTCTTCGCGCTTGCCGACGTCTGTGTCGCCGTCGGCGTCGGTTTCGGAACTGTCGGTCGAATCGGTATCTGTCTCTGCTGTGCCCTCCTCTGGGCGCGACTCGCGGTCGGACGGACTCGAGGGGACGACCGGTCCCTGTGGGCGTGCTCGTCTGCCGGTGGTCGACGACTCACTCGCGGGCGACTTCGCCTTCACCTTCTTTGCGTCGTTCGTCGACGACGCGTCTTTCGCGGTCGTCGTCTTCGGTCGCTCGTTCGCAGAGCCGGTTGTTCGGGAACGAACGCCGGCGCTTCGGGCCGATAGAACGACACCAGCGAGCCATCTGCCGGGTGCCGCGATCGAGCCCATCCGGTCCGCGCCGACGAACGCGATCCCGTACGCGATCGCGCTCAGGAGCGGGATTACGACGAGAAACGCCCGATCGAACGGCACGCCCGTCTCGGCGACTGCGGCGACCAGGAGATTGCTGATCGGTCCTTCGCCTACGATCGGGTGGTCGCTCGCGTAGACCACGACGACCGTAACTGCTGGCAGCCCCGTGACTACGCCGGCTAACGCGCCGACTCGAGTCCAGCCCCTGCGGAGCGATCCGATCGCGATCGTTCGAAACGCGAGCGCGTGGGCGGCGACCGCGACGATCACGAACGCCCACATCGGGAGCGAGAGCGTCTCCGTCGTCCACCCCACGTATCCGACGGGTGTGAGAATTCCGACTGCCGGGACGACCGTCATCACCAGCGGCCGAACGCCCTCGAACCGCGACGCGAGAACGCGACGATATCCCACCACTGCGAGTGCGCCGCCAGACGCGATCACGAGTCCGGTGACGACGGCGACGGCGACCTGTCCAGCCTCGAGAGTGACTTCGCTCGCCCCCGCGAGTGCGCCGATGGACTGGACCACGTTGTGTACAGCCGCAGCGAAGAGCAACACGACGACCGTCGCCAGTATCGCGACGGGCACGGCGATCACCTCGAGGACGGTGAGGACGCCGTGATCAGACACCGATCCATTCACCGGTTCCATACTATACTAATCGGTAAATATGACGTAAATAAGTAGCGGTCAGTTCAGCCACCGTAGTGACCTCCTCCTCGCCGTTCACGGCGAGGTTTCCCACGGCACTGCACCGCTGAGTTGGAATATTTGCTGGTTTACGACCTGTCG